>JADMIO011288147.1_pt1 | contig 18372 bp, 13 predicted proteins | sample 8958161 | NCBI WGS metagenome assembly JADMIO01 (sample SAMN16585339, study PRJNA669376) | soil metagenome | isolation source: Crop rotation soil | place: USA: Cullars Rotation, Alabama | collected 2011 | reverse complement strand
AGCGCGACGCTGCCGGCGCGGCGAGAGCCACGCCACGACGTTCGCTGGCAATTCGTCCAGGAACCGTGACGCGATGTTGTAACGAACCTGCCCGTGCAGCATTCGACTCTGCGTGTGCGTCACGTAGAGCCGGCGCTTCGCCCGCGTGATCGCCACGTACATCAGGCGCCGCTCCTCCTCGACGCCCTCGTATTCGTTAAGACTTTGCTCATGGGGGAAAAGACCTTCCTCGAGGCCGGTGACGAACACCGTGTGGAATTCGAGGCCCTTCGCCGCGTGCACGGTCATCAGCTGCAGCGCGGGTCGCCCCTCAGCGGCTTGCGTCTCGCCCGCCTCGAGTGCCGCATGCGCGAGAAATGCCGTCAACGGATCGACGGCGCCTTCGGGCGCGCCCTCGGTCGATTCGGCCGAGGCGATCGGTGCGTCGACCGCGAGATCGGCTTCGCGCACGAAGCTCTCCGCGGCGGTCACGAGCTCGGCGAGATTGTCGAGGCGATCCTGCCCACCCTTTTCGGCCTTGTAGTGCGCGATGAGGCCGGAGGCCTCGTTCACGTGATCGACGATCTCGGATAGCGACAAGCCCGCAGTGGCCGCGCGCATTGATTCGATCAGCTCGACGAATGCTTTGAGATTGGCCGTGGATCTTCCTCCGGCGCTTCCACCGGAGCAGGCGACCTGCCACAGGGTCGTACCCTGGACGCGCGCTGCGTCGGTCAGGTGCTCGAGCGTGCGAGCGCCAATCCCTCGCGGCGGAAAATTGACGACGCGCAAGAATGCCGCATCGTCGTCGGGGAATGCCACGAGGCGAAGATAGGCAAGCGCGCTCTTCACCTCGGCACGCTCGAAAAAGCGCATCCCGCCGTAGACGCGGTACGGGAGCGCCGCGTTGAACAGTGCATGCTCGATCAGCCGCGACTGCGCGTTAGAGCGGTAGAGCACGGCGATTTCCGAAAGCGCGAGTCCCTCGGCGGCGAGGTCCCTTGCGACGTCCACGATGAACGCCGCCTCTTCGATATCGGAAGCCGCGGCAAGCGCGCGCACCGGATCTCCGGTGTCGCCGTCGGTCCACAGGTTCTTGCCGAGGCGCGTGCGGTTGTTCTTGATCAGCGCGTTCGCGGCGTCGAGGATATTGGCGTGCGAGCGGTAATTCTGTTCGAGCTTGATCAGCCGCACCGGACGATCGGGGCGCCTGAAGTCGCGCTCGAAGTGCTGCATGTTGGCGACATTCGCGCCGCGGAATGCGTAGATCGACTGATCGTCGTCGCCGACGGCGAAGACCGCCGCATTCTCGCCGGCGAGCAGCCGCAGCCACTTGTACTGCAGCACATTGGTGTCCTGGAACTCGTCGACGAGCAAATGCGAGAAGCGGCGCTGGTAGTGCTGGCGCAGCCCGTCGTGCTGGACCAGCAGGTCATAGCTTCGCAACAGCAGCTCGGCAAAATCGACGACGCCTTCGCGCTGGCACATGGCCTCGTAGAGCGCGTAATGCTCGACCTGCCGCCGCGCCAGGTCGTCGCCCGCCTCCACCTGGTTAGGACGCAGCCCCGCTTCCTTCGCGTCGGCAATGAAGTACTGGAGCTGACGCTGTGGGAAGCGCTCGTCGTCGATCCCGTGCGCCTTGTACATCCGCTTGATCAGCGCGAGCTGGTCCTGCGTATCCATGATCTGGAAGAGCTGCGGCAGGTTGGCCTCGCGATAGTGGGCGCGCAGCATTCGGTTGCACAGCCCGTGGAAGGTGCCGATCCACATTCCGCGCGTGCGCATGGGCGTCATCGCGGAGAGGCGCACAAGCATCTCCTTTGCCGCCTTGTTCGTGAACGTGACGGCGAGTATCGCGAGCGGCGATGCCTGTCCCGTCGCCAGAAGCCAGGCGATTCGGGTCGTCAGCACGCGCGTCTTGCCGCTGCCGGCGCCTGCGAGGATCAACGCCGACTGGTGCGGCAGCGTGACGGCCGCGAGTTGCTCCGGATTGAGATTGGCGAGAAGCTGTGAGGTCATTTGCGACACGCAATTATACGAGGCGGCGCTCGAAGCCGTCGCGCGAAGCGGATACCGCCGCGAAAGCGCAGGTCCGTTTAATCGTCGCCACCGGCGACGCCGCGGGCGCGACCACGGCCCGCGAAGAGCATTGCCACGACACCGGCGGCCATCACCAGCAGCGAGATGTGCACCGCGTTCCTGCTCGCCGCGTATGCGATGCTCGAGTAAGCGAGCCACGCGCAGGCCGCGCAGAAGACGATCGGCGTCAGCGGAAACAGCGGAACGCGGAACGGGCGTTCGGCGCCGCCGTCGCGCGCTCGCAGGACGAAGAGGGCAATGCCGACCAGCATCAGGAAAGACCAGAACACCGGCGCCGTGAATTCGACCATCGCCTCGAAGCCGTCGTGCTGGAGCGCGCCGAACGCGACCAGCGCAAGTGCGATTCCACCCTGAACCAGGAAGGCCGCTACGGGCGTGCCGCGGGTCGCGTGCCAGCCACCCATGAAGCGCAGCGTCGGCCAGTCGCGCGCCATCGCGTAATTCGTGCGCGCGCCTACGATCATCGTCGCATTGATCGAAGTTAGCGTGGCAGCGGCAACGAACAAACCGAGTGCGGTGCGGCCTACGGGTCCGAATGTACGCTCCATGATCTCCGCTCCCGCAGCCTTGCTTTCGGTGAGACCGTTCAGTCCGAGCCCGCTCACCAGCGCGACGTTTACGAGCAGGTACAGCGCAGCAATGACAGCGAGGCTCACGACGAGCGCTCGCACGATCGCTCGCCGCCCCCCGGTTAACTCGGCCGAGATATAAGCGGCCTCGTTCCAGCCGCCATACGTCAGCAGCACGAAGACCATCGCGAGACCGAACATGCCCAGCTCCGGGGTCGTCGAGAAAGCGGCGGGCGCCGTCGTCGCGACTGGCGGCGCCATGAAGCCGGCGACCGCAACGGCAAGCAGACCGCCGACCTCGATCACCAGCAGGAGGTTCTGGGCGCCGGCGGAGGCGCGGAGACCGGCGATGTTCAGAAACGTGAGCGCGATCACAATGACAGCGGCCCACAGCGCGCCTGACGCGGGGCCGAGCGAGAGGACCGTCGACATGTAGTCGCCGAAAACGAACGCGAGCAACGCGATCGCACCGCTGTTGATGACCGTCGATCGTGCCCACGCATACAGGAAGCTCGTGCGGCGTCCGAACGCGCGGGTCAGAAAGGAGTAGTCGCCGCCGGCATGCGGATAGGCGGTGGCGAGCTCGGCGTAGCAGAGAGCGCCCGCCAGCGACACGACGGCGCCGAGGCCCCACGCGACCATCAGCCACCCGACGTCGCCGGTGATCCCCGCCACCATTGGCGGCGTCTTGTAGATACCGGCGCCGACGACGATGCCGACGGTGATCGCGATCGCATCGACCAGCCGCAACAGCGGGCGCGGTGCCGCCGGCGCAGCAGGGGTTGGGGACACCACGGCGTTCGCCGCCGGGCTCAGCGCTTGGTGGCGGTGAACGACGTCTTGCGAAGGTCGGAAAGCGTTCCGGTCATGCCCGATCCGGCGACACTCATCCGAGCGGCCAGCAGCCTGTTGTCGCTGTCGATGAAACTGAAGCCCACTTTGTTCCCGTCGATCCACGCGCCGAGCAACGGCTGCGTCTTGCCACCCGTGCTGAACGTGCCGCCAAGTCGCTGGTAGCGTTGCACAAGGTTTAGCGTTCCCGAGAAAGATCCCGAGTCATCCTTGAGCACCCAGTGGCCTCCCACAGCGGCCGGCACGATCCACACGTACGCATCCCGGCCTTCGACTTCGAAGTGCCGGTCCGGCGCCCAATCGCCCATGTCGAATTGGTGCGAGGTGACGCGCGTCCCGGGCTTCATCGCGAGAATGATCGGCCGAAGCTTGAGGTTGAGCGCCGGCAACAGGTACATCGTGACGACGGTCGCCCTGGAAAAATCCTCGACGAAGATGTCGCCGGTGATGATCTCGACCAACTCGTCGACGCCTGCGCGCCTGACGTTGCGCCGCGCGAATTCGGCCATCTCCGGGTTGTATTCGATGCCGACGGCCATCGCGCCGTACGTCTTGGCCGCTGCGATGGGAATCTTGCCGTCGCCCGATCCGAGATCGTAGACGATGTCGTCCTTGGTGGTCTTCACGGCCTCGAGCATCCGGGTCACCATCGCGTCCGGGGTCGCTACCCAGACGACATCCTTGCCGGGCTGACCCGGATTGGGCTTGTAGGTGTCCTCAGCCTGCTCGCTCTTGACCTCGGCAGCGCCAGGAAGAGCGAAAGCAACGGCGACAAGCGCGACAGCTAGACGTGAGACGAACATCGGCAGCTCTCCGTGGCCGCTGCCGTCAGACAGCGGCGCAGAACTCGACGAGACAGGAACTTCGGGGCGCGACGCCTGATCGCGCGAGAGCCTAACACGTGCTGAATTCCGGGATCGGCGAGAACTGCCGAACGCTCGTGTGCCGGCAGCGAGCCTCGCAGCACGGCTATAATCGCGCTCGACTCGCGCCGGGCCCGCCACGAACCGATGCCGCCGAAACCCAACGCCGTGCCGCCCGCGAACTCTGCGACCACGCGCGCGTACGTCCAGTGGATCCGCTCGGCAGCGCCGTACATTCACGCGTTCCGCGGACGGACATTCGTGATCGCGTTCGGCGGCGAAGTCGTCGCCGACGACACGTTTCTCGGGATCATTCACGACCTCAATCTGTTGCACAGCCTCGGCATCCACCTGGTCGTCGTCCACGGCTCGCGTCCGCAGATCGAAGCCATCCTCGCGCAACAGGGGATCGAGAGCCGCTACGCATTCGGCCTGCGCATCACCGACGCAGAGACGATGGACTGCGTGCTCGAAGCCTCCGGCCAGGTCCGCTCACGGATCGAAGCGCTGCTCTCGCTTGGCATTGCGAATTCGCCGATGGCCGGCGCTCGCATTCGCGTGTCCTCGGGTAACTTCATCACGGCGAAGCCGCTGGGTGTCATCGACGGCACCGATATGCAGCTGACCGGAGAGGTGCGCCGCGTCGACATCGACGCAGTCGACCAGCGGCTCGACGACGGCGACATCGTGCTGATCTCCCCGCTCGGCTATTCGCCCACCGGCGAAATCTACAATCTCTCGCTCGAGGAAGTCGCCACACAGGTGTCGGTGCGCATCGACGCCGACAAGCTCGTCTTCCTGATGGAGAACGAAGGCGTTCGCGACAGCCGCAGACGGCTCTTGACCGAGCTTTCGACGCGCGACGCCGAGGCGTTGCTCGAGAAGGCCCGGGCGAAGCTGCCGCCGGACGTCAGGCTCTACCTGCCTTGCGCGATCCGCGCCTGCAACAACGGCGTCAAGCGCGCGCATCTGATCAGCCGGCACGTCGACGGCGCGCTCCTGCTCGAGCTCTTCACACGCGGCGGAATCGGAACGATGGTCGCCGCGGCAGCGCTTGCGCACATTCGCAATGCGACGATCGACGACGTCGGCGGCATTCTGCAGATCATCGAGCCGCTCGAGGAGCAGGGCATTCTCGTGCGCCGCTCCCGCGAGCGGCTGGAAATGGAGATCGAGCGCTTCGTCGTCGCCGAGCACGACAATGCGATCATCGGCTGCGCCGGCCTGTATGCATTCCTCGAGGAAAAGGTCGGCGAGCTGGCCGCACTGGCGGTCCATCCGGATTTTCGCCGCGAGGGCTACGGGGAAGCATTGATGCTCGAAATCGAGACCCGTGCCCGCAGGCTGAAGCTCGCTACGCTGTTCGTGTTGACGACTCGGACTTCCCAATGGTTCCTCGAGCGCGGCTACCGCCCGGCGACGATCTCCGAGCTCCCGCGCGAGAAGCAGGCCCTCTACAATTACCAGCGCAAGTCGCAGGTCTATAGGAAGGACCTTTAGGTTCCGGGGAGGCCGACATGGCACGGATGGTTCAATGCATCAAGCTCGGTCGCGAGGCCGAGGGGCTCGATTTCCCGCCGTATCCGGGCGAGCTCGGCAAGCGCATCTACGAGAACGTATCGAAGGAAGCCTGGCAGGCGTGGCTGCGCCATCAGACGATGCTCGTCAACGAGAACCGTCTCTCGCTGGCGGACGCCGGCGCGCGCAAATGGCTGGCGCAGCAGATGGAGCAGCACTTCTTCGGCGCCGGCGCAGCGATGCCGTCCGGATACGTTCCGCCGAAATCGTGACCGTGCAGCCGAACGGCTAGTTCGGCGAGCGCTCTCCTGCGAGATGGAAAACCTGTTTGGCCAGGCGCTGAAGCGCCACGCGATAAGCGTGCAAGCGCCGGCTTTGGCGATGCCGGGACGCGAGATCGGTTACGCCGAGTTGTTGCGTGCGGCCGAGTCCTGCGCGGCGTGGTTCCTGCGACGCGGTTGCGCAGCGTCGGACGTGATTGGCATCACGATCGCCGACGAGTATCTGCACACGGTCGTGAGTCTTGCGCTCCTCGTCCTCGGCATCCCGCAGATCTGCCTGCCGACGCGGGATCCCGAATCGATGCGGCTTTCCATCGCGCAACGAATCCCGGTGAGTCGCGTCGTCGTTATCGATGCAAAGCACGCTCTCGAGGGATCGCAGACGTTGCTGCTGCCGCTAGAAATCGTCGAAGCGTCCGGCGATGCTCCGCCATCCGATGCGCTCGAGGCGGATGCAGATACACCAGCGGTCTACTTCGCCAGCTCGGGCACGACCGGCGATTCGAAGATATTTGCGCTCTCTCAGCGTGCGCTCGCCTGGCGGGCCGAACGGATTGCGGAGTCCGAACGAATCACGCCCGGTTATCGTGCCCTCACCCTGGTCTCGGTCGAGGAGACTCCGGGAAAAGCCAAAAGACTGCACACGCTGTGGCTCGGACTGACCTCCGCCGTCGCGAGCGCTTCGCGCGCGTCTATGTCGGCCCAGCAGCTGTGTGCAAGTCTCGATGTGACGTGTCTCGAGCTGAGCGTGCTATCGCTCTCGAGCATCGTTCTCGATCATTCGCACGATCATCGCTTCCCCGATTGCACGACGGTGTACGCGAGCGGATCGCGCGTGCCTGCGAATCTGCGGCAATCGTTTCGTGAGCGCTTCGGAATGCCGGTTCACGTTCACTACGGCGCTCGCGAATTCGGGCGCATCGCGACAACCTATCCTCACGATGACGACGTCGACTCGGTCGGCGTGCCCGTTCCGTGGATCGATCTCGAGATCGTCGGCGGCCACGGTGAAGCGGTTGCGCGGGGCGAGGTCGGTGAATTGAGGGTACGTTCCGCGTGCATGATCCAGGAGTACTACCGTGATCCCGTCGCCACCGCTCGTCACTTCAGAGATGGCTGGTTCTATCCGGGCGATCTCGGTTCGATCAGCACCGGCGGAACGCTGCGCATTCATGGCCGCTCCGACGAACTGATGAATTTGAGCAGCATCAAGATCTTTCCATTGGAGATCGAACGCGTTCTCGAAGCGCACCCGGCGGTCCGGGCTGCAGCCGCGTTCGCGAAGTCGTCGCCGGCGCTCGGGGATATCCCGATTGCGGCCGTCGAATTGCACGATTCGGTGCAGGTGAGCATCGAGGAGTTGATGGCGTGCGCCCGCGATCGGCTCGGCGTGCGAGCACCGCGGAAGATATTCGTCGTCGATACGCTGCCCCGAAGCGCTGCCGGCAAGCTCCTCAAGCGCGAGCTCGCCGAGTTGCTCATTCCGGGCCGTTGAAGGAAGAGCGTGGAGCACGCCCGCGCACGTCTCGCTCTCTTCGAAGCCTTGAAGGTCGGCGCACGCAGCGGGTTCAATGAGGAGCGGCGCCGGCAGTTTCTCGACGAGGGATCCAATTTTCGGCTCGCCGATCTCGAAATGGACAGTCTCGGTGAAATGGAGTTCTGCATCGAGATCGAGCTTTCGACGGGGATTACGTTGGTGCCGTCGGAGCTCGCGGCGCTCGCATCGACGGATGACGTCGAGCGGTGGTTGCGCGCAAGGCTTGGCGAGCCCTGAGGGCTGCAGCCGATGACACACGGTCAGTCGATGTTGGAACACGAGGCCGCGGGCGCACCGGACGATGCGTCGTCGACTGCGACTCGTGGCGAGCAGGCGCTGCGCTTGTACAAAAAACGCATCGGCCGCTGCCATACGCAAAACCAGGTGAATCGCGTCCACATCGCGATCGAGAACTACATGACCCCTGGCGAGGTGCGCTATTTCCGCCATGCGCTCGATCGGGAACCTGCCGAGTCGCTGAGCCGCGTGTGGATCACGTGGCTGACAGCGGCGATGCCGACGAAGATCGCTCGCTCCGTCGAGTTCGAACGTCGGGCGCTGTCGAAGGAAGTGACTCACTACAGCGCCGACACTCCATCTGCGGACAAGAAGACCCTGATCATCGCGTTTACGGGCGTTGCGCACCGGATGATGTTGCCGACACCGTGGCTCCTCGATTGTCTGAATCCGGCGCTCTACGATGTCGTCCTGCTGCGCGACTTCTCCCGGGTCGCCTATGCGGCGGGAATGCGAGGGCTCGGCGGCGATTTCGTCACTTCCCTTTCCAACCTGCAAACGCACGTCGATCCACGCGCTTATCGAACGACCATCGCGTTCGGCACGAGCGCCGGCGCGGTTCCGGCGATCCTTGCCGCCATCCTGCTCAAGCTGGACAAGGCGATAGCGATCTCGCCTCAGGCATTCGACCGGGTCACCGCTCTGTTGCAACGGCAAGGTCTCAGCGGCGAACCTTATGCATCGCTGCTCGCATCGAGACCGCAGCCGTTTCCAAAAATTTTTCTGGTCTGTGCAGCGGAGCACGCCGACGATGTAGCAGCCGCCACGTCGCTCCAGCAGCGAATCCCGGCACGCGTGATCAGAGTGAGGAACTGCGCGGGCCACGTGGTACTCGGCTGGCATCACGCGCAGGGCACGCTGCCGTCGTTTCTTGCGAAGATATTCGATCAGAGCCTCGAGAAGCCGCCACTGATGCCGGCCGCTGCGTCGGCTGCGTGGGTCGTGAACTCGAATAGCACGCTGTCTTCGCATTCACTCCCCGGGAGCCGCGATGATCCGAACACTCCAATCGGTCCAAAGCGTTGACCCAGTGGACTGCGCACGTTCAGCCGTTCGCTCAATACCCCGTGCCTGGCGGCGTTTGGAGCACGTAGCGCGGGCTATGGCTTTCGGCGTAGCTACAGCCGTTGCCGCGATGATCGGCTCGATAGCGGGTGCAGCGGCTGCCGACACCGGAAACTATCCCGACCGGCCGATCAAGATCGTCGTTCCGTTCGGCGCCGGGAGTCAGATGGATATCGCCGCGCGCTTGGTCGGCGGCAAGCTCGCGAACGCCGTAGGGCAGCAGGTCATCATCGAGAACCATCCCGGAGCATCGGGCAACATTGGCAGCGAGCTCGTCGGCAAGGCAGCTGCCGACGGTCACACGTTGTTGATGACCGGTTCGCTCATCACGCTGCTGCCCAGCACGCTGGGCTCGGTCGCTGTCGACCCGGTGACCTCGTTCGCGCCGATCACCAAGTTGGCGGAGCCGCCCATGGTGATCGTCGTGCACCCGTCGCTCAACGTGAACACCCTTGCGGAGCTCATTGCAGTCGCTCGTCAGCGCCCGGGAAAGATCGCTTACGCGACGGCCGGCGTCGGCACCGTCCAGCATTTCACCGCATGGATCATCTCGCGCGACGCCGGCATTCAGATGGTGCACGTTCCTTACGCGAATACGGGACAGGCCCTGAAAGACGTCCAGGCGGGCGAAGTGCCGGTGTATTTCACTTTCCTCGGTCCGATCGATGCACAGCTTCGCAGCGGACGGTTGAAGGCGCTGGCGGTCGCGAGCAACCGGCGGATACGTGCGTGGCCGGACATTCCCACCGTCGCGGAGCTCGGCTTCAGCGATGCCGCGGTCAATCCGTGGAACGGTGTGCTGGCCCCCGCGGGAACTCCACCGCAGATCGTTGATCGACTGTATCGGGAATTCGCGCGGATCGTCGAGACACCCGAGGTGCGCGAACGCTTCACACAGATGGGAATGGAGCCGATCGCAACACCCCCTGACCGGTTCAGCGCCGAAATCAAACAGGCGGTCGAGCGCTGGGTGCCGATCGTGAAAGCAGCGGGCATCCACCCGGAATGAGGCACGATCGGCATCGCGTTAGATACGGCCGGTAGCGCAAGCGGCATCGGGCGTACGCCGCGCGCAGAGGCCGGTGGGGCCTCTGGACGCACTGCCGGCGCTGTAGACTCGGTCGATGATCAAGCACCTCGCACGCTGTTTCCGTTGGCTCGGCCTGCTCTCGATCGTTGTGATGTCGGGATGCGCGAGCCTGCCCTCGCTCGAAGGCCGCAACGAAACGACGGCAATCACCGATACCGCCGGAACTTCCCTCGGGCGCGCCGTCGCAACGCTCGTCGCCGCGCATCCGGCGCAGTCGGGCATCCACGCGATGCCGATCCCGGCCGATGCGTTTGCGGCGCGGGTGCTGCTCGCGGCGGCCGCCGAAAAATCGCTCGACGTCCAGTACTACATCTGGCACGGCGATCAGACCGGCTACCTGCTGTACGAGGCAGTATGGCGCGCCGCTGAACGCGGTGTGCGCGTGCGCATCCTGCTCGACGACGCCAACACCGAAGACATCGACGATACGATCGCCGCGCTCGACGCGCATCGCAACATTGAAGTGCGCCTGTACAACCCGCTGCTGCTGCGTACCGCGCGCCTGCTCAACTTCTTGACCGATTTCACGCGCGTCAATCGCCGCATGCACAACAAGTCGTTCACCGCCGACAGCGTGGTGACGATCGTAGGCGGGCGAAATGTCGGAAACGAATACTTCGGGGCCGGCGAAGGCGTCGAGTTCACGGATCTCGACGTCATAGCCATCGGACCCGCGGCCCGCGACGTGGCGCAGGAATTCGATCTGTACTGGAACAGCGCGTCCGCTTATCCGGCGGCACGCATCATCGGCGACGCGCCGAGCGACGCGACCCCGAAGCTCGAAGCCAGGTTCGCGCAAGTGCGCGAAGATCGCGAGGCAATCGCTTATGCGAAAGCTGTGCGCGAAACGCAGCTCGTGCAAGCACTCATCGCGGGGCGGCTCGAGCTGGAATGGGCGGATGCGCAACTCGTGCGCGATGACCCCGGCAAGACGCTCGACACTTCCGGGAGGACCGACATGCTGCTTCTCTCCGAGCTCCTTCCGAAGATCGGACAGCCCCGAATGTCGTTCGATCTCGTGTCCCCGTACTTCGTTCCGGGAGAACAAGGCACCGCGGCGCTCGAAAGGCTCGCACGGGACGGCGTCAAAGTAAGAACGCTCACGAATTCGCTCGCGGCGACCGACGTCCCGCCCGTGCATGCCGGCTATGTCAAACGCCGCTGCGACCTCGTCCGCGCCGGCGTGAAGGTCTATGAGCTCAAGCCATCGGCTCGCATGGTGGAGAACAACGCGGAGGGGAAGCCAGGCTCGGGCTCGTCGGTCCAGCTGCACGCGAAAACGTTTGCGTCGGATGATTCTCGCATCTTCGTGGGATCGTTCAATTTCGACCAGCGATCGGCGCATCTCAACACCGAAATGGGGCTGGTGATCGAGAGTCCTCGGCTCGCGCAGCGACTCTCGGCCGCGCTCGATGCAGAGCTGCCCAACGCGGCGTACGAAGTCCGACTCGCGAAGGACGGTCGTTGTCCGGAATGGATCGAGCGAACTCCGATGGGCGAGATCGTATATACGGAAGAGCCGCAGACCGGCGCGGGCGCGCGCGCGTGGATTCAGTTTCTTCGGCTTCTGCCGATCGACTGGCTGCTGTAGGCGAGCTCGATTCGGCGAGGCATCGGCATAGCGATGCCGCTTGGCGCTGTCAGGGCAACGAGACTTTCGTTTCGCCCGGAGCACTCGTCTTCGCGCCCAAGGTCGCAGGTATGCCATCCGGCACGATCGGCTGAAATTTGAATCCCTGTTTCAGCAATCCCCGCTCCTTTTGCAGAAATGCCAATACGGTCGCCGCCGAATGCAGCCAGTTGCGCGCGCCGGACTCGGCGAAGCCCGGTCCGCCCTTTGCGCCGCGCTCGCCTAGTGCATGATCCTTGGAGTCCTTGCCCATCCAGAATCCCAATACGAGCCCCGTTTCCGGGTGTTCTGGCTTGCCCGGGATGAACAGCAACAGCCACACGTCCGAGGTTTTCCCGTCCGCGTTTGTCGCGGTACCGGTCTTCCCCGCGATCTCGCCGGCTTTGTCGAGAGGAAAGGCGAGCGTTTGCGCCTTTCTCTCGTCGGGCTTCAGCTTCCAAATCGCGTCGCCCAGCGGATCCATTCCTGGGATCACGCCGCTGCGCAGCGCTGACGCGGTGCCTGTACTGCCGATGTCGAGCGGGCCCCTGAGGAGCTCGACCATTGCCAGCGAAACCGCCGGATGCAGGATCCGGTCCTGCGTTGGGCGCCTCTCGCCCTTGACGTCGCAATCGGCCGGCTGATCCCGTTCGTCTTTGTAGAGAAGCGATTTCCCGGCCCGGCACACGTCGTTCGCGAACCGCGGAGTGACTTGATAGCCGCCGTTGACGAACGCCGCCGTCGCAGCCATCGACAGCGGATTGACCTCCGAGGCGCCGATCGCTGTCGTCGGATACGGTTGGAGAACGTGCTTCGCATCCCTGGGAATTCCTATCCGATAGGCGAGCTCGATCACGTTCTTGATGCCAGCGCTCGCGCCGGCGCGCATCGCTGCGGTGTTGCGCGATTCCCCCAGCGCAATCCTGCAGCTGATGTTTCCGCGATACTCCGGCTCGCTTTTCGAGTGGAAGTTCTCGATCTTCTTTGCACCGCGTCCGCGCCCGAGGGAAACGTAGATCGGCGCGTCGAGCACGGTGCAGCGCTCGAGAACCTGCGCGGCGATCTCGTCGGCTTTTGCGTTTGATGACTTGGTCGCGCGCACTTCCTTCGTCAGTCGCTCGACCAAAGCGCCATAGGTGAAGATCTTGAACGTCGAGCCCGGCTGGCGCCAGCCGGTTGCGATGACGTCGTACTTGAGCTTTCCGAAATTGACGTTGCCCACTTCGGCGAGGACATCGCCGGCGAAATCGACGGCGAACGCGCCGGCTCGCAGCTGGCCGTTGTCCGGATCGTTCGGATGGCGCGCGAGGTACGTGCGCAGCGTGAGATCGACCGCCTTGGCCAGCGCATCCTGAAGGCCGTCGTCGCGGGTGATGGAGATCGTGAGCCCTCCCGTGTTGATCGGGAACCGATCCTTGTACAGGATGCGCACGCGCTCGAGGAAGTGATCGTTCGTGCCGCAGCCCTTAGCCGGCACCGCAACTTCCTGGCGCAAGCTCTTTTCCGTCGCACTTACCGCTCGCGCGTACTCCACGTCGGTGATGGCGCCTTCGTCGAGCATCAGGCCGAGCACGCGCAGCGTTCCCCGCGCGGACTCGGCCCAGTTCGCGTCCTGGATTTCGTCCGGCGCCTTGAGCATCGGATCTGTCGCGAACGAACGGTCGGGAAGCGCCGGCTTGTTGATGAGCGACACGATGAATGCCACCTGCGCAAGTGTGAGCTCGGCCGCCGGCTTCGCGAAATAGGCGCGGCTCGCCGCTTCGATGCCGTACGCCCCGCGCCCGAAATACGGCATGTTCACGTAGCTTTGCAGCAGTTGGTCTCTGGGGAATTCGCGCTCGATGCGAAGCGCCATCACGATGTCGCCGACCTTTTCGAGCTCGGTCGACGGGCGACCGGTCCCTCCGCGCAAGTGCTTGGCGATCTGCATCGTCAGCGTCGATGCCCCCGAATGGCTTTCGCCAAGGAGTCTTTTCGCGAGCGCCCGCAGGATCGCGCCCTTGTCGATTCCCTCGTGCGTCAGGAAATTCTTGTCTTCGGAAGCGAGGATCGCCGTTGTGAAAAGCGGCGGGATGTCGGACGGGCGATCGACGAGAATCCGATGTTCAGGTGAAGAGATGCACGCAACCGTCTTCTGGTCCTCGGTGACCAGCACCGATTGCTGGGCGAAGTAGATCGGGTCGCTCAGGCGGAAGATCGTGGATCCGTCGATGCCGAGCTTGGCGTCGATTTCCTCCGAATAATGACTATCGATGACCTCGACGATCCACTCGAACTTGACGTAAGCGAGGACGGCGACGACAACCAGCACACCGATGATGACGAAGAACGACCTGACGGTCCTGCCGAGGAAGCGCGCGAACGCCCAGGGACCGGTAAGCAGGACACGCTTGAGTTTATTTGCGGTGGTCTTCTCCATTGCTCCCAAATTCTACTAGAGCTCACTCCCGTCATACGATCAATGCGCTCCGTTCTCCTTTCGCGCCTGACGTTCCTCCCACGCCCGCAGCTCCGCGTGATAGCGGTCGAGTGCATCGGCGTAGAGGTCGAAGATACAGGGATCGCACGATCCCCGGCAGCAATCTTCGGCGTTGGGACGCACGGGCGGATCGGGCCGTGGATCGTTTTCTTGCGCCGCCATGTTCACGAAAGGAACGCGCGCAGCTCCGCATAGGTCTCGTCCGGCACCTGCTCCGCAGGGTAGTGGCCGCAGCGAAGCATCTTTCCCCGCACGTCGGTCGCCCGTGCGAGCCAGGCCTCGATGGGGCTGAAGCTGCGATTTACGTGACTCCTCTCGCCCCAGAGAACGAGCAGCGGGATGGCGAGCTTCACGTGCAGATCCGCCTCGTCGTGCTGCAGGTCGATCGACACCGCGGCGCGGTAGTCTTCGCAGACTGCGTGGATGTTTTCGGGCGTGCAACAGCGAACGTATTCAGCGAGCGCTTCCGGCGCAAAGCCGCTCATCCCCACGCCCTTCTTGTCGAGCTTCCTGCGGATGTAGCGCTCGAGTCCGTACGCGATCAGCATCTGTTCGGGGTAATCGTACGGCTGCGCCATGAAGAACCAGTGGTACGAGTCGACCGCCCAGCCGGCGCTGATGTGGTGAAGGACGTGGTACGTCGGGACGATGTCGAGCATCGCAACGCGGCGCACGCGATCCGGGTAGTCGAGCGCCATCCGGTGCGCGACGCGAGCGCCGCGATCGTGACCGCAGACGTCGTACCGATCGAATCCGAGGGCCTGCATCACCTGCGCCTGGTCCTGCGCCATCGCACGAAACGAATAGCCGGCGTGATCGGGACCGCCATCCGGCTTCGAGCTGTCGCCGTAGCCGCGCAAATCGGTCGCGACCACGGTGAAATCCTGCGCCAGCCGTGGCGCGATCTTATGCCACATCACATGGGTGAGCGGATTGCCATGGAGCAGCAGGAGCGGCGGCCCTGACCCGCCGTGACGCAGGTTGATGCGCGCGCCCGAGGTATCGATCTGCGTATGAGTGAAACCTTCGAACATCGCCATCCACTCACGAACGTCGCGGCCGAACGAGCAGCGGCATCAGCTCCTGCAGATTCGGAGCCGACTCGATCCTCCATACGCAATCGATCACTGTCTGCGCAGTGGAATCGTCCAGACCGCCCCACTTCGCGCACTCGCGGAATTTCTGCTGCAGCTCGTCATCGGTCATCGGGTTCGCCGGACTTCCTTTGCCGAAATCGGCCGTGCCTTTCACGACGCGACCCTCGTTCAGCTCGATCTCGATGATGGTCGTCATCTTGTCGAAGCCTGCGGCTTCCGCCTCCGGATGCACACCGAACTCAACGCGCCGGATCATGTCCTGCACGTCCGCCCGGTTGACGACTTCATCGGTGAACTGCGAGAGCCCGGCCTTGCGCTCGATCAGCAGAATCGCCATGCAGAACTCCATGCTGAACTTCGCCTGCAGCTCGGTGCGTGGCTGGTGGTGGATCAGCGCGTTCGGCATGTTGTGATTCGTTCCGACCTTGACCCGCTTCACTTGCTCGGCTCGAATATCGTGTTGGCGGATCAGGTCCTGCATCACGCTCATTCCCGGATGCGTCAGCGAGCCGCTCGGATGTGGCTTGATCGACACGCCCGGTGAGGCAAAAGTCCACGGCTTGCCCAGCCTGCCTTCGATCATTTCCGGCGTGTAGCCGCCGCCTGCCGCGCGAAAGAAGCCGCGGTCTGCCTCGAGCCCGATCGGTGAAGCGGTGAAGCCAAGCGCGGCTAGCTCGGCGGCTACGACGCCGCTTTCCGCCGCGCGACCCGCGTGAAACGGCTTCGTCATCGTGCCGAAGTTCTCCCGCAATCCGCCGGCCTGGCTCGCTGCGAGCGACAGCGCGCGCCGCGTCTGTTCGCGGTCGAGGCGCAAAAGCCGCGCCGCGCCCGCTGCGGCGCCGATTGCACCGCAGGTCGCCGTGCTGTGGAAACCGTGCTGATAGTGCCGGGGCAGGATCGCTTCGGCGACCTTGCATTCGACTTCGACGCCGATCTGATAGGCCGTCATCATGTCGAGGCCGGACAGGCCATTGCGCTCGGCAAGCGCCAGCACCGGCGGCAGCGCCGGCGCCGTCGGATGCGTGAGAAGGCCGTACACGCGATCTTTCAGCACGGCGAGCTGCGTGTCGTCGTAATCGTCGGCGTGAATGCCTACGCCGTTGGCGAACGCCGCGAAGCGCGCCGGGATCGGCGTGCCGTCGCTGCCGATGACGGTGCTGCCCTTACCGGTGCCCGTCAACGCCAGCGATCCAAGATAGCGGCGGATAAAGTGTCCCGTTTCCGAGGCCGCGCCTGCGAGCGCCAGTCCGATGCCATCGAGCACCGAGCGCTTGCCCAAGTGAGCGACATCGGGGGGAATGTCTCCCGCTTTCGTCTCGATGATGAAATCCGCGACATAGGCGGTCAACGACGTTTCGCTTGCCATTGCGTGTTCTCCCGCTGATATTCGTAGAGTCCGCGACCTGCTTTCGTACGTCGCGCTTGAGTCCATCGCTTATCGAATCAGTCGAGCGCTGAAAGTTCCTTCTGCGCGCGACGCGCGAGCGCAAGCCGGGCGGCGAGTCGCACCGCCTGCTCGAGCGCACCGGTCGCCGCGCGACCCTGACCCACGATGTCGAACGCGGTGCCATGGGCCGGCGTCGTGAACACCGTCGCGAGACCTCCGGTCACCGTGACGCCGCGGTTGAAGCCCTTGAGCTTGGTCGCGATCTGGCCCTGGTCGTGATACATGATGAGCACGCCGTCGTAATCGCCGGCGAATGCCTTGAGGAACACCGTGTCGGCTGGAAACGGGCCACGGCATTGGATACCGCGTGCAGCAGCGCGAGCAACCGCAGGCGCAATCACGTCGATCTCCTCGCGTCCGAAAAGACCGTTCTCTCCGCCGTGCGGATTGAGCGCTGATACGGCGATCCGGGGGTTCGCAAAGCCCGCGCCGCGCAGCGTCGAGTCCGCAAGCGTGAGCGCGTTCGCGATGCGCTCGCCGGTGATCTGATCGAGTGCCGTGCGCAGCGACACGTGCGAGGTCACTCTGGACACCCAGACATTGTCGAGCACGTTCATTTCGCCGAAGAATCCGGTGTGGCCGCACAAGTGCGCGAACATCTGGTGCTCGTCGTTGAAGCGCCAGCCACCGGCGTGCAGCGCTGCCTTGTTGAGCGGCGCAAAGGTGATGGCTTCGATGCGTCCGGCTCTCGCCAGATCGATCATCCGGGCGAGCGTATCGCCGGCAACCTTTCCCGATTCTGCAGAAACCTGCCCGCGCGAAAAGCGTTCCGGATCGATGTTGCCGAGATCGATGAGCGGCGTTCCCGGGCGTGTCCAGTCGATGTCTTCGGGCTGCGCATAGCAGCGGGCGTCGACTGCGACGCCGGCGTCGCGGGCGCCCATCGCCAGCACTCGCGCGTCGCCGACGACGACGATCCGTGCCGCATCGGCGAGACGGCGGTCGGCGAGAACGCGCGCGCATTGTTCGGGGCCGATGCCGGTGCAATCTCCCAGCATGAGCCCCACGAGCGGCAGGTCGTGAGCGGCGGCGGACATCAGGCGACCCTCCGATCGGTGAAACGGTTGACGACGACGATCAGCGCAAACGTGATGACGAGCATCGTGAGGGAAAGCACGGCGATCGGGCCCCAGTCGTTGCTCTCACGCAGGTCGAACATCGTGACGGAAACGGTCTTGGTGCGCGCAGTGAAAAGCAGGATGGTCGCCGACAGCTCGCGAATGGATCCGATGAAGATCAGGATCCAGATCGCGATGACGCCGTTGCGGATGAGCGGGCCGGTGATGTCGGTCAGAACGCCGAGGCGCGAGGCGCCAAACACGCGTCCAGCCTCCTCAAGCTCGGGATGCACGGACTTGAGCGCAGCGGTGAGCTGCTGGTAGCCCACCGGAATTTCCTTCGTCACATACGCAAGGAAGATGATCGCGAGCGTTCCGTAGAGCACCACCGGCGGATGCGTGTAAGCGAGGAAAAGGCCCACTGCGAGCACGATCCCGGGAATCGCGACCGGTGCGGTCGCCAGAAACGACAGATAGCGATGTCCCCAGACGAGCCGCCTTCCGGCGAGATATCCGACAACGGCCACGAGT
>JADMIO011837155.1_pt1 | contig 18376 bp, 14 predicted proteins | sample 8958161 | NCBI WGS metagenome assembly JADMIO01 (sample SAMN16585339, study PRJNA669376) | soil metagenome | isolation source: Crop rotation soil | place: USA: Cullars Rotation, Alabama | collected 2011 | reverse complement strand
CCACAAGAATCGGCTCACCTTTGGGGCCCTCCGGCGCTGGCAAAAGCCGCACTTCCACATCCTTTGCCCCACCGCCCCGCCGCTGCATCTGCGGATGGAAGCTGTTCGCCAGCTCCAATATCTCCTTCTTGTGCGACTCAATCCGCTTCACTGCCTCGCTCGGGTCCCCATAGCGCGACAGCTGTATCTGCCCCACCATGAGAGGCGGGTCCGCATCCGCGCTGAAACCTCCAGAGGCCCTCACTATTTTCGCCGCAAAAGACACCGCCGCCACCACCGACGGCTCCTCCACTGCCATCGGCACCAAATAGTCCTTGCCGTTGACCTGCAGGTTCAGCCCCAGCCCCAAAGGCAGCCCAAACGTCCCCACCGCATTCTCAATCATCTGGTTGGCCACTTCAGGCCTCAGCCCACCTTCCCCAACCAGCGTCTCTTCCAGCCTCTCCACTTCCCACCCAAACATCTGGGCGACTTTCTCCATCCGCTCCACCACGGGCAGCTTGTGAAATCCCGCCAAACGAGAGGTCACCGTCTCTGACATGCGGTCTCCGGGTGGAGTGGGCACTGGGTGTGGGGTTTGAGTGGGGGCCTGAAAAGGCGCCGTCCTACCAACAGCATAAGGATCGATGCAAGGTGGCCTGGCCAACGAAATCAGCTTATACGGGGGTCTCGGGAGGGCGACAAACACTTGGAACGCACAGACGTGCTGATCGCTGGCAGCGGGCCAGCGGGGTCTTGTGTTGCCGCCGCGCTGAGCGCGATTGGTCTCAAGGTGCTGATGGTCGACGCCGGCGTCGACCGCAGCAAACAACTCGCGGGTGAGCTGCTTCACCCGCCCGGCGCGCTCGACCTCGCGCTGCTCGGCTTCAAGCCCGCGCTCGCCGCCGCCGGCGCGCAGCCAGTGAAGGGCTTCGCGGTGGTCGATGGAGAAGGAGGTATTCAGTCGACCTACCTTCTCCCCTACGGTGAGCTGCGGGGGATCCAGGGCGATGGCATCGCCATGGAGCACGCGCTCTTCACCAAGACCTTGTTCGACTCCGTGCGCGCCCGGGCGGGCGTGGACGCCTGGACTCAGGCGCGGGTGACCGCAGTCACTCAAAACGGCGAGCGCGGGGTGCAGGTCACCGTCGAGCGCGACGGCGGCGAAACACAGGTGAGCGCTCAGCTCCTCGTCGCGGCAGACGGCCGCGCGTCCACGGTACGGCGCATGGCCGGAATCGGCGAGGGGAAGAAGCGCCTTTCCACCATGGCGGGCTACATCGTGGACAGCGAGGCGCTGCCGCACCCCGGCTACGGGCACGTCTTCGTCGGCGGACCGGCGCCGGTGCTCGCCTACAAGATCTCGTCTACTGAAGCGCGGGTCATGCTCGACATCCCCGACGGCGAGCACGGCATTGAAGCACCGAAGAAGGATCCGGCCTACCTCGACGCCTTGCCGCCCTCGATCCGCGAGGCGGTGCGTGAAGCCCTCGCCGCCCAGCGCGCGGCGGTCTCCGCCAATTTCACGCGGGTGCCCAGCACGCTCGCGCAAGGGCGCGTCGTGTTGGTGGGCGACGCCGCCGGCTGCTGTCATCCGCTCGGCGCGAGCGGTCTGTCTTCCTGTTCGCGCGATGCGCTCGGCCTCAAGCGTGCGCTGGCGCCGGATCCGGGCGACATCGCCGCCGGCCTGGTGCGCTATGCCGACCTGCGCCGCGGACCCCAGCGCACCCGCATCTCGCTCGCGGGCGCGCTCTATCAGGCGTTCTCCGACCACACCCCGGAGATGGCGCTCCTTCGCCGCGGGCTCTTCAAGTACTGGGCGCGCAGCGACAGTGGCCGCTCGGCGTCCATGGGCCTTTTGTCTACCCACGAGACGCGGATGCACGTCATGGCCCGCGAGTACGCGCGGGTGGTCGGCTTCGCATTGCCCGAGCTGGTGAAGTATCCAGCGGACGAGAGCTGGTCGCTCGATACGCGACGGCGCGCGGTGATGGGCCTGGTGCGCTCGACCCTGCCCTATGTCGCTGAATCGGTGCGCGACGCCTGGGACAGCGTCAGTCTGAAGCAGATGCTGATGTCACGGCTCGGCTGAGCGGGCGGCGCAACAAGGCGCGCTGCGCCTCGATGCCGAGATGAATCGAATGCAGTCGTTCGGTCCGCTGGTTCGGGCCAAGCGCGTCCCAGCCCTCTGTCGAGCTGGCGATCTGGAGTGTCTGCTCGATGTCATCGAAGTCCTTGCTCTCTTGGTTCAAGTACTGAGGCCGCGACTGGATTGCCTCCAGGGTCAGCGCCCGGGTGTCGCCGAGGTCGGCGGCGGACATCGGAATACCGGCTTGGTCTGCCCAGGCAATAAGGCCGGGTCCAGCCTCTTTCGGGAATAAGACCTCCAACTCCTTCACCGACTGCCCCAAATCCATCCGCGAGACCCGGCGGTCCCCCGCATTCAGACGCACCAGATTGTCCGTGAGTCTGCGCAGCCCCTCCTGTGCCTCGGGATTGAGCGACTTCCACAGGGCATCGGTCTCCGGCGAGGTGCGCGGCGGCTCACCGCGTGCCTCGGCGGTGAGCTTGTCGAAGAGCGCGCCGAACTTTACGGACCATTCGGCCTTCTGACGATCGCGCTCGGCCTTGGGGGCAACGCCCTCGTAGGAGCGCGCCGCGACTTGCGTCCAGTCAATGCGGTTGCTGGCGGCGTCTTCGACCTCCAGGGTCGCGACCTGACGTGAGGTCAGCACCCGGCTGAGGCTATCCCCCTGCTCCAGCAACTTCTGGTAGCTGTCGGCGGGGGCGTCGCCGAGCACCCGGAGCACGTCACTGCTTCGCACCGTCCCAGGCAGATCCAGCTCAGTCACCGGCCCCGTTCGCTTGAGCCGCTGCGCCACTGCCTCCGCGAAGAGCTTCGAGCGGTCCAACTCCGAGAGCTGATCCCACTGCTTCAGCGCGCTCGTTCCCTTCTCCTCAGCGATGACGCGAGTCTGGTTCGCGCTCAGCTGTGCGGTGGCCTGGCTCAGCTCTTGCTCTCGCTCGGCTGGGGTCTGCAGGAGCAGATCTTCGAGGCTCTTTGTGCCAGACGGGTCCGGTGGTGCGTTGGGATCCGCCGGCATGAGATTCTGCTCGAACCCCTTGCGCCATTGGGCGACGGAGGGCGGCTCCGGCTCGGCCGTCTTGGCCAGACTGCCCCAGGCCGAAGAGGCCCCCGGCTGCGAAAGCATCGAGAGCGTTGCGCCATTGAAAGTGCCGGTGCCGCCGCCGGTGGAGGCGTTCGCGCCGCCGGAGGGGGGGCCGTAAACGCCGCCCCAGGCACGGGCCGGATCGCTGTTCCAGAGATCCGATCCGAACGGAGCCACACCGGAGACGCTGCTGCCCTGAGCCGCGCCGCCGCCCCCAACAGAGGTAGGGCTGCTTCCCCGCGTCGCGCCGATCAGCTCAATCAAGGTCACGAAGGGGTTATCTCAAGGTTCAAGGCGTCGTTGCGAGGGGCGCCCCGAAACCCCAGAAAACGCATGCCAGTACAGCCCCAGACCTCCCTTTTCGGGGCCTTTGACTGCGAACTGGCAGGCATTTTACCGGGAGCGCACCGAGGCTCAGCCGAGCCTGCCGCTGCGGTCCGCTGCGGGTGTTCCCGCAAGTGGTTTGTAAGGGAAGTAGAGCAGCCGCACGAAGCGCGTGAAGACATGGCGCTCGTCCCAGCGCTGGCGGGCCATGCCGTACACGCCCGGCGCGTGGCCCTCGCGCTCGGTGAAGAAGGGCAGGAACTCGCGCTCGCTGTAGATCGCGAAGACCTCGTCGACCCAGGCACGATACTGGTAGACGGGAAGCATGAGGCGGTAGATGGCGTCCTGCTCGGCTTGGGTGAAGCCGAGCCGCTGGATGGCGTGCGCCATCTCGTGGGTCACGAGCGCTCGCTCGCGGCCCAGCGCGTCCTGCAAAAGCGCCATCCGGGCCTCGGGCCAAGCAGGGTGGTCCCAGAACAGTCCCGAGGCACTCGCCGAAGCGCGGCGGGGATAACCCAGGTCGGCCATCTTCTTCTTCGGCGGCACCAGGTCCACAGCGATGGGCCGCGCCGCCTGAAGACGATCGACGAGCTGCGGGTTGCCGGCGAGCTGCTCGACCAGCTCTTTCTTCACCGCGCTCACCATCGCCTCAGGTGCGCCGTAGCGATGGATCCTCACCTTGGCGGCGACATAGGCCTCCGCGCGGGAGCGGCCATTGGGAGGCGGTTTCCCAGCGGTCATTTCGAAGGCGTCCCCGGAGCGCAGCACGCTGAAAGCAAAGAGCGGAAGCTTCTTCCCGGTCTCGGGATCGAGCGGAACCGCGTCCGGACGGTCGGCGTTTTCACCTATGTCGAGGGCCACGTCGCCATTCTCTGCGGAGCCGGGGGTGAGGCGGAAGCAAAGCCGGCCGCACCTGTGCACGGAGGACCGTTCGCCGTGCAGCACGGCTTACCGAATCTCATACTCCCGCCTCAACACCGTGCCGCTACGCTCGAGCTCCACGTCCAGCTGGGACGCTTCCCGGAGCCGACCGTAGATCGCGAGCGCGCTCTCCGGGCCGTCGAGCGCAAAGCCATTGATCCGCCGCACGGTGTCGCCACCCACCAAACCCAGTCGCGCGTAGAGCGAACCGGGCTGCGCCCACACCAGGCGGAAGCCCGCCACCGTGCCGCCGCGAACGACGGGCGCAAATCGCGCCTGATTCCACAGCTCGGACGCATTCGCGAATGAGCGCCGCGCTCCAGGTCGAGTCGGCGAATGCCCACAGAGTGCCAACGAGGCGAAGCGGCAAAGCCTTCAGCGGCTCGCGCTCCGTGTCGGGGGCGAGCACATCGGGGGCAAGCCCCAGCCGCGGCGCAAGCCGCGCGACCGCGAGCGGAGGGGCCCCCATTGCAACCGCAGCCCGCGCAGGCTCCGCGCCCGCTACGAAATCCGGGATGGGGATCAACGCCACCTCGAGAAGGCCGCAGACGCCGTGCGCCAAGCCAAGCGCTGATACAGCGGCGCAGATCAGGTACGGAAGCCTCAGGGAGAGTTGGGGTGACATGCGCCTCTTGGGAGCAAAGGCGAGGCCACGAACAACCTTCCGACGTCGCAGATTTCGATGGATGTGTCGGGCCAGCCGCGCGTCACGAAGTCTTTGCTCCAACCCGGGCCGTGCCACCTTGTCATGCCCCGCGGCGCTTAGGCGGTGGCTTGCGGCGAAGCCGCGCGGCCTTCCGTGGCCAGTTGGCCGCGCCCTATGCATTGGACAGCGCTGCGCCTGGGCCCGATGCTTTCGCCTCCTCGACACGGAGGCTTCATGCGCCGCTTGCTCTTCGTTCTCGCGTTGGTGCCGCTCCTGGTCCACGCGACCGAGCCGCTCGGCCGGGACGAAATCCCCGAGCCTCTGAAGAGCTGGCTACCGTGGGTTCTGAAGAGCCCGGACACCGAGACCAGCGCGTGCGCCTTCCTGCACCGCAATCAGGAGCGCCGCTGTGCATGGCCGGCGCGCCTCAAGCTCACGCTGGATGACAAGGGCGGGCGCTTCACCCAGCAGTGGCGCATTCAGCATGAGGAATGGGTGCCGCTGCCTGGCGACCCCAAGCATTGGCCCCTCGACGTGCGGGTGGACAACGCCCCGGCCATCGTCGTCGAGACGAACGGCAGCCCGCGGCTCAGGCTGCGCGCCGGGGACCGGGTGGTGAGCGGCACCTTCGCGTGGGACTCCGTACCCGAATCACTGAACGTCCCCCCCGAGACGGGGATCGTCGATCTTTCCGTCCGCGGCGTGCGCGTGCCGATTCCCAACCGCGATGTGAAAGGGCTGCTCTACTTGAGCAACCACGCCACTCCGGCGCAGGAAGAGAACCTCGAGGTTTCGGTAGAGCGAAAAATCACCGACGAGATTCCGCTTTTGCTGACGACCCGCATCGAGCTCAATGTTTCGGGGAAGGCACGCGAAGTGCTCCTGGGTCGGGCGCTGCCGCAAGGCTTCACTCCGCTGCTCCTCGACAGTCCGCTGCCCGTTCGGTTGGAGGCCGAAGACCGGCCGCGGGTCCAAGTGCGGCCGGGCGTCTGGGTGATCACGTTGGTCGCGCGCCACCAGAGCCCTGTGGAGAGCATTGCCCGACCGGATCCAAAGGGAACGTGGGCCGCAGGCGAGGAGATCTGGGTCTTCGAGCCGCGGCCAGAGGTTCGCCTGGTGAACGTCGAGGGGGTGTCCTCGATCGATCCCCAGCAGACCCGCCTCCCGGACGATTGGAAGCGCTTCGCGGCTTACCCTCTCGCGGTGGGCGACACGCTGCGCCTGGCGGAGCGGCGGCGCGGCGATGCCGATCCGGCGCCGGACCAGCTGGCCCTGAACCGCGAGCTGTGGCTGGACTTCGACGGGCGCGGCTACGCGATCAAGGACACCCTCACCGGCAAGCTGACCCGTAGCAGCCGGCTCACGATGGGGCCGGAGACACAGCTCGGCCGGGTGGAAATCGGCGGGCGCGATCAGTTCATCACGCGGCTCGAGGGCGGTGCCACCGGGGTCGAGGTCCGCGACGTCATTCTGCAAGTCGTCGCCGACAGCCGCATCGACGGGCGGCGCACCGACATTCCCGCGGTGAGCTGGAGCCACGACTTCCAATCGGTGAACGCAACGCTGCACCTGCCCCCAGGCTGGAAGCTCTTCCACGCCGCCGGCGCCGACGACGTGCCGGGCACTTGGGTGAAGCAGTGGACGCTGCTCGACCTGTTCTTGCTGCTTCTCACCGGCTTCGCCGTGGGGAGACTCTTCGGTCCCCTCTGGGGCGCGGTGGCGCTGCTCACCTTGACCTTGAGCCTTCAAGAAACCCAGGCGCCACAGTGGATCTGGCTCGCGGTGGTGGCGGGAGAGGCGCTGGTGCGTGCGCTGCCAACGGGCAAAGTGAAGTCGCTCTTTCGCTTCTATCGACTGGGGGCGGTGGCGGTGCTGGTGGTGGTGTGCATCGCGTTCCTGGTGCAGAACGTGCGCAGCAGCCTCTATCCCGCGCTGGAGCGACCCTACTCGCAGGTCAGCTTCGACGACGATGGACTGCTGAGGTCGAGAATGTCCGTTCCAGGCAAACCCCCAGGGAGGGAAGCCCCTGAGACGCCCCCGCCGACGGCCGTCGAGAACAGCGTCCTCAAACCTGAGGACCACGCAAAGGAAGACGCCAACACACCAGAGCCTCGCCTCGGCCAGGCCAAGAGCGAGGGGGCCGCCCAGGAGGAGCAGAGGGCGGGAGGCCGCGGCGCGTACGACTCCTGGGAGGGGCAGAAGACTCAGGCCAACCGCCAGATGGTCCAGGACGTCGACCGCACCGTGGCGGTGCAGACCGGACCCGGCTTACCGCAGTGGCTCTGGGAAGACGTGGCGATCCGCTGGAGTGGTCCGGTCGAGCATCTGCAGCACCTTCAGCTCTATTACCTTTCGCCCGGGGTGAACCGTGCCCTCGCCTTCCTGCGCCTCTTCCTCATTGCCGCGCTGGTGGCGCGCCTGCTTCCGCTGCCACGCGGACGCTGGCCGCAATGGCTGGGACGCATGCCTGGCGCCACGACCGCCCTCGCGTTCTTGCTGGGGGCGGGCGCGGCCCTGACGCCCCGAGCCGCGCGCGCCGAGCTTCCTTCGCCAGAGCTCTTGCAGGAGCTGCGCGAGCGGGTGGTGGTGCCGGCGGAGTGCGTTCCGGACTGCGCCACCAACAGCCGCTTGGCGCTCGAGGCCACGAGCGATGCGCTGACCCTGCGGCTCGAAGTGCACGCCGCCGCGAGCACCGCGGTTCCTCTCCCGGGCCACGCCGACCAATGGGTTCCCGAGAACGTCAACGTGGACGGAAAGCCCGCGGCGGGCCTCTATCGTTCACCCGAGGGCGTGCTGTGGCTGCCGCTGGAGCCTGGAACGCATCAGGTGCTCCTCCAGGGAAGCCTTCCGCGCTGGGAGAGCGTGCAGGTCGCGCTGCCGCTCAAACCCCACTGGATGCAGGCGAAGCTCGCGGGATGGACGCTCGCCGGGCTTCACGAAGACGGCCAGGCCGACGCCGATCTGCAGCTGACCCGTGAGCGTGGAACGAAGGGCGACAAAGACGCCGTGCCACTTCAGTCCTCGACGCTCCCTCCCTTCGTGCATGTGCGGCGTCAGCTGTCGCTCGCCCTCGACTGGGAGGTGGACACCGAAGTGGTGCGTGCGAGCCCCGAAGGCTCGGCCATCGTGCTCGAGATTCCTCTGCTCCCCGGGGAGTCGGTGACCTCGCCGGACGTGCGCGTCGCGGGGAACAAGGCTCTGGTGAATCTGGGCGCGCGGGCCACGCGCCTCGCGTGGCACTCCACCCTGCCCCGCGTCAGCGCGCTCAAGCTGAGCGCACCCGCTGAGACCGCCTGGGTGGAAGAGTGGCGGCTCGACGTGAGCCCGCTCTGGCACGTGACCTATGGCGGCATCCCGCCGGTGCACCGCGGCTCGGGCGGCGAGCAGGTACCGGAGTTCCGGCCGTGGCCCGGTGAGTCGGTGACCATCGAAGTGCAGCGACCGCAGGGCGTCCCGGGTCAGACGCTGACCGTGGACCAGACGCAGCTGATGCTCCGGCCGGGGTTACGTGCCACCGACGTGTCGCTCAGCTTGAGCCTGCGCAGCAGCCGCGGCGGGCAGCACACCGTGCTTTTGCCCGAGAACGCACAGTTGCAAACGGTGACCCTGAACTCGGTGGAGCAGCCTATCCGCCAGGAAGGCCGCAAGGTCACGCTTCCTACTGGGCCGGGCGCGCAGCTGGCGGTGCTCTCATGGCGAGAGCCGCGCGGAATGGGGCTCTTGTTTCAGACGCCGGTGCTCGACGTCGGCGCGCCGACGGTGAACGCGCACACCGAGCTCGAGATCCCCAGCGACCGGTGGATTCTGTTCGCCGGCGGGCCGCGACTGGGTCCCTCGGTGCTCTTTTGGAGCATGCTCCTGGTGCTGCTCTTGGTCTCTTATGGCCTCAGCCGCTCCACGCTGACGCCGCTCAAGCTCCACCACTGGGTCCTCCTGTCTCTGGGGTTGTCTCAAGTGCCATGGGTGGCCGTGGCGGTGGTGGCGGGATGGTTCTTGCTGATCGGTTGGCGCGGGAAGGACGCGCCGCCGCTCTCACGCTGGCTGTTCAACCTGCGCCAGATGTTCCTGGTGGCGTGGAGCGCAGCCGCTTTGGTGGTGCTGGGGGTCGCGATCCAGGGCGGATTGCTCGGCCACCCCGACATGCAGATCGGCGGCAACGGCTCGAGCGCGTCCGTGCTGCGCTGGTTCGCCGACCGCACCGGTCCTGAGCTGTCGCGCGCCTGGGTGCTGAGCGTGCCGGTGCTGGTCTATAGGCTGGCGATGCTGGCGTGGGCGCTCTGGTTGGCGCGCGCTCTGCTCCGCTGGCTGCGCTGGGGGTGGGCTGCATTCAACAGCGGCGGGTTGTGGAAGGGAGCAGCGCCGAAGGCAGTGCCGGTGCCGCCTCCTTGAGAGCGACGGCGCGTATTACAGCGGGCCTCGTTTGGCTTGATCGCGTGGGGGGACTGAGGAGCCCTCCTCAGAGGGCGACGGAAGGCTCACTACCCCACGGCTCAGTTGAGCTGAGGTCGCCAGATACCAAGGAGGCCTGAGGACCGCGCGAAAGCGGCCAAGGATGGCCGTGAGCACGGACCGGAGCGGCTGATGAAAGGGATCGGGTAGAGATCGGCCCAGCTGAGCCTTGGGGTAAGGCGGCCGGCATGGCCTTCGGGAGATCGACACGGGTGAAGAGCGCTTTAAGTGGAAGGCTCGAGCACGTACCTGCCCGCTCCGTCCACGCGCACCTTCGGCACGCGGTGCGTCTCCTCGAAGGCACGATACGCGGGCAAGAGCTCTTTCCAAAAAGCGATCAGCTCCGGCCGCTCTTTCGCTTCTGCCTGCAAAGCTTCCCACCTGTCCTCGTTCAGCCGGACCGGGAAGATGTGAATGGGCAGACGCCTGGCGCCAGCGGCGTGAGTGTCCGACATCGCCACGTAAAGCTCTTCGATGGGCGTGTCCTCGATGGCGATGCAACCGATGCTGACGCAGTTGCCATGCACGTAGATGTCTCCCCCCAACCTCCCCTTGGCGCCGCGCTTAGCGTCCGAGGCGTTGGGGTAATTCACCCGCAAGGACAGATGGAAGTTGCTGACCGGGTTGAAACGGTCCAACTCATAGAAGCCCTCCGGCACCTGGTTGTCGCCCATGGCGCGCTTGGGGCCCAACCCACCGGAGGCCGCGCAGATGGGGTAGGTGTGGATCTTCTTCAGCGGCTCACCCTTGCCCCCGGCCCACAGCTCCAGCTCGCCCTCGTGCTTGAAAGCCCGTAAGAAAATCTGCGCCGGCGGATAGGGCACCCCCGCCTTTTCGAAGCGGGCGCGGATCCGGGGCTCGGCGCGCGGCCGCGCCTCGGCCACCCGATCCACCCCCGTGACCCAAAGGACCAGCGAAGCAATGGCGGCAAGCATCTTCGCCAGCTTACCCTGTCCGCCGCTGAGCATTGGACCCCGCGCCTACATTGGCAGCCCGCAGGAACGATGGTGTGAAACGGCCATGGGTCGAATGGATGTGAATCACCTGGGCTCGGAGCTGATGGAGGCCGCCACTGCGCTGGACGCTGCCTTGAAGCGTTTCCAGGAGCTGACCGAGTCTCTCGAGCACGCTTCGCTCAACTCCCAAAAAGGACTGGAGCGCGCCGCGCAGGTGCTCACCGAAGTCACCGACGTGGACCAGCAGCTGAGCGACCACGTTCGCCTCCTCGTGAGCGCGATCAACGTGGTCCGCGAGCGCCAGCAAGCCCAAGCAGACCGGGTGCACGCACGCGCTCTCGAGCTGCAGAAGCGAACCGAGACCTACGGCGACTTGCTGAAGCGCTATGAGGCGCTCGGAAAGGTTGCGGGCGAGCTCAACGGCCTCATTCAGCAGCTTGCTGCCCGCCCTGCACCGCCCCCGCCGGCCGATCCCTCCGGCGAGCTGGTCGCGAGCCTCCAAGAGCTGCACGACCCACTCGAGAAGGTGGTGGGAGGTGCGCAAGAGCTGCATGAAGCAGCGAACAGCACCGGCTTTGGGGACCTCGCGCGTCAGGCCGATTCGTTGCGGCAACAGCTGCTCGCGGCGCGCAACCGGCTCAACCTGCTGCACAAGAGCCTCAGCCGGTCGTAAAGCGCTCTCCACCCGTGTCGATCTCCCGACGGGTAGATCTTTTCGCGCGGGGGCGCGTTTCAGGTCGAGTCACTCTTTCCTGGAGCCCGCGATGCTCGCGCTTCGTCCCTGGTTCGCCGCCGCCGTCCTCACTTCCGCCGCCCCTGCGTTCGCGAAGGAAATGTATCCTTCCCCGCCGCCTTCGCAGCAGCCAGGCTCGCAACAGAACGAGAACCGACCACGCGTGGATGTGGCCTTCGTGCTCGATACCACCGGCTCGATGGGTGGACTGATTGAAGGTGCCAAGGAGAAAATCTGGAGCATGGCTTCCAAAATCGCGCGAGGTAAACCGGCCCCGATTCTGCGGGTGGCGGTGGTCGCCTACCGCGATGTCGGGGACGCCTACGTCGCCCAGCGCTTCGACCTCACGCGCGATCTCGACGCGGTGTACGCGCACCTTCAAACCCTGAACGCCGAAGGGGGCGGCGACACTCCCGAGCACGTCGGCCGGGGTTTGGGCGAGGCGGTGAAGAACCTCAAGTGGAGCGAAGAGCCCAACACCCTGAAGATGATCTTTGTCGTCGGGGACGCCCCCGCGAAGCACTATCATGACGGCTGGGATCCAGAGATCTGGGCCCAGCGCGCCGCGAAGCAGGGCATCGTGGTCAACACCCTGCGCTGTGGCGGTGATCCCAGCACCGAGTCCATTTTTCAGAAGCTCGCGAACCTCGGCAAGGGCAGCTACTCCTCACTCGACAGCAGCGGCGGCGTGGTCGCAGTGCGTACGCCCTATGACGCGAAGCTCGCCGAGCTGAACTCAGCCATCGCCAGCAAGACGGTCTACAGCGGCGACTCAAACGCCCGCGCCGCAGCGGAGAAGAAGAAGGACGAGACGGCGCGGATGGACAAGAGCGCCGCAGCCGACCGCCTGTCCTATGCCGGCGCCGTGGCCGTTGGCGGCCTCGACCGCTCCTTCGCGCCGGCAGCGCCCGCGGGCGCCTCAGACTTGACGGCGGAGCCAGAAGCCGTGGCCTCCACCCCCTCAACGAAGCTGCCCGAACCGCTGCGCGCCATGAGCCCCCAAGAGCGCAGCGCGTTCATCGGCAAACTGGCAAAGGAACGGCGACAGCTGGAGGAGCAGGCCACTCAGGTCGCCGAGGACCGCGAGGCGTGGCTCAAGAAAAACGCCGCCGAAAAGGAGGACTCGTTCGACGGCAAAGTGATGGAGCAGGTGCGCGGGCTGGGGGCCTCGCACGGGATCATCTACTGAGCGACAGCGCGCAAAGCGACGAGGCCCCTGCCGCGAGCGGTGTGCTCGGGCGGGGGCTTCGCTCGTGGGCAAAGCGGCGGCGTGCTCTCAAGAGCGGGCCGCGCGCGGTGCGCCTGGAGGTGGATTGAGCGGAAGTGAGTCGCCTCGGTCCACCCGCAGCTGATTGTGGACATCGTGAACTCCGAGGACGTCCTCGATGCAATCCTCCACGCGCCGCTTGTCCTGGCGGTGCTCCACCGTGCCAGTCAAGGTCACCTCTCCCTCCTTGACCGTGACGTCGATGTTCTCGCAGTTGATCGGCGCCCGCATCAGCCGGTCATAGACGTCCTCGCGGATCCGCTCGTCTGAGCGTCGGTAGTTCTTGGGCGGCTTTCCGGTGCGGTGAACGACACCTTCCCAGAGGCGCTCGGCCATCCGCTCCGCGAAGTTTGGGTGTTCGGACGAACCGTACCCGCGGTCGCGGCCCCAGTCCGAGGCGCTTTGGCGGAACCGCTCGCGAACGCTTGGGCGATAGGGCTCGCGCTCGTATCCGCGGTACATGCCACCATAACCCCAATCCTCCCCGTACCCGCGTCGCTCCGCTCGCTCGCGCTCGTCGTGGTAGCTTTCGTCCCACCTCGTGTCGTCTGAGCCGCCGGCGGACCAGCGGTCCGGCATGGGGCGGCGCCAGTCTTCGTTGAACCGTCGATCCTCGAAGCCTCGATTCGGCATGACTTGCCTCCTGGTAGGGGCCGGGCCGCCCGCCACATGGCTCGAAAGCGCGCGGCGCCCAGCGTTTCACTGAAAGCTCGGAACGCGAGGAGGGTTCGTCAATGCTGCCGGGCGCCCCATCGACGTCACGCCGGCCCAGCAGGGGGCGCGTCGACCGCCGAGGTCCGCCGCCCCGTTTGTATGGCCGAGCGCGCTCGAAACCCCGGGGAGCTGGGTTTCGGCCGGGCGCCCGGCGCTACGGTAAAATCACCACCATCGTCCCCGGGGTCACCTTCTCGTAGAAGCCTCCAGCTTCCTGGGGATGGAGCACCATGCACCCAAAGCATCCGCTGCTGAGTGGTGCTCACCAGCACCAAACGCGGCTCGAGCGGCGGAACGAAGAGCCGGCGACGCTCGCGGATGAATGGCGACGGATCTTCGTATTGCAAGTCCATCTGCTTGCGGGTCTCGCCGCTGGACGAAGGCCAGAACGTGGCGGGCAAGGTCAGGTCTTTGCGGATCTCCAGGTGCAGGTGAGCCGGGTACCGCCCGCCGGGATCCTTCCCGATCGCGCCGATGCGCTGACGGCGCGACACCCTTTCGCCGGCTCGAACGTCCACTTGCGAGAGGTGCGCGTAGACAGAGCGCACCACACGCCGCTCGTGGTTCTCGTAGACGAGGTGGTCCACCAGCACCATGCCCCCCCACGGATCTTCGAACATTCCGGCAGCCACGACGCGGCCGCGGGCCACGGCGTGGACCGGTTGGCCAAAATCGGTATCGCCTCCGCCTGCCCCATTCCAGTCGTCGCCGGTGTGAATCCCCAGCGCATAGTGCTCCCCGTACTGAGTGGCCACCCGCCAGCCGCTGTGAGGAAGTCCGCTGCGGAGATCGATGTAGGCGCCCTGTGCATCAGGGTCGCCCACTGGAAAGTCGAAGCCGTCTGCGGCGGGGACATCGCCCGCGAGGTATTCAGCGAAGACGTCCGGTAAGCTGGGTGAAGCCGGTGGCCCCTGCGGCGGCGTTCCCGCCGGCCAGGCACAAGAGACCATCCAGAGGGCGGCGGGGAGCCAGCGGGCCACGACGCAACGTTACCGCGCGGGTGCCGGCCTCCGCGACGCGCCCCGCAACGGATCGACCTCGAAGGCATCCTGCGGGGTGAGCGCAACCAAGCATCCGAGGAGGAGACCCACCGTGGATCCGCTGTCCGGAAAAATCGTCCTGGTTACCGGAGCCACGAGCGGAATTGGGCTCGAGGCGGCGGTGACGCTGGCCAGAGAAGGCGCGCAGGTTGGGCTGGTGGGCCGCGATCCCAAGCGGACGGCGGCCGCGGTGCTGCTGGTGAAGCAGCGTTCCCGCCAGGACCGGGTTGACTCCTTCCTCTGCGACTTCACCTCTCAGGCGCAGATCCGGAGTCTCTCGGCGGCGGTACACGCGCGCTACGACCGTCTGCACGTGCTGATCAACAACGCAGGTGCCGTCTACAAACGCCGCACCCTGACTGAGGACGGCATCGAAGCGACCTTCGCGGTGAACCATCTCGGCTATTTCCTGTTGACGGCGCTGCTGCTCGATCTGCTGGAGAAGGGCGCGCCCTCCAGGGTGGTGAACGTGGCGTCAATCGGTCATCGCCAGGGGACGATGGACTTCTCCGACCTCGGGTTCGAGCGTGGATACGGAATCATGAAGGCCTACCAGCGCTCGAAGCTGGGCAACATTCTCTTCACCCGCGAGCTCGCCAAGCGCGTGTCGGCGAAAGGCATCACCGTCAACTCGCTGCACCCGGGTGCGGTGGCGACGCAGATTTGGAACGGCGCGCCGCTCTGGGCCCAGCCGCTCCTGGCATTGCTCAAACGACTGATCATGATCACCCCGGAGGAGGGCGGGCAGACGTTGACATACCTCGCCACAAGTCCCGAGGTGTCGCAGCAGACCGGGCTCTACTTCGAGAAGAATCGGCCGAAGAAGCCCGCGCCGCTGGCTGAGGACGACGCCCTGGCCAAGAGGCTCTGGGACGAAAGCGCGCGGCTGGTGCACCTGACGGCGTGAGAGGTCGCAGGGCGGCCCGGAACCGCGTTCGTCTTCACGGCGCGGCGTGGGGGTGAGGCGCAGGCAGATCGAGGGAAGCGAACGCATCCAGGTTCCCCTGGGCGAGCGCCAGCGCGTACAGAAAAAGAGGCGACGCAGCGGCCACCCGGCCATTGGCAAGGACGAGCGGCGTCCCGCGTATGTGGAATTGCTGCGCGTACTGGATGTCGTCCAGCAGCTTGGCGTTCGTCTCCTCACTGTTGGCACACGCCTGGAGCGCGGCGGCTTTGGTGGGGCCGGAGCTGGCAATCTCCATCACCCGATCAGGCGTGAGGTTCTCCTGCTGGGCAAACAGCTCATGGCTCACCCTCCAGTAATCGGGCGTGGGCTCGAGACAGATGAGCAACTTGGCAGCGAGGCAGCGAACGCCAGTGCCATCGGAGCGCTCCACCTGCGGATTGCACGCCCCGTCCAATGGATATTGCCGCGGTTCGACAGAGATCGCGTCGGGAGGCAGCGCCCGCCGAAGCTCCGCGAGCCCTTCTCCAAAATGTCGGCAGTGCGGACACAAAACATCGGTGAATTCTACGAGCTGGACGCCGGCGTTCTCTGGTCCCTCCCGGAGGCGAATGGGGTGATGGGACTCTATCGGAGGTGATGCCCGATATTCCGCCACCGCGTCGCTGAGGAACTGACGCTCCCCGGGAGACAGCTTGTTCACCAGCGCGCGCAAGGGCGACTCGGTTCCCGCGGCGGCGCTTGAGCCGGCGTTCGGCAGATGCAGGGATCCGGCTTCGCTGTGCGGAGTCCGCAGGCCCGGAAACAGCGCGAGCAGATAGACGGCGAGCACGGCCGCGCCCAGAGCAAGCCGTCGCGTGCGGCCGGTCCCGCCGGTGGGAACGGTCCGCAGAAGCGGGCCACGCTGACCGCGAACGCCGCGGCGAGGGCGTACGTTCCCAGGCAGGTGAGGCAGAGCGCGCCGGTGCGGAAGCTGGCCGCGGCGAAAGCAATCGACGCGCAAATGCCGGCGGCCGCGGCCCATTGGAGCCCCGCGGCGGCGGCGGCCTCCGACTGGCCGCGCAAGCGGCGGGCCACCCAGAGGAGCGAAAGAAACAAACAGGTGAGGCCCCACACCAGGCCCCAGCCGGCGACGGGTAATCCAGTCCAGGCGTGGATCCGCGCCGCGAAGGCCGAGTCCCACACCCGCTCGCAGCTGATCGTCTCGTTGACAGAGCAGACGGCGGTGCCGCCGGAGCGAACCACCAAAAGCTCCATCCATTGGAACAACGCGAGCATCGACGCGGCGACGCTCAGGACCACCACCCCGACGGGGCCGGCCGGCGAGGCGGAAGAAGCGGACATTTTCTCTTCGACTGAGCGCACCTTGAGGGGTCCCGGGGCGCCCCTTATATAGCCCCCATGGCAGGAACGCTGGGGTTGCATGCGCTGCATGCGGCGCGAGGTGCCCATTTCGGGGAATGGGAAGGCCGGGAGGTCGTTGAGCACTACGGTGCTGCCTCGGACGAATACGCTTCCGTCCGCTCAGCGGTCGGGCTCTTCGACTTTTCTTTCCGGGAGGTGTTGCGGCTGACCGGTCCGGACCGAATCAGCTTCCTGCATGGAATGGTCACCCAGGACGTGAAGGGCTTGCCGGTGGGCATGGCGGCGTACACCGCGCTGCTCACCGCCAAGGGTGGAATGGTCGCGGACGCGCGCATCCTTCACAGGCCCGAGGACCTTCTGCTCGACGTCGAGCCCGGGCGCGGCCCGGTGGTTCAGGAGTTTCTCGAACGCTACCTGGTCTCCGAAGAGGTGGAGATCGCGAGGGTGAGCGATGGGTGGGCAATCTTCGGGCTGCGCGGGCCGAAGTCCGTCGGGGTGCTCGGCGCCCTGGGCAACGGCTTCAACGACCTTGCGCCTTATGCGACGCGGCGGCTCGAGCTCTTCGGCGAGACGATCTGGGCGATAGGCGCGGGGCTTTGGACGCCGGAGGGGGTGGACCTGCTCGTCCCTGCCGCCGACGCTGCACGGGTGTTCGAAGCGCTGGAGGCCACCGGGAAGCCGCTGGGCCTTCGGCTCGCTGGGATGCAGGCGGCGGAGTGGCTTCGGGTAGAGTCAGGCCTTCCGCGCTACGGCGCCGACATCGAAGAGCGCACCCTGCCGCTCGAGGCGAACCTCGAGGGCGCCATCCACTATCAGAAGGGTTGCTACATCGGGCAGGAGGTGGTCGCGCGCGCGACCTACCGCGGGCACATGAACCGGAAGCTCGCCGGGCTGTTGCTCGGCACTGCACAGGCGTCCCCCAAGACCGAGCTCAAGCAGGGCGAGCGTAAGGCGGGCTGGGTGACCACGGTGGTGCCTTCACCGGCCCTGGGCCAGAACGTCGCGCTGGGGTACGTGCACCGCGATTTTCTCCAACCGGGGACCCAGCTCACGCTCGGAACGGGTGGGCCCACGGTCACAGTGTCGGCGCTTCCGCTGACAGGCTCGAAATCGGCCTAGGTGCCGCAAGAGCGGGCGAGGTAAGAGAGACTGCGATGAAAGTGGCGGTGCTGACGGGCGGAGGCGACTGTCCGGGCTTGAACGCGGTGATTCGCGCGATCGTCCGGCGCGCCTCGATCCACGGATTCGAGGTGATGGGGCTGCGCGAGGGCTGGCGCGGCTTGCTCGAGGACAGTCATTTCCGGCTCACGCGCGAGACGACCTCGGGGATTCTGCATCGTGGGGGCACCATCCTCGGAACCTCTCGCGTGAACCCCTTCAAGGTCGAGAACGGTCTGGAGAAGGTGATGCACACTGTGGAGCGCAATCAGATCGCCGGCATCATCGCCATCGGCGGCGAGGGCACGCTCAGCGCCGCGAGTCAGCTCCACCAGAAGGGCCTCAAGGTGGTCGGCATCCCCAAGACCATCGACAACGACCTGAACGGCACCGACTTCACGTTCGGGTTCGACACCGCAGTGGGGATCGCCACCGAGGCCATCGACCGCCTTCACTCCACCGCCGAGAGCCACAAGCGGGTCATCGTGGTCGAGGTGATGGGACGACACGTCGGGTGGATCGCCACCTACTCCGGCATCGCCGGCGGCGCCGACGTCATCCTGGTGCCGGAGATCCCGGTGGAGCTGGACAAAGTGGCGGAGCACATCCACCGCCGCCATTCGACCGGCCGCTCGTTCTCTATCGTGGTGGTGGCCGAGGGCACACGGATAAAAACCGCGGACAATGAATCGGAGCACCTCGTCACCTCGGGCCAGACGGACGAGGCGGGACGGCCGCGGCTCGGCGGGG
>JADMIO010888937.1_pt1 | contig 18376 bp, 14 predicted proteins | sample 8958161 | NCBI WGS metagenome assembly JADMIO01 (sample SAMN16585339, study PRJNA669376) | soil metagenome | isolation source: Crop rotation soil | place: USA: Cullars Rotation, Alabama | collected 2011 | reverse complement strand
TGCGGAGGCTTCGAGCGCGTCTTCGAAAACATTGCCTTCCATACCTGACTCAAGGGCGCGCGGCCGGCGTCCGCTTCTGGCAGCAACGGAGACTCCCACGATGTCGTTCTGACTGGGGCATCAACGTCTTGAACGAGGCCGAGTTGATCCGTCGTCGGCCAAGACGTCTCCACGCGAACCGAGGTGGTCCACCGCTATTGCAATGGCTTGCGGAAGGCCCTAGTCGTCTCTGCCGATCTCGGGCGCGTCGACAGATTCAGATCGGAGGCACGAAGCCAGGCCCGCGTCCCCGACGCAAAGTCCATCCCGTCAATCTTTCCTTGGTCTGCGAGGCAGACCATGAAGGGGTTGCAAAACGTGGATCGCCGAGAAGGTTCGAGCCTGGTCGGACTGCGGTGGTGACGTCGACAGCATCTTCAGTCACGACGACTTGCTGGCCGACATCAGTCTTTATTGGTTCACCGGCGCTATCGGATCGTCGTTCTGGCCCTATTACGCGCGGCTGCATGGCGGCTGGCCGATACCCGAGGGTCAGACTGTCGACGTGCCGGTGGGCTATTGCGAGTTCCCAAGAGAGATCCTGCGGCCGCCACGATCGCTCGCCGCGCGCACCTTCACCGACATCCGCCGCTGGACAGCGATGCCTCGCGGCGGACACTTTGCCGCGCTGGAACAGCCAGAGGCACTCGCGGAAGAGATCCGGGCGTTCTTCAAGCCGCTCCGCGGCACCTGGCGGGTCGGTGGCTGGCCGGGGCGCGAGACGTCCTCATTGATCCGTACGGCCGACCAGTTCATGCGATCGGCGCCCATCCGGTCAAGGAGCCGCTTCGCCCTTGCCCTTGCTTTTGCCCGCGACTGGGTTGCGCTGGCTGCGCAGTCGGCTGACCATGAAGTTGGCCGCCTGCATGACGTGCTGTCGTGCCAAACTCTCGGCCGTCTCCGGGTCGCCCTCCGTCACGGCGGCCAGCATTGCCTCGTGTTGATCCCAGATGTCGCGCGGCTTCTCGTCCCGTAACAACACCTCGCCCATGACGCGCTGCGTGGAGGTCCATTGCGCCTGCATCGCCGGCGCGATCAGTGGGTTTTCGGAGAGTTCGTAGATAAAGTCGTGGAACTCCCGGTCGGCTGCGATCATCGCCGCCACCGATTTGCTCTTCACCGCCTTGCGCCCCTTCGTGATCAGCGCCGGCCCGCTCTTTCTCGCCCGCTCGGCATTGCGCTCGGTGGCCTTGCGGAAGGCGAGGCCCTCCATCACAGCGCGCACCTCGTACATGCTTTGCACGTAGTCGAGATCGAGGGGCGCGACGATCAGGCCGCGGCCCGGTGCATCGCGCAGCACGCCCTCGTTACGCAAGAGGAGCAGCGCCTGCTGCACCGGCTGACGCGATACGCCAAGCTCCTGCGCGATCTGCTCCTGGATGATGCGCTCGCCAGGGACGAGCTTGCCTTCGGTGATCTCGTTCAGGATCGCCTCGTGCACCTGCTCTACGAGCTTGGGTTGCATAGCCAACTCTTTCATGTTGGCAAGTATAGGTGTCGACCCGCATAGCGCTGAATTCGGTATACCGGCGACAGGGCGATTTACGCAGCTGGCGTCATCACCTGGCGCCAACCGGCCTCGGCCATCGGCTTGGCGAGCCGCCCGGTCTCGAGCGCGTCAGCGCCGGCCGCGCTGCCCTGCAGCGCGCGGGCGAGGATGCCCTGCAGGATCGCGGCCATGCGGAACATGTTGAACGCGAGGTAGTAGTCCCAATCGGCAATGCCGCTGCGGCCGGTGCGCCGGCAATAGGCGGCCACGTAGTCGGACTCCGCGGGGATGCCGAGCGCGGCCAGGTCGAGGCCCTTCATGCCGCGGAATTCATCGGGCGTGACGCGCCAGCTCATCGCGTGATAGGCGAAGTCCGCCAGCGGATGGCCGAGCGTCGACAGCTCCCAGTCGAGCACCGCGAGAATGCGCGGCTCAGTGGGGTGGAAGATCAGGTTGTCGATGCGGAAATCGCCGTGCACCAGCGTGGTTTCATCAGCCTCGGGGATGTGCTGACACAGCCATTCGACCAAGCGCTCCATCGCCTCGATGCGCTCGGTTTCGCTGGCGCGGTACTGGCGCGTCCAGCGGTCGATCTGCCGCTTCAGGTAGGCGCCTGGGCGGCCGAAATTCGCCAGCCCAACGGCCGTGTAGTCGACGCTGTGCAGCCCCGCGAGCACGCGGTTCATCTCGTCGTAGATCGGCGTGCGCTCGGCGCTTTCCAGGCCCGGCAGCGCCGGATCGAGGAAGCAGCGGCCCTCCACGTACTCCATCAGGTAGAAGGCGGTGCCGATGATCGAGTCGTCTTCGCACAGCAAGTGCACACGCGGCACCGGCACGGCGCTGGCGGCAAGCGCGTGCATCACGCGGTACTCGCGGTCGACCGCATGGGCCGACGGCAGCAGCGCACCTGGCGGTTTACGGCGCAACACGTAGCGCTGCTCGCCGCTGGAGAGCAGGTAGGTGGGATTCGATTGGCCGCCGGCAAACTTCTGCAGAGTGGCTGAGCCGGCGAAGTCGTCGAGGTTCAGATGCAGCCAATCGGAGAGGCGATCGAGGTCGAACGTATGGGTCATGGTCCTGAGGTCGAGGTTGAGAAATCAGCGGCGCGTGCCTTTCAGGATGCGCTTCGCGAGGCTCCAGCGATGCACTTCCGAAGGGCCGTCGTAGATGCGGAAGGCGCGCATGTCGGCAAAGATGCGGGCGACCACCGTCTCGCCGGTCACGCCCTGGCCGCCGAGGATCTGCACGCAGCGGTCGGCGACGCGCCACACCGCTTCCGAGACCATCACCTTGGCGCGGCTCGATTCGTGGAGGCCGAGCTCGTCCTGGTCGAGCACCCCCGCGCAATGCCAGATCGCGAGGCGCGCGCCGTGCAGGTCCATCTCGTTATCGGCGAGCATGAAGCCCACCCCTTCGTGCTCGCCGATGGTCTTGCCGAAGGCGTAGCGGGTGCGGGCGTAGTCGACCGCGATGTCGTGCGCGCGGCGTGCCGCGCCGAGCCAGCGCATGCAATGCGTGAGGCGGGCCGGCGAGAGGCGCACCTGCGCGTTGCGAAAGCCCTGGCCGAGCTCGCCGAGGATGTCGCTCGTGGCGACGCGCAGACCCTCGAAGCGCACCACGCCGTGGCCGCCGGGGAAGCAGGTGTCGAGCGTCTGCAGGCTGCGCTCGATCGTGATGCCGGGGGCGTGCATGTCGGCGAGGAACATGGTCGCGCCGGTGCCGGGCACGTCGGCCATGATGATCGCCAAGGTCGAGCTTTCGGCGCCGGTGGTGAACCATTTGAGGCCGTCGATCACGTAGCCATCGCCGTCGGGGCGCGCGGTGCTCTTCAGCATCGACGGGTCGGAGCCGGCACCGGGTGGCGGCTCGGTCATGCAGAAGCAGGAGCGGATCTCGCCGGCCGCGAGCGGCCTGAGCCAGCGCTCCTTCTGCGCCGGCGTTGCGACGGCTTCCAGCAGATGCATGTTGCCTTCGTCGGGCGCGAAGATGTTCAGCGCGACCGGGCCGAGCATCGAGTAGCCGGCCTCTTCGAAGACGATCGCGCGGCCCTGGTGCGTGAGGCCGAGGCCGCCGTACTCGGGTGCAACGTGGGGCGAGAGCAACTCGGCGCTGCGCGCGCGGGCGATCAGCTCGCGGCAGAGGCCTTCCTCGGGGCTATGCGGGCCCTGGCGCGGGTCGCTTTCGAGCGGGATGATCTGGGTTGAAATGAACTCGCGGACGCGGGTTTGCAGGCAGGCCAGGTCGTCGAGGATCTGGAAGCCCACGCTCATGTAGATCTCCATCGGCGCTCGGCGTCGTCCCAGGCGGTCAGGGGCTGCAGGTCCGGCACCCACGCGAGGCCGGACTTGGCGTCGGAGGAGACGGCCTCCGGCGTCACCAGCACGTCGAGCAATGCAGGCCCGCCGGCCTTCACCGCAGCCAGCGCACGTTCGACTGCGGCGGGCAGATCCTCGGCCTTTTCGACCCGTTCGCCATGCGCTCCGAAGGCCCTTGCCATCGCCGCGTGGTCGGCGAACTGCAGGCGCGTGCCGACCACCTTGCCGTGCGTTTCCTGCTGGTCGCGTACCTCGATCGCCCAGCTGCCGTTGTTGGCGACGACGATCAGGAGCGGCGCCTTGTGGCGTGCGGCGGTATCGATCTCCATCGCGTTGAACCCGAAGGAGCCGTCGCCCGTCGCGACGACCACGGTGCGGCCGGGCAGCGCCAGGCAAGCCGCGACGCCGAACGGCGTGCCCACGCCGATGCAGCCGAGCGAGCCGGGATCGAGGTAGGTGGAAGCGGGCAGCCCGACGCGCGCGAAGCTGAGGAAGTCGCCGCCATCGGCAACCAGTACGGCATCGTCGGGCAGCGCCTCGCGCAGCGCGGCGAGCACGCGGTTCGGGTGCATCAGCCCGTCCTTGCCGGCCGGCGCCGTCTTCATCGATTCGACCAGCTTGCTGGCGCGCGCGAGGTGCTTCGTGCGCGCCGTGCTCGCCCATTCCTTGTCGGCCGAGCCCTTCTTGCCTTCGGTCGCTTCGAGGATCGTGTCGAGCGCGGCGGAGGGCGTCGCGAAGATCTCGGCAGCGCCGCGGCGGTTGTCGCGGACCTCGCCGGCACAGTCGCCGATGCGCAGGAACTTCGCCTCGCCGAAGACCGCGGGCGAACCGTAGGCGAGCTGGAAATCGAGCCGGCGGCCGACGGTGACGATCAGGTCGGCCTCGGTCATCACCGAGCCGCGCATCGCAGCGACGACCGACGGGTGATCGTCGGGCACCAGGCCGCGGCTCTCGCCGGTATCGAGGTAGAGCGCATCGAACCGATCGAGCAGCTTGGCCAACTGCGGGCCGGCGCCGCGTGCGCCGCGGCCGGAGATGAAGAGCGGCTTCTTGGCGGCGAGCAGCAGGTCGACCGCACGCTTCACCGCGGCCGGGTCGGGTAGCAGCTTGTCGCGCGGGCGGCCCTGCATCTGCTCGGGCAGTTCGAGCACCTTGGGCACCTCGCCGCGGAAGGTGTCGACCGGGAAATCGAGGTATACCGGCCCGGGTTCGCCGCCATGGCCGAAGGCGGCGGAGACCGCCTGGTCCAGCTCCTGCAGCACCAGCTCGGGCTCGCGCACGGTACGGGCGTAGCGCGTCAGCGGCTTGACGAAATCGGTGTGGATCATGTCCTGGAGCGCGCCGCGGTTCTCCTGCCGCTTCGGCGGCGTGCCGGAGAGCACCAGCACCGGCGCCTTGGCCACGAAGGCGTTGGCGATGCCGGTCATCGCGTTCGTCACGCCGGGGCCGGCGGTAACGAGGGCAACGCCAAGCTGACCGGTCAGCTCGGCGTGTGCATGCGCCATGTAGACGGCCGCTCTCTCGTCGCGCACGTCGATGATGCGGATGCCTTCGGCATCGAGCCGCATCCACAGCGGCATGATGTGGCCGCCGCACAAGCCGAACACACGGTCGATGCCGCGGGCCTTCAGGAAGCGCGCGACCAGCGCGGCGGCGGATGTTTCAGAGACGTTCATGGTGAGCTCCGTTTCAGAGGAAGCCGATGGAGATCCACGGCACGGCGGCCACGATCACCAGGCCGACGATCAAGGCGAGCACGTAGCCGAGGATCGGCCTGATGCCCTGGGAAGGATCGATGCGCGAGATCGCGCATGCGGCGTAGTAGCCGACGCCGAACGGCGGTGCAAAGAGACCGATACCCATCGACAGCACCACGACCATCGCGTAGTGCACTTCGTGCACACCGAGCTGGCGCGCGATCGGGAACACCAGCGGCCCGAACAGCACGATCGCCGGGATGCCTTCGAGCACGCTGCCGAGGATGATGAAGGCGACGATCGAGACGGCCATGAACGCGACCGGCCCGCCGAGGGCGCTCATCGCGGCGGCCAGCGTGTTCGAGAAGCCCGACTGCGTCAGCGCCCAAGCCATCGCGGTGGCGGTGCCGATGATGAAGAGGATCGCCCCGGTCAGTGCGGCCGTCTCGACCAGCATCGGCACTATCCGCCGCCATTGCATCTGCCGATAGAAGAGCACGCCGGCGAGCAGCGCATAGGTGATTCCCAAGGTCGAGACCTCGGTCGCGGTGGCGATGCCTTCCACCACCGCGGCGCGGATCACGAAGGGGAGCAGCACGGCCGGCAAGGCGGTGAGCAGTGCGCGGCCAATCTGCGAGCGCGTGGCCTTGGTGACGTGCGAAAGGTCTTCACCGCGATAGCGCCACCACACCACGCCACAGAGCGTTGCCGCCAGCACCAGGCCCGGCAGCATGCCGCCGGTGAAGAGCGCGGCGATCGAGACGCCGGTCACCGAGCCGATCGTGATCAGCACCAGGCTCGGCGGAATGGTCTCGGTCTGCGCGCCGGCGGTGGCGAGCAGGGCGACCAGGTCGCCGTCCTTCGCGCCGCGCTTCTTCATCTCGGGGAAGAGCACCGGCGCCACCGCCGCCATGTCGGCGACCTTCGAGCCGGAGATGCCGGAGACCAGGTACATCGCGCCGAGCAGCACGTACGAGAGCCCGCCGCGCACATGGCCGAGCAGGCTGGCGAGGAAGGCCACCATCGCCTTGGCCATGCCGGTCATCTCGATCAGGAGGCCGAGGAAGACGAAAAGCGGCACCGCGAGCAGGATGATGTGCGACATGCCTTCGTCCATGCGGCCTACCATCACGTCGACCGGCAGGCTCGTCGTCAGCGAGATGAAGCCGAAGGTGGCGAGGCCGAAGGCGATCGCGATGGGCACGCCCATCAGCACCGTGACCGCGGTGACGCCGACGAAGAAGATCAGCAGGTTGGTGTTGCCCAGGCCCTCGAACATCGGCCCGAGCAGGGTGAACACGGTGCAAGCCAGGGCGACAACGAAGAGCGCGCTGGCCACCTGCTTCCAGTCGCTGACCTTCACAAGCCGGATCACGGCCATCAGCGCCATCAGGCCGAGCCCGACCGGCAATGCGGCGACGCGCCAGGCGTTGGAGATTTCGAGTGCGGGCGTGGTGATCGCGCCTTCTTCGGAAGCGAACTCGTAGGCCGGTCCGACGACGAGCAGCAGGAAGGCCAGTGCCGCGGCGATGCCCACGGTATCGAGCCAGGCGCGCAGGCCGGGCGAAGCCTTGGCGACAAGCGCCGTCATCCGCATGTGCTCGCCGCGCCGCAACGCCACCACGGCGCCGAGGCTCGCCAGCCAGAGGAAGAGGATTGACGCGGCTTCGTCGCTCCACACCAGCGGCGTGTGCAGGAAGTAGCGCGCGATCACGCCGGCCAGCAGGATGCCGATTTCGGCCGCGATCAGGAGCGCGGCGATCAGCTCGATGCCGGTGCCGAGCGAGCGCTCGAGGAAACTTGCCGCGCGCGCCACGGAGCCGGTGGCAGGTGCCATGGCGGCGGGTTCGGACGGAAGGGAGTGCGCCACTGGAGCTCCCGGTGAAGGTTGAGCGACCATCGGATTCATGGCCTGGCCTCAGGCGATGTTGCCGGCGTATTGCGTCAGCAGGGCCCAGGCTTCCTTGTCGAAGCGAGACTGCACCTCCTTGTAGAAGCCGGCGTCCTGCAGCGCCTTGCGAAAAACGCTCGTGTCGACCGGGTTGAAGGCCAGGCCCTTGCCTTCGAGCGTCTTCTGCAGGTCGAGGTTGAGCTTGGCGATGTCGTCGCGCTGCTTCTTAGCGCCGGCGTTGATGTGCTTGGCGACCAGCGCCTGCACGTCGGCCGGCACGCCCTTCCAGACCTTGCCGCTGGCGACGAACCAGAAGCCGTCCCAGGCATGATTGGTCAGCGAGCAGAACTTCTGCACCTCGTAGAATTTGGCCGCATCGATCAGCGCCAGCGGATTCTCCTGGCCATCGGCGACCTTGGTCTGCAGCGCCTGGTAGGCCTCGCTGAGCGGCAGGCTCACCGGCGCCGCGCCGAGCGCCTTGAACATCTGCACCCACAGCGGCACCACCGGCACACGGATCTTGAAGTTCTTCAGGTCCTCGGGCGTCTTGATCGGCTTGGAACTGGTGGTGATCTGGCGAAAGCCGTTGTCCCACACGCTTTCGAAGGGCACGAGGTTGACCTTGGCGATCGCGCCGCGGATGTGGTTGCCGACGGCGCCGTCCATCGCGGCCCAGACCTTGTCGTAGCTGGTGAAGGCGAAGCCGACGCCAGTGATCGAGGTCACCGGCACGAGCGTCGACATCACGGTGCCGGGGAAGGTGGCGAGTTCCAGGGCACCGGAGCGCACCTGGGACATCATGTCCGAGTCGCTGCCGAGCTGGTTGTTCGGGAAGAGGCCGATCGAGACACGGCCCTTGCTTTCGGCGGTGATCGCGTCGATCGCCTCCTTCAGCCGCAGGTTCACCGAGTGGGTGACCGGCAGGTCGTTGCCGAGCTTGAACTTGAATTCGGCATTGGCGGATTGGGCGCGGGCGAGGCCGGTGGCGGCACCAGTGCCGGCCAGTGCGCTGGCCACGAGAAAGCGTCTCCGGGTGGTCATGAGGTTTGTCTCCTGCGGGCTGCGGTGGGGCGAGGAGTCTTGGAGCTCCAGTGCGCTTAGTGTATTCTGAATTCAGAACACAAGTCAACTGCATCAGACCTTCAACACGATGGCCCGCGTGGCTTTTCCGGACTCCAGAAGACGGTGCGCCTGCGCAGCGTCTTCAAGGGGCAATCGCAATGCCGGCTCGGCCGCCAGCCAGCCCTTGGCAAGGGCGGAGAACACCGAGGCACTCATGCGTTCCAGCCGCTCGCGTTGCGCGGTGTAGTGGAAGACCACGGGGCGCGACAGTGTGGTCGAGCGAGCGGCCAACTGGGGGAGGGCGATCGGCTCGACCGGGCCCGAGGCCTGGCCGAAATTGACGAGGTGTGCACAGTGGGCGAGCGAGGCCAGCGAGCCGGCAAACGTATCGCGGCCAACGCCGTCGTAGATCACGTCGACACCGCGCCCGCCGGTGATCGCGGCGACGCGCTGCGCGACGTCTTCCTCGCGATAGAGGATCACGTCGGCGCAGCCGGCGGCACGCGCGATGGCGGCCTTCTCCACCGAGCCCGCGGTGCCGATGACTCTGGCGCCAAGCCGGTCGAGCCAGCGCACCAGCAGGCGGCCGACGCTCCCCGCCGCGGCTTGCACCAGCACCGTGTCGCCGGCCTGCACGCGATGCACGCGGTTCACCAGCATCTCGACCGTCAGCCCTTTCAGCAGCACCGCCGCCGCGGCCTCGTCGCTCAGCGAATCGGGCAGCTTGATCGCGAGCTCGGCGGCCAGCAAACGATCCGAGGCATAACAACCGTAGCCGCTGCTGATGTAGCCGACGCGATCGCCTTCCACGAAGCCCGCGACATCCGGCCCGACGGCCTCGACCACACCCACGCCTTCGATGCCCGGAATGCCCGGCAGGCTCAAGGTCTTGTAGAGCCCGGAGCGAACATAGATGTCGTGAAAGTTGACGCCGAGAAAACTCTGCCGCAAGCGCAACTGGCCCGGCCCCGGTGCACCGACCTCGATCGGCTCGACCTTCAACGCATCGGCATTGCCGTGCTCCCGTAGAACAACTGCGCGGCTCACTCATGCTCCTTTAGCCACTTCGCGATCGACGGGGCGAGCACCTTCTGCGCCTTGCCGCCGACGAAGGTGCCGATGTGCCCGCCGGGTACCGCCAACTCGCTGTAGTCCTTGGTACCGAAGACGCCATCGAGCCCGCGCGAGCAGGTCGTCGGGATGACGACGTCGCCAACGGCGTAGACGTTCAGCACCGGCATCTTGATGCTGTTCAGATCGACACGCCGCCCGCCCAGCACCAACTCGCTCTTCACCAGCTTGTTGCCCTGGTAGAGGTCCTTGAACCACTGCCGCATCACCTCGCCGGGTGTCGACGGCCGGTCGGCGATCCAGCGCTCCATGCGCAGGAAGTTCAGCAGCTTGGCTTCGTCGTCGAGAATCTCGACCAGCTCGGTGGTGTACTTCGCCGCGTTCGCGACCGGGTTCATCATCAGGAACGAGAAGCCGACCAGCGCGCCGGGCGCTTCGCCGAGCGTGTCGGCCATCAGGTCGATGTCCTCGGGTGCGAGTGCGCGCGCCCACAGGTTCATGTAGCCGGCTCCCGGCTCCGGCGCGGCGGCGTCGCCGTGGAAGTCGATCGGCGTGACGGTCAGCACCAGGTTCTTCAGCTTCTCGGGGAAGAGCGCGGCATAGCAGGTGGCGAAGACGCCGCCTTGGCAGATGCCGAGCAGGTTGATCCGGTCAAGGCCATGGCCCTCGCGGATCACGTCGACGCAGTCGTCGAGATAACCGCTGACGTAGTCGTCCATCGTCAGCCAGCGCTGCGCGCGGCCCGGGTGGCCCCAGTCGATCATGTAGACTTCGAGCCCCTCGGCCAGCAGCTTGCGCACGAAGGAGCGTTCGGTCTCGAGATCGATCATCTGGTAGCGGCCGACCAGCGCATAGGCCAGCAGCACCGGCGTGCGTCCGGGCTTGGCGGAGGAGCCGGTGTAGCGGTAGAGGCGCACCGTGTCTTGCCGCCAGATCTCCTCCTTCGGCGTGGTGGCGATGGCCAGCTGATCTTCGGTGAGGGCCGCCAGGCGCTGGCTGCCGCGGCTGATCTTGCCGGAGGCCTCGCCCAGCTCGCGCAGCAGGCTCTCGGGGGTGATGCGAATCGCTGAAGTCGGGGACATCGGAGAAGGGGGCTCGGCGCTCATCGATGCAGCTTTCGGCTGGGGGGTGTGGGCTCAGGCGGCGGCGCTGGCGTTCTTCAAGCGCGGGGCCGCCCGCTTGCGTGGCTTCGGCAGCGGCGCTGCCTCGCGAGCGAGCTCGCGAGTCGGCCCGTGGGCCACCGGAGCGCTCTTGCGCAGGCGGCGCACTTCGCGCTTCAGCTCCTGGATCTCGCGGTAGGCCTCGTCGACTTCGGCGCGCGTCGGCACGTTCAGCGCCTGGCTCGCCAGCGCGACGATGCGCTGCTGTTGCTGCTTGGCGCGCAAGCCGGCGCGGATGGCCTCGGCCGCGACTTGCAGCGCACGCGGCGACTGCATCGCTTCATGCATCGCGCCGTCCAGAGTCCTGACGCAAAGGCGCATCAGGGCCAGCATCGTGTCGACCGATTCGCCGCGCCGGCCCATCTCGGCGAGGCGCGCCGTCAATGCATCCCCACCTTGGCGCAGGGCGTCTAGCGTGACTTCGAGGTACTCAGCCTGGGCGCGCCGTTGCGCGACCCTGGCGAGGGCCAGCTCGCGTCCCGCCGCTTCGAGCTCGCGCATCGGCGCCAGCCCGAAGGCATCGGCCACACCGCCGTAGGCGCGCTCGACATTGCTCGCCAGCGGCCTCGCCAGTTCGGCGATCGAGCTCGTCAAACCGCCACCAAGGCGGCTCAGTGCAGCCTCGATTTCAGCCGGTCCCGCCAATGCCTTGCTCATGCCGCTCCAGTGCTTGCCGAGCTCATCAAGGCGGCTGCGCAGCAGATCTTCAAACGCCGCTGTGGGCGCCGCGGCGGGCTTGCCGATGAGCGCGCCGAAGTAGGCGCTGTAGACGGACGTCAGCAACTGCTGCGTCATCTGCAGCGCCTGCGAAATGCGCGCCGTGGTGGCCTCGAGGGTGTCACCGTTGATCGCATCGGCAGCCTTGGGCGCAGCGGCTTGCTCGCCCTTGCCGGCCGCACCGAAGAGCGCGGGCAGCGCGCCGAACCACCAGTCGTAGAGCGAGCCCGAAGCCTTCGCTTCGCCCGCCGATCCTGCTTCCTGCATCGTTGCCTTTCGAGGTGTGCTTCAGAGCGAACTCACCAGATGGCCGCCGTCCACCGCGAGCACTGCACCGGTCATGTGCCGCCCCGCATCGCTGGCCAGCAGCAGCAGCGGCCCGTCGAGGTCTTCGAGCTGGCCGAAGCGCCGGGTCGGGATGCGCGCGCGCAACTTCTGGCCCGGCTCGCTCTCCAGGAAGTCGCGGTTCAGGTCGGTCACCACGTAGCCCGGCAGGATCGCGTTGACGCGAATCTGATGGCGCGCCAGTTCGAGCGCCATTGCCTTCGTCGCCTGCACCAGCCCGGCCTTCGAGATCGCATAGGTGGCTACGCCGCCGGCCACGCGCTCGCCGAGGATCGACGCGATGTTGATCAGGCTGCCGCCCCTGTTCGCCGCGACCAGCCGCCGCGCCGCTTCCTGCGCGACGCGCCAGCTGCCGCGCAGGTTCGTGCCGACGACGGCATCCCAGTCGTCCTCGCTCTGCGAGAGCACCGGCTTGGTCACGGTGACGCCTGCGTTGTTGACGACGATGTCGGCCGCGCCGCCGCTGCGCCGCTCGATCTCGTCGAAGCAGGCGCTGACGCTGGCCGCGTCGGTCACGTCCAGGCTCGCGGCCATGCAGCGGCCCGACATCGATTCGAGCTGCGCGACCAGATCGGCCAGCTTGTCGGCACGCCGGGCGACGACGATGACTTCGGCCCCGGCCGCTGCCAGGGTCAGCGCGAAGCGGCGGCCCAGGCCGCTCGATGCGCCGGTGACCAGCGCACGTCGGCCGTCCAGGCGGAAGAGGGCTTCGATCGGTTCTGCCATGGGCTTGTCTCCACGGTTGCCAGGCTCCGTGTCTTGTCGCGATCAGCCCATCACGCCGCCGACGGAAAGCTTCTCGCGCAAGGTGCGATGCAGGATCTTTCCGGTGGCGGTGCGCGGCATGTCGGCATCGGCCATGAAGACGATCGAGCGCGGCCGCTTGTAGCCGGCCATGCGCTCCTTGCACCAGTCGAGGATCTCGGCTTCGACGGCTTTCTCGTCCTGCGACGGCTGGTGCAGCACGACGACGGCCAGCACCGTCTCGCCCCATTTCTCGTGCGGAATGCCGATCACCGCCACGTCCTTCACCTTCGCGAACGAGCCGATCGCCGCCTCGACTTCCGAGGGGTAGATGTTCTCGCCGCCACTGATGATCATGTTGCTCTTGCGGTCGACCAACTGGATGTAGCCGTCGCCATCGCGGCGCGCCATGTCGCCGACCGAGCACCACTCGCCGCGGAAGGCTTCGGCCGTCTTCTCCGGATTCTTCCAGTAGCCGTCGAAGACATAGGCCGTGCGGGAATGCAGCTCGCCGACCTCGCCATCGGGCACTTCGTTGCCGTCCGGATCGAGGATCTTGATCGCGCCGGAGCCGGCCCATTCGCGGCCCACCGTGCCGAGCCGCTCGATCTGCTCCTCGGGCCGAAGCAAGGTCACCCAGCCGGCCTCGCTCGAACCATAAAGCTCGAAGAGGCCAGAGTTCTTGAAGTAGTCGAGGATGGCGAGCTTGGTGTCCTTGCGCGCCGGGGCCGAGGAGATCAGCAGCTTCTCGACCGCGCTCACGTCGTACTTCGCCTTCACCGCGGCAGGCAGGCCGAGCATCATGATGTAGTGCGTGGGCACGAGCGACGTGAAAGTGACGTGCTCCCTCGCCAGGGTCGCGAGCAGGCCTTCGGGGTCGAAGCTCTTGTGGTCGTCGACGACGATGGTCGCGCCCAGGTACATGAAGGTCATGCCGAAGTAGAGCGAGTTGGCGTGGCACATCGGCATCACGAGCAGGGCCGTGTCGTCACGCGAGAAGCGGAACTCGACGGCGGTGGCCAGCGCGATCAACGCGTTGCCTTCGTGGCTGCGCACGGCGCCTTTGGGCTTGCCGGTGGTGCCCGAGGTGTACATCAATGCGAACGGGTCTTCCGGGCGCACCATGACCGCGGGTGGCACGTGCGAGGCGGCTTCGATCAAGACCTCGTAGCCCTGCCAGCCGGCCGGCGTGGCGGCGCCGAAATGGACGTAGTTCCGTGCCGGCAGGCCGAGCTCGGCGCGCAGCGGCTCGACCCTATCGATCAGGTCGTCCTGCACGATCACGGCCTGCGCCTCGGCGTGCGTCAGGATGTAGGCGATCTCGGAGGACGTCAGCCTGAAGTTGATCGGTATCGCGACCACCCCGACGCGGGCCAGGGCCACGTACATCTCCATCCACTCGACGCAGTTGTAGGCCAGCAGGCCGACCCGGTCGCCCTTCACGAGGCCGAGCCCGAGCAGCGCGTTGGCCAGGCGCGTGGCGCGATCGTCCCATTCGGCGAAGCTCAACGCGCGGCGGGAATCGCGGGTCCCCGTGCGCCGCGGGAAGAGGCGGGCATGCGCAGCGATCGCATCCGAGACTGCCATCAGGTGGCTCATTCTGGTCTCCTCTAGTCGGTCTGCGCCGCACGGCTTCGCTCCATGGCTTGATCGCCCTGCAGCGCGCCGGGGCCGGCGCCGTTGCTCGAGGCAGACGGGGCCACGGGCCAGTAATGTAGAGCCGGCTTTGAAGGTGTCGTACTGTTGAATTCAGAGTACCAGGCCAGCGGCGCGTGGACCACTTCGCGGGCCGGAACATCGAGTCGCAGGCGGCCGATGACGATCGTCGCGGCGCGGCTGATGTGCTCGCGCGCCAGCCTCTCGGCCGCATCGCCGTCACCGGCCATCACCGCCTCCAGCATGGCTTCATGCTGCGCCCAGATGGCTTGCGGCGTGCCTTCGCGGATTAGCACCTCGCCCATCACGCGCTGCGTGTAGATCCACTGCGCTTCCATCGTCGGCGCGATCAACGCATTCTTCGAAAGCTCATGCACGAGGCTGTGGAAGCCCAGGTCTGCCTCGATCAGCTGCGGCACCGAGCTGCGGGCGAGCGCGTCGCGGCCCTTGTCGATGAGCGTGGGTCCGAGCTGCCGAGCCAAGCCGGCGCTGCGTTCCGCGGCGCAGCGAAACGCCAAGCCTTCGAGCACCGCGCGAATGTCGTACATGTTGCGCACGTGGTCCGGATCCATCGGCGCCACGATCAAGCCGCGACCAGGCGCGTCGTGCAGCACGCCCTGGTTGCGCAGCAACAGCAGTGCCTGCTGTACCGGCTGGCGCGAGACGCCGAGCTCTTGCGCAATCTGCTCCTGGATGATGCGTTCCCCCGGTTTCAGGCTGCCTTGCGCGATTTCCGCGACGAGAGCGTCATGCACCTGCGCGACGAGTTTGGGCTGTGCTGCAAGGATCTTCATGACGCAATTCTAGATGATTACTGAATTCAGTATTCGAAATGCCGTGACTTCGGAAGAGGTCTTTCGACCCTCCGGACGCACTCTGAATTCAAGTGTGCCAATGCCGCCGGTGCGCAATACATTCGGTCGCTCGGCCGCGGCGCTCCCTGTCACCCGTGCCTCGCCGCGGTTCGTCTGACAGGGAAAATACGGACTCTGAATTCAGAATCCAAGAAGCAGAATGCTCCCAAATCGAGACAACGAGGACGTGCGATGAAAGACCTTTCCCTTCCTTCCCAGGACACCGGGTGCGGCTACTGCGGCGCCGATCCCGGCCGACGCATGGCACTGAAGGCAGTGGCTGGTGCCGCGTTCGCCGCCGGTACCGGCATGGCGTGGGCCGACGACGGCCCGAAGAAAGGCGACTGGCTCGTGCAGGTGGACGACGACGCGATGAAGCCGTTGACCGCGGCCGACATTACCGTCGACTCCAAGCCGGTCATCGTCTACCCGTACGACTCGGCGGCGAAGGTAGCGCGCAGCAGCAGCCGCCTGAACCGCATCTTGCTCGTGAAGCTTGATCCGAGCACGCTCGACGGGCCCACCGCGGAGCGCGCCGCCGATGGCGTGGTTGCCTATTCGGCCTTCTGTACGCATCAGGGTTGCGACGTCAACTCCTGGGTCGCGGCAGAGAAGGCGTTGCTCTGCTTCTGCCACTTCTCGAAGTTCTCGCCGCAACAGGAGGCCGCTGTCGTCGGCGGCCCCGCGCCGCGGCCGCTGCCGGCGTTGCCGCTGCAGTCGAAGGACGGGAAGCTGGTGGTCGCCGACGGCTTCAACGCGGCGCCCGGCAAGGCCGCGGCCTGATCGCGACGCCACCGAGGTCCCGACCCTCGGGGCACAAGAACCTCAACGTAGGAGACAGAGCGACATGAACACGACCCTCAAATTCGCCTGCACCGCGGTCGCTTGCACGATCGCGACGCTGGCCCATGCGCAAACAGTGCAACCCCGCCCGTATCCGGCCGTCACAGATGCGCGACTGGTGTCGCCCGAGGCCGCCAACTGGCTCACTTACCGCGGCAACTATTCCGGCTGGGGCTACAGCCCGTTGAAGGCCATCGACACCGGCAACGTCGACAAGTTGAAGCTCGCGTGGTCGTACTCCACTGGCGTGCTGGAGGGCCATCAGGCCCCACCGATCGTCAATGGCGGCTACATGTACGTCGCCACGCCAGGCGCGCAGGTGATCGCGCTGGATGCGAAGAGCGGCAACGAGATCTGGCGCTTCAAGTCGCAGTTGCCGGCCGAGCAGTTGCAGCTTCACCCGACCAGCCGAGGCGTCGCGCTGTACGGTGACAAGGTCTACTTCGCGACCACCGATTGCAAGCTCGTGGCCCTCGACGCGAAGAGCGGCAAGGTGAAGTGGACGAGCAAGGTCTGCGAGTGGAAGGACGGCTATTACATGACGCTCGCGCCGCTCGCGGCGAAGGGCAAGATCATGGTCGGCTCGTCGGGTGGCGAAACCGGCGTTCGCGGCTTCGTTGCCGCGTTCGATGCCGAGACCGGCAAGGAGGCCTGGCGCGCCTACACCGTGCCGGGCCCGGGCGAGGAGGGCAATGACAGCTGGCCGGCCGGCGACAGCTACAGCCACGGCGGTGGCTCGATCTGGGTCACCGGAACCTTCGACCCGCAGACCGGCCTGGCCTTCTGGGGCACCGGCAATCCCTCGCCGTGGACAGCGGACAAACGCCCGGGCGACAACCTCTACACCTCGTCGGTCATCGCGCTCGACGTTGACACCGGCAAGATCAAGGGCTACCACCAGTACCAGCACAACGACGCCTGGGACTGGGACGAAGTCTCGGCGCCGCTCTTGATCGACACCACCTTCAAGGGCAAGCCGATCAAGGGCCTGGTGCATGCGGGCCGCAGCGGCTACCTGTGGGTGCTCGAGCGAACCGCCGACAAGGTCAACTACGTGGAGGCCTGGCCGTACGTCAACAACAACGTCGTCACGGCCGTCGACCCGAAGACCGGGCGCCTGACCTACGACGAATCGAAGACGCCAGGGGCCGGGAAGGGCGCGGCGTTCTGCCCCGGCGCATGGGGCGGCAAGGACTGGCCGCCCGAGGCCTACAACCCGGGCACCGGCCTGCTCTATATCCCCGCCAACAACAACATGTGCGGCGTGCTGCCGCAGGGCGAGAACGTCAAGTACAAGCCTGGCGACCTCTACATCGGCTATCCGCTCGATGCCGTGCTCGGCAGCATCCGCGTGCCCAACCCCGACCAGACCATCGGCGAGCTGCAGGCCTGGGACGTGAAGACCGGCAAGCTGGCCTGGGCGCACAAGTTCAAGACCTTCCTGTGGGCGCCGCTGCTGACCACCGGTGGCAACCTGGTTTTCGCCGGCGGCACCAACGATCGCATGTTCCGCGCCTACGACGCGACCAACGGCAAGACGCTGTGGGAGTACCCGACGCCGGCGGGCGTGGTCGGCGTGCCGACCTCGTTCGAGGTCGACGGCGAGCAGTACGTGGCCGTGCAGTCGGGCTGGGGCGTGGACGCCGAGCGCATCCAGGGCGCGTTCAACGCAATCCTGCCTGAACGCAAGGTGGTGAACCCGCAAGGTGGTTCGGTGATGGTCTTCAAGGTCGGCAAGTAAGCCTGCCACAACTCGAAAGGAACCCGAAGCATGGACAAGCTCTATCGCAACTACATCGACGGCCAATGGGTCGAGGGTACCGGCAAGACGATCGAGGTGCTCAATCCGGCGACCGACAAGCGCATCGCCAGCGTGCCCGATGGCGGCGCGGCCGACGTCGTGCGCGCCGTGGCCGCGGCGAAGAAAGCCCAGCCGGGCTGGGAGCGCCTGCCCGCCATCCAGCGCGCGAACTACCTGCGCCAGATCTCCGCGAAGATCCGCGCCAACGCCGAGCGGCTCGCGAAGACCATCGTGCTCGAGCAGGGCAAGGTGCCGGAACTGGCCGCGGTGGAGATCGAATTCACCGCGAGCTACATCGACTACATGGCCGAATGGGCGCGTCGCATCGAAGGCGAGATCGTCACCAGCGACCGGCCGGGCGAGCAGATCCTCGTCTATCGCAAGGCCATCGGCGTGGTCGCCGGCATCCTGCCCTGGAACTTCCCGTTCTTCCTGATTGCGCGCAAGCTCGGGCCGGCGCTCGTCACCGGCAACACCATCGTGATCAAGCCGAGCGAGGAGACCCCGGTCAACGCGTTCGACTTCGCCGAACTGGTGGCCGAGACCGATCTGCCGGCCGGCGTCTTCAACCTCGTCTGCGGCGGCCGCGAAACAGGGGCTGCCTTGACCGAGCACAAGGACGTCGGCCTGATCAGCTCTTTCCAGCACATTGGGATCCTAAGCTTAGAATTCCACGTGGACAAGTTGTCGCG
>JADMIO011435042.1_pt1 | contig 18377 bp, 17 predicted proteins | sample 8958161 | NCBI WGS metagenome assembly JADMIO01 (sample SAMN16585339, study PRJNA669376) | soil metagenome | isolation source: Crop rotation soil | place: USA: Cullars Rotation, Alabama | collected 2011 | reverse complement strand
GGCGGTACCGGGTCCTGCCACAGCTGCGGCTCCTTCGGCACCTCCGGCCCCAGATAGCGCGAGATGGGCCCCATGTCGCGGTGCGTCAGCTTGAACCACGCCCTCGCGAAGGCGTCCGCGAACTCCTGCGGGTTGTCATGGAACCGGCGCGAAATCTTCTCGTAGGCCGGATCGACGCGCAGCGAGAGGTCCGTCGTCAGCATCCCGGGCGCAATCTTCTTCGACCGATCGTACGCGTCCGGCACGGTGCCCTTGCCCGCGCCGTTCTTCGGCGTCCACTGCTTGGCGCCGGCCGGGCTCGTGGTCAGTTCCCAGTCGTACTCAAAGAGGTGCTTGAAGAAGTCGTTGTTCCACTTCGTGGGCGTCGTCGTCCACGTCACTTCGAGACCGCTCGTGATGGCGTGGGGGCCCTTGCCGGTCTCGTAGCTCCCCTTCCAGCCGAAGCCCTGCTCTTCCAGGTTGCCGCCCTCCGGTTCCCGGCCTACGTGCTTGTCCGCGGGCGCCGCACCATGCGTCTTGCCGAACGTATGTCCGCCCGCGATGAGCGCCACGGTCTCTTCGTCGTTCATGGCCATGCGGCGGAAGGTCTCGCGAATATCCCTCGCGGCGGCGACGGGATCGGGGTTGCCGTTCGGGCCTTCCGGGTTCACGTAGATGAGGCCCATCTGCACGGCGCCAAAAGGATTCGCCAGCTGGCGGTCGCCGCTGTAGCGCTCATCACCGAGCCACGTGCTCTCGGACCCCCAGTTGACATGCTCCGGTTCCCAGACGTCCTCGCGGCCGCCGGCGAAGCCGAACGTCTTGAACCCCATCGATTCCAATGCCACGTTGCCGGTCAGGACCATCAAGTCGGCCCACGAGATCTTCCGGCCGTACTTCTGCTTGATCGGCCAGAGCAGCCGGCGCGCCTTGTCGATGTTCGCGTTGTCCGGCCAGCTGCCAAGCGGCGCAAACCGTATCTGGCCCGATCCCGCGCCCCCGCGGCCGTCGTGGATGCGGTACGTACCCGCGCTGTGCCAGGCCATGCGGATGAAGAGCCCCCCGTAATGGCCGAAGTCCGCAGGCCACCAGTCTTGGGAGTTCGTCATCACCGCCTCGATGTCCTTCTTCAGCGCACCGAGATCGAGCGACTTGAACTCTTCGGCGTAGTTGAACGCTTCGCCCATCGGATCGCCGGCCGGGTGGTTCGTGTGGAGGGCGCTCAGGTTCAGTTGATCCGGCCACCAGTCGCGGTTCGATCGTCCGCTGTGGGTCTTGCTCGAGAATGGGCACTTCGTTTCGCTGCTCATGTTTGCCGTTGACCTCTACTGTGATTGGGGGTGCCCCCCGAGTTGTTCAATCCTGGAGATCTTCTCGTGCTCCACGGCGAAGCGGCCTGTTTCAGGGCGAGCTTCGCCGCCGACTTCGATGCCCGCGCGTCGGTTGATCCGAGGACGAGGTCTTTCGGGACTGTGCCACGCAGTCCGGACAGCGTCCCCAGTAGGCGACCTCGGCTTCGTCGATCTCGTAACCCATGTCGTCCGCGGCCGTGAGACATGGCGCCGAGCCGGTCGCGCACTCGACGTCAACCAGACGTCCGCAGATTCGACAGATCAGGTGATGGTGGTTGTCGCCGACACGATCTTCGAAGCGGGCTGGCGATCCGGCGGGTTGAATACGTCGGATGATCCCTTCCGCGGCGAGGATCCCGAGGGCGTCGTACACCGACTGCATCGAGATCGCCCCGATCTCTGCCCGGACGGCGTCTGCCACCGCGTCAGCCGTGATGTGCGGTTGCCCCGACACTGCGCGGAGCACGGCCAAACGCTGCGCCGTGACCTGAATCCCGCGTTGCCGGAGGAGATCGACCTGATCGTTGACCACGGGCGACATCATTGATCGGTTTTTGGATTGGTTCAAGAATCAGCAAGCTTCCACCAGCTGAGTTAACTGGTAAGCTTGGACGCTCGTTCTCTTCCTTACTTACCCGGAGCAATGACTATGAGACTGTTCGGATTGGTATCGCTGCTCGTCGGAGGCGTCGTCGTCGCGGGTTTCGTCGAGCTGACCCCTTCGGCTCAGGAACCGAAGGGAGCCGCGGCTCAAGGGGCCACGGCAGCGCGCCCCCCGCTGCAGACCTTCGACACGAACCGGCCGGTACGGCTGGAGATTGTGGAAGCGAAGGCGCGGTACAAGGTGCAGGAGCAGCTTGTCGGTGTCAACTTCCCCAACGAAGCGACCGGCAGCACGGAGGCCGTGCAAGGCGTATTCGTGATGGCGCCGGACGGTTCGTTGACAGGGTCGCACATCACCGTTGACCTGCGAACGCTGAAGACCGACCAGGAGATGCGCGACAACTACATCAGGACCCGTGTGCTCGAGACCGACAAGTTTCCGAACATGGTGTTCGTGCCGAAGCGCGTGGCCGGGTTGCCGCTGCCGCTGGCGAGCCCGCCACAGGCACAGGCGGTCGGATTCGAGCTCATCGGCGACCTGACGCTTCGCGGCGTGACGAAGCAGGTCACGTGGCGAGTGATAGGCACCCTGCGGGGCGGCACGGTCGGGGGCCAGGCGAGTACGGCTCTCTCGTTCTCTCAATTCGAGCTGCCGAAGCCGTCGGTGCCGCTCTTGTTGAGCGTGGAGGACAAGATTCAGCTGGAGGTCGAGTTCCGGACCACGCGAAGCGCGATGTGATGAGGCGGGCCGACGGCGACCCGGATCTCTCAGAATCCGTGTAGGCGCGCCGGATTGTCGACCAGTATCGTCTTGCGAACGTGTGGCTCCGGGGCCCACAGTGCGAACTGATTGAAAACACGGCCATCATCGATCGCGAGAAAAGGCGAGACATCGGTGTTTGCGTAGCCCTGCACAGGCTGTGCATGCGGCCAGTCCGTCCCCCAAAGAATCCGGGCGGGGTTCGCCTTGATCAGCGCTTGTGCGATCGCAGCCGCGTCGGCATAGTCCGGGCCCCGTCTCGAGATGCCGTTGATCCTGGAGAGCTTGACGTAGACGTTGCCCTCTCTCAGAAGCTTCAGCAACGACTGAAAGCCTGGTTGCATCAGCCCGAGATGCGCCCTGGCACCAACAAAGTGGTCGAAGACAATTGGGACAGGAGACGCTGCGAGCGTGTCCGCGAGCGCATCGAGTTGCGGCAACGGTCCGCCGGCACTGATGTACCACCCATAGGGCTTGAGCCGCTGGCCGGCCCACTCGAAGCTCTTTCGTGCTCCGTCAACGCCTTCGCCAATGGTGAATCGGATGCCGCGGCAACCCGCGCGATCCATCATCGCGAGGTCTCTATCAGTCGTTTTTTCGTCGACGATCGGGACTCCGCGGCCACGCTTCCCGAGCTGCTTGAGCCCGTCGAGCAGGCAGGCGTTGTCTGTGCCATAGCCGGTGAGGCCGACCAGCACAACCCGGTCGATGTGCATCGCTCGATCGAAAGCCGCCATGTCCGCAATCTGCGCCGGTTCGTACCTGGTGGGAGCCGTCGCCATGTACGGATACTGGCTTTCGTTCCCAATGACGTGGCGGTGGCAATCGGTCGCGCCCGCTGGGACGTCGAATGTCACGGCGGTTGATGGCATCGGTACGGCGTGCGCGTCGGTTGCGCGCCAGGCAACGGCAGCGGCGGCGAGGGCCGGGGTACGAAGAAGGATTTCACGTCGCGTCAGCATGGAACGCGGCAAGTCTACAGCGGCCTCACACGCCCAACGGTGAAATTTTCGTTTGAAGTATCGTGGAAGGCAGGCGAATCATACGCGGCTTCGGCAGAACACTCGTTCAGGAAGGAGGATCTCCATGCGCCTGATTTGGGTCGCCGCTCCTCTGACGCTCGTGCTCGGCCTCGTGAACTGGACTGCCACCGCCGCCCAGCCGGATCGGTTGACCGCGCTCGAGACGCGGCTGGCTACGCTCGAAGCGAAGGAGGAGATCCGTGAGCTCTTCAGCCGCTATGGGTTCACGGCCGACACCGGCGACGCCAAGGAATGGTCGGAAATCTGGTCCGAGGATGCCGTCTACGAACGGGCGGGCGCGACGATGCGCGGCCGCGCGGCATTCTTCAAGAGCATCGAAGACCCTGACGGGGCGCACAAGCGTGAGATTGAAGGCAAAGGCAGCGTCCATACGACCGGCCCGCTGATGATCCAGGTCACTGGCGCGAGAGCCTGGGCTGAAGGGCCCGCGCTCGTCTGGATTCGCTCGGGCCAAGGCTACGCGGTCTACGCGCTGTCGTACAACCATTGGGACCTGCAGAAGAACGCCGGGCGTTGGGAGATCCTTCGCCGGATCGGAGCGCCCGTCGCCCCGGGCGTCGCTTCGCAAATGCTCAAGTCGTGGGGCGAGTCGAAGCAGGTGCCTTGACGCCAAGGACTCGGTCTCCCGATCGATAGCATGTTTCGTCGGACTACGAATCAGCCAATTCCACCGAGATCTCCTGCGCACAGCCGCCAGCCGTTGTCTCGCCTGCAATGGCCGAGAGAGCGTGGTTGAGCGACGGCGCCTGGCTTGTTCGGTGATTGGATCCGACTCCCTGCGACCGTCGACCTGCTGACGGCGGCCGGCATCAAGACAGTCTCGATCGATCTGGTCCGCCCTGACGACATCGTGCTCGTGCGGCCCTGCGAACGGATTCCCGTCGACGGCGTCGTCACCGACGGCGTCTCATTCGTCGACCAGTCGTTCGTCACGGGTGAATCGACGCCGGCTGAGAAGGTGCCCGGCGCGCCGGTCTACGCGAGCACGATCAACCAGAGCGGCGCGCTTCAAGTCACCGTGCAGGCGGTCGGTGCCGACACGGCCTACGGCCGCATCGTCTGGGCGGTGGAGCAGGCCGAGCACACACAGGCGCCCGTGCAGCGGCTGGCCGATACGCTCGCCGGCTACCTCGTGTACTTCGCGCTGGCGTCCGCCGCGATCACGTTCTTCGTCACCCGCGATCCACGCGCCACCATCTCGACGATTATCGTGGCCGGCGCGTGCGGCGTCGCCGCCGGAACGCCGCTCGCCATCCTCGGCGCGATTGCGCGCGCGGCGCGCGCCGGCGCCATCGTCAAGGGCGGGAGGCACCTCGAGGAGCTCTCGACTGTCGATACCGTCGTGTTCGACAAGACGGGCACGCTGACGCTCGGAACACCGATGGTGACGGCGATAGAGCCAGCCGCCGGAGTATCGGAAACCGAGCTCCTGACGCTGATCGCGTCCGCCGAGCGGCCCAGCGAGCATCCGCTCGGGAAGGCGATCGTCGCGCACGCGGCCACGCGCCACATCGACGTCGAACCGGCCTCGCGGTTCGCCTACGCGCCAGGCAAGGGAATCCACGTGCACGGTGGGTGAGCGTGCGCTCGTCGTCGGCACGGACGCGTTCCTCGCGGAACATGGCGTCGGGCTGCCCGGACTCGATGCGTTCGAGGGATCCTCGGTGTTCCTCGCGCGCGACGGCCGGTATCTCGGACGCGTGCTTCCCGAAGACGTGGTGCGCGCCGGCGCCGCGGAGGCCATCGACCGTCTCAAGGCTGCCGGCGTCCGCACCATGCTGATGACCGGAGACGCGCGTCGAATTGCCGAAACGGTGGCGCGTGGACTCGGCGTGGAGGAGGTCGAGTCCTCGATGCTGCCGCATCAGAAGCTCGAGCGGGTGAATCAGCTCCGGAGCAATGGCCGAAAGGTCGCGATGGTGGGCGACGGCATCAACGATGGGCCCGCGCTCATGGCGGCCAATGTCGGCATCGCGATGGGATCGGGCACCGACGTCGCGCGCGAGAGCGCGTCGATTGTCCTCATCGGCAACGATCCCGGCCGCGTCGCCGACGTCCTCGATATCGCCCGTCAGTGCCGGCGCATCATCCCCACCAATTTCGCCGGCACGATCGTCGTGGACATCGCCGGCGTGGCGCTCGCCTCGATAGGACTGCTGAATCCGATTCTGGCCGCCCTGGTACACGTGACGTCGGAGCTGCTGTTCATCGGCAACTCGGCGCGGATGCTGACAGGACCGGCAGCGGTCAAAGTGCGCGCCGAAGCGCCGGCCGTCGAACCGGCGATCGTCGCCGCGATCGTGGCTCAGGGCTCCCCGTCGCGAACATGACGCTGACGCTGCGGATCGTGCCTACCGCAGCAGCGTGACCGGCACGGCCGCCCCGGCCACGACGCGTCGTGCTGTAGACCCGAGCAGCAGCTCCGTGACCGGCCCGTGTCCTTTGGTACCCATCACGATCTGCTCGCAGCTCAACCGGCGGGCAAAGGCCAGGATCGTCTCACCCGGTTCCCCGACGCCGACGTGCGCGTGCGGCTTCAGGCCGGCCGCCTCGACCAGACGGAGCGGTTCCGCCAGCGCCTTCATTCCTTCTTCGCGGTGGTAGCCCTCCAGGTCGCTGGTGGAGACGAGCGACGCCGCGACACCGCGCAAGGCCGGCCGCACGTTGAGCAGATGCACTTCCAGCGACAATCCGCGCGCCGCCAGATCCAGTACATGCAGCGTGGCCCGGCGCGCGGAGTCCGAGCCGTCAGTCGGCACGAGGACACGCAACGGGGCGCTCACGTCTGATCCTCCGGCGCAAGGTCGACCACCTCATGTTCCCGGGCCCGCGCCCGGCGGGACAGGATCGTTCCGGTCGCCATGACCAACACGGCACACAGCGGCCTCGCGATTTGTGCCTGGAGCGGTTCGTCGTATCGCAGATGCCTGTGCACGGCCGGATCGCTCACGAGGGTCTCTCCGGCAATCCATCCGAGCAGACCACCACCGAGCACCACGAGGATGGCGAACCGGTTGAGGACGCGCAAGACGAGCTGGCTGCCGAACACGATCAGGGGGATGCTGATCACCAGCCCCAGAGCGATCAGGACCGTGCTTCCGTGCGCCGCGGCGGCGATGGCCACCACGTTGTCCAGCGACATCACCGCATCCGCGATCAAGATCGTTCGAATCGCGCCCCACGTGTGCGATTTCGCCGCGATGCCGCTCCCGTGCGCTTCGCCTTCAGGGATGACGAGCTTCACGCCGATGTACAGAAGCAGGAGCCCGCCCACGAGCTTGAGGTAGGGAATCCGCAGCAGCGAGGTGATGATCAGGCAGAAGGCGACGCGCAGGCCGACGGCTGCCGCGCTTCCGCCCATGACGGCGATTCTTCGCTGCGCCTCGGGCAGCGAGCGAGTGGCGAGAGCGATCACCACGGCGTTGTCGCCGGATAACAGAATGTCGATGCTCGTGATCCGCAGCAGGTCGACCACGAACCGGGCGGCGCCAGACGGAAACAGAGTTCGTCCTCACTTTCCTTCGTCGGCTTGCGAGCGGCCACGCTCACGGGAGCGGTCGCGGCGCGACGGCCGGGGTACCTACGTCCGAGCGATCTGGTCGGCGACGTACATCAGGACCGGGGCCGTCCCGCCTAACAGCACGCGATTGACAATCGCGCCAGGCCATCCGCCTTTCCAACTCGGCGCCGTCTGGCCCAGCACCAGCATCGGGGCTCGATGCCCCGTAGGTTCGGCGGCCTCGGCCAGTCGATGCGCCACGGCGCCTGCTTCGACCCGTATCTCGACCGGGACCGAGCATCCCAGCTCGCGTGTCAGGAGTTCAAGCTCCGCCCGCGCACCGGCCATCGCGTCGCGGGCGGCGCTGTCTGGAGGTGACCGCCACTCCGAGGCCTCCCGATCCGGAACGAAGTGCACAATCTGCACCGACGTGCCCAGGACCGAGGCCAGCTCGCAGGCGGCTTTCGTCGCAGAGACGGACCTCGGGTCGGACGGATCGACGACGACGACCAGGGGTCCGAGGTCGGAGAGGTCCGCCGCTTCGGGGTGTGGCGGCGTCCATTCTGCGGGCGCCACGAGCACCGATACGTCGGCCCGGCGCAGCAAACCTTCGGTCGTGGATCCAAAGACGCGTCTCGCCACGCTGGACCTGCGGCCGCTGTCGACGACGATCAGATCGGCACGATGCCGATGGGCGACGTCGAGAATGACATCGACGGCCGTCCCCGTGAGGACATGCGTTCGCGGCAGGCACTGAGCCGCGGGCCAGGCGCCCGCGACGAACCGCTGCAGCTCCGCGTACGTCTCTGTCGATAGATCGATGCCCTCGTAACGGGCGGCGGCGTCGAGCAGCGGGTCCTCCACGTGCAGCACGTGCAGATCGGCGTCGCAGTGCCGCGCGAGGCGCGCCGCGAGGACGAGCGCGACCCGCGACGAATCCGAGAAGCTGACGGCAGCCAGGATGGCTCTCGGAGGCATCATGCGGCGTGAATTATACGGGAGACGCAGCCGCTCCGAGAGCTCCGTTCGGGCCGGTACTCCTTGGGCTATAGTGCCCGTGTGCGATCGGTCGGAAGGCTCACCGTCGTGGCCGCCGTCCTGATGGGAGCGTTGGCCGGCCTCGGCGCCTACACGTTCGACTACGGAGAGGGTCTGAGCTATTTTTCAACAGACCCCCGCGCGTGCAAGAACTGCCACGTGATGAACGAGCAGTACGCCTCCTGGAGCCACGGTCCGCACCACGCGGTGGCTCGGTGCATCGACTGTCATCTGCCGCACGAGCTCGTGCCGAAGTACATCGCGAAAGCCGACAACGGCTACCGACATTCCAAGGGTTTCACGTTCATGGACTTCCATGAACCAATCATGATTACCCGGCGGAATGCGAGAACACTGCAGGAGAACTGCCTGCGGTGCCACGCCGATTTCGTCCATGACATCGTGAGGGGGAGTACGACCGATGAGGACGCGGTGACGTGCGTCCATTGCCATCGTGGTGTCGGGCACGGTGCCAGACCATGATCAGAGGCGATTCATGAACGACCCTCAATCCAGCACTCGTCGACGAAGAATCGGATGGCTCGCCACCATCGCGATTGCGTCCGCGCTGTTGGTGTTCATCGTCGCCGGACTGCTGACGTCGATCTTCGAGCGGAAGCAGGAGGCTCGCAATCCGTACGTCCGGTTGGTCGAGGTCAACGAGGAGACGACGGACCCGGCCGCGTGGGGCGTGAACTGGGCGCGCGAGTACAACGACTACCTGCGAACCGCGGAACCGACGAAGACGCGATTCGGCGGGTCGGAATCGTTGCCGGCGGAGAAGGCCGCGGCGTTGCCCTGGCTGGCGCGCATGTTCGCGGGCTACGCGTTCGCCATCGATTATCGCGACCGTCGCGGCCACGCCCACATGCTCCAGGACCAGGAGCAAACCAAGCGTGTCACGGAGCGGCCTCAGCCAGGCTCCTGCCTCCAGTGTCACGCGTCCGTGATTCCGACGTACCGACGACTGGGAGGGGGAGATGTCTTCAAGGGATTCGAGGCCTTGAGCGCGCTTTCCTATGGCGACGCCCGCGCGGAAGTCGTCACAACTGGCACCTCGAATCCCGTGGCCGGCAGCACCACGACGTCGTTTCAGCACGTGGAGGGCGCTCATCCGGTGAGCTGCCTCGACTGTCACGATCCCAAGAGCATGGACTTGCGCGTCACGCGCCCGGGCTTCATTCGGGGCATTCAGGCGCTCGCGGCGGGTACCGCGGCGGTGCCCCACCTCGAGAGCATCGAGCGCTGGCGACGCGGCAATCGAAGCGCGGCGTACGATCCGAACGTCGATGCCTCCCGTCAGGAGATGCGATCGTTCGTCTGCGGCCAGTGCCACGTCGAGTATTACTGCGGGCCGAAGACCACGTTGTTCTATCCGTGGAACAACGGACTGAAGGTCGAGCAAATCGAAAGCTACTACGATGCCTTCAAGTTTCCCGACGGACACGTGTTCTACGACTGGACACACGCGGAGTCGGGCGCGAACGTGCTCAAAGCGCAGCATCCCGAGTTCGAGACATGGAGCCAGGGCATCCATGCGCGAAGTGGCGTTGCGTGCGCCGACTGCCACATGCCGTACAAGCGCGAGGGCGCGATGAAGGTGTCCGATCACTGGGTGCGCAGCCCACTGCTGAACATCTCGCGTGCCTGCCAGGTGTGTCATCCCTATACTGAGACCGAGATTCAAGGGCGTGTCGACGCCATCCAGGAGCGCACGCACGCGCTGCTCAACCGGTCCGCCGCAGCACTAACGGATCTGCTCGATGCGATCGTAGTCGTGAAGAAGGCGGGCGCCACCGACGCGCAGCTGGCGCCAGTCTACTCTCTACACCGCAAGGGGCAGTGGCGCCTCGATTTCGTCGCCGCGGAGAATTCGATGGGGTTCCACGCGCCGCAGGAGACTGCGCGCGTCCTGGCCGAGGCCATCGACTACGCGCGCCAGGGGCAGCTCGCCGCAAAGGCGCTGGCCGTTGCCGCTGTTGCTGCGCACAAATAAGAGGCGCGATGGACGATGAGGGCGTTCCGCCCGTATCTGATGCCGTCCGTTTTCTTGGCCGCGGACATCGACGGTCGGTGAGTCTGACGACTGCACCTCGTCGACCGCCGCCGGGCCCATCACTTTCCAGACGCCCTCATGGCGCTGCAGGATGTACTGAGTTCGATTGGACGCGCCTTCTGTTTGTACGTCCGCTTCGACCAGCGCTACGTCTTCAGTGAAGCGCCGCAGTTCGAGCTGGACCAGCACCATGTTCACTCGTCGCAGCTTCGCCTGGGCGAGATGCTGCAGTAGCGCCTCAGTGACGTCTGGCGGGTGCGGCGTGCTGGCGTCGATGAGTGCCTGCGGGGCATAGGTGTTCCACGCCTTGAAGTAGGCGTCCATAGCCGCTTTCAGCTCAGGCACGAGGCCTGGCGGAGGTGAGGTGCCACTCGTCTCGGCGACCCGCACTTTGACGGCAGGCAAGTCGGGGAGTGACGGCGTCCGCCAAATGCGAAGGCCCTGCTCGAACGCCGCGAACGCATCGTCGAACAGACCCTGACGAGTCCAGATGCGGCCCAGGTTCAGGTGAGGGAACTGGCGCTCCTGGTACCGCTCGGCCTTGATGGCTTTCTGCAGCCAGCCAACGGCCTCGTCCAGCTTGTTCAACTCGATCAGGTAAAGACCGATGTCGTTGTAAGGGTTTCCGTAGTCCGGATCGAGCTTGATGGCCTTTTGCGCCTCGGCGATGGCATCCTCCAGGCGGCCTTTCCACGCGTACGTCCACCCCAAGAACGTGTAGGACTCGGCGGTCGGGAACGCGGCAAGGGAGCGCTGGTACGCGTCGATTGCTTCGTCGAGGCGCCCCTTGAATTGCAGGGTATTCCCCTCGCGGAAAAGCTGGACCGCGCGTGCCCATTCCGGCGTAGGCCCGCCGCGTGGCTCGGGGATGTAGCCGCCGCCGGCGGCCGTGGATGCGGCGGGCGCTGGGGGCCCCGGGGGTGTTGACCGCGATGTCGCGGCGGCTGCCCCCGACGTTGCCGTTTCTGGTGTGGACGCTGCGGAAGGTGCGGGCTGCTCACGGCAGCCCGAGACGACCAGCGGCACCGTGAGGGCGATCGCCGCGATACGACGCCGGTCCATTGCGGACCTGCTCCCCATCGTGTGTTCTCTCCTGCCTCCTGTTCGGACGGCTCCTCATTCTATGAGGACGTAGCCGACGGCCGTCGGGAATTGGCGAAGAGGCCGGCGAAAAGCGCGACGTATGAAGGGCAGAGCTCAGTTCCGGCCGGTTCGTCACGCGTAGGCGAACAGCGGCGGGAACAGCACGACGACGAGCGCAGCCCAGATCGAGTAGACGGGCAAGTATGCGGTCTGCCACGCCTCGAGCGCGACGAACGGTTTGCGCCCGCGCAGGAACGCCGCGTAAAGCCACGCCGACCACGCGAGATTGACCAGCAAGATCAGGTTCTCTCCGAGCGCCGCGACCCGGTTCGGCGTGAAACCGAACTCCGAGATGCGTGAGGCGATGGCCGCAAGCGCCAGGGTGTCGACCACGAGGGCGCTCACGATCAGCAGCACTTGCAGGCCGTCGAACAGGTTCGGCGGCGCCTCCGGATCGCGCGCCGAGGCGGAATAGAGCACCAGGCCCACCACCAGGACCAGCAGCAGATCGAACGCGATGAGCACGTTGCGCTGGATGTCGATCGGGCGGCCGGTCCAGGCCATCGTCGCCAGGAACACCAGCAGGAGGACGGTGAAGAGCGGCGTGAACAGGCGCGTGAGCACGGGCGCCATGTTCTCGATGACGCTCTGCTTCGCCTCGACGAGCCACGAGCCGACGATGATGGCGCCCGCCGCGCCGCACGGGACCAGCCAGTGCCCGGCGAGCCAGTCGGCTTTGACGCCGATGGCGGCAAACATCATCATCGTGAACGCCGTGAGCACGCCGCCGCCCAGCGCGATGAGCACGTAGTAGATGAACAGCTCGCCCGAGAAGCGCACGAAGTCCATGCGACCGCCGCCCCTGAACCAGCGGCCAGCCACGTAGGTGATGCCGACGACCAGCCAGAGCGCGATCGGCAGGTGCAGGGCAGTCAGCGCCTCGGTATCGGCTAGAACATCGACCCTGCGTCGGATGAACGGAAAGGTGTTCACGACGGCTGCGGCGGCGATGAAGGTGACCGCCAGCCATATCCAGTGGCGTGTTTCCATCCGGCGCTTCCAGACGAAGTACGCCGTCAGGAACGGCAGAACGAAAAGGCTCGCGTTGCGCACATAGAACGGCGCGTTGCTGCCATCAGGATCGAACGTCAGCCCGAAGAGCACGGGAACCTTGATGGCGAGCGCCGCGCCTGCGGCCAGAGCAAACACGACGAGCGCTTCGGTACGGGTGACGCCCTCCGGCACGGCATCCTCATCGGAAGCGATGACAAGCTGCTTCCAGAGCCGCTCCGAGTGCTCTCGTGCGAACTCGCGCGAGAGGGCGTCCAGGCTCCCCATGCGCTTGACGGCGACCAGGAACGCCTCGTCCTCGGCCAGCCCCGCCTGGGCGAGGACACCCACCTGGTCGCGCAGATGCGTTTCGAGCTCCTCGACGTCAGGCCCGTTGATGGCGCGGCGCCGGCGCAGGTAGGCGCGCCACTGGCCGATCTGCTCTTCGAGCGGCGTGTGGTCCGATGCGGCGCTCATGCGAGGCGGGCCTTCATCCAGATGCGGTGCAGCGTCTCATCGACGATCTGCCACCGTTTCCGTTCGGCCTCGAGCTGCGTGCGCCCTTCTTTCGTCAGCCGGTAGTACTTCCGGCGACGGCCGTTCTCCGAGGAGCCCCACTTCGACGCGACGAGGCCGTGACGCTCCAGCCGGTGCAGCACCGGGTAGAGCATGCCGTCGGTCCATTGCAGGTGCCCGTCAGACAGCTCGCTGACACGCTTGATGATGGCGTAGCCGTAGCTCTCACCCTCGGCGAGAATGGCGAGCACGAGCGGCGTCGCTGAGGCGGCGACCAGATCCTTGCCGAGGCCCATACCTGGCAGCCTTATACATTGAACTTCTATGTATAGTCAACCGTCACGAAAGAATCTGGACGCGCCGTGAGCGATCGGTGTAAAAAATCAGTATTCTCGGAAGCCGAACGGTAATCCGGGGCGGGAGACGCACATGAACAGGACTGTCCTTCGGTCTCTAGTTGTTGGCCTGGCTGGGGCCGTGCTCGTTCCGGCAGCTGCTTTCGGGCAGAGCACTGCGGGCCAGCCGCAGGTCACCTTTACGCGGGATGTCGCGCCCATCTTCCAGCGCTCCTGCGTGACTTGTCATCGGCCCGGCGAAATCGCGCCGATGTCGCTGATGACGTACGACGACGCGCGGCCGTGGGCCCGCTCGATCAAGGCCCGGGTCTCGGCGCGCGAGATGCCCCCCTGGCATATCGATCGCACGATCGGGCTCCAGAAATTCAAGGACGATCCCTCGCTGAGCGACGCGGAGATTGCCACGGTCGTGAAATGGGTGGACAGCGGGACGCCGCGCGGCAACCTGGCCGACATGCCCCCGCCGCGGCAGTTCGCCGACGCGTCGGAGTGGCAGATTGGCAAGCCTGATCTGGTGATCCGGTTCCCGACTTACCACGTGCCGGCCGCCGGCCCCGACCTGTTCGGTTCGCTCTATGCGGATTCGCCGCTGACGCAGGACCGATACATCAAGGCGATCCAGACGCGCGCGGTGGGCGAAGGATCGCGCAAGGTCGTCCACCACGCCCTGTCGTACTCCGTGGACTACGACGACAACGCGCAGGGGGATGGCGACGACAGCCGGTCCAGCGGCGGCCTGTTCCTGGTGGAGTACGCATCGGGGAAGAACGCGGAGACGTTCCCGAGCGACGCCGGCATTCCGCTCCAGAAGGGCCGCAAGTTCAAGCTCGACTACCACCTGCACTCTGTCGGCGAACCGGTCGACGCGATCATGGAGCTGGGCGTCGTCTTCTATCCGGAGGCACAGCCGCCGAAGCACGTCCGCTGGTCCAAGCAGCTTGGCTTCACCACGACCGACCTCGACATTCCCGGCAACACGATGGTGCGCTTCGACGGCTATCAGCGGCTCAACAAGGCGGCGAAAATCATCGCATTCCAGCCGCACATGCACGTTCGCGGGAAGGTCCAGTGCCTCGAGCTGATCTACCCGAACGCCTCGGCCGAAATGATCAACTGCGCCCATTTCAACTACAACTGGCACCTGACGTACAACTACGCCGACGATGCGGCGCCGCTGGTTCCCGCGGGCACGCTGCTGCACATCATCAGCTGGCAGGACAACACGACGGGCAACAAGAACAACCCGGATCCGAAGAACTGGGTCGGCAACGGGCAGCGGACGATCGACGAGATGGCCTTTGCCTGGATCGGGTGGTACGACCTGACGGACGAGGAATACAAGGTCGCCTGGGACGAGCGCAATCAGCAGCGCAAGTCGCAGCGCACCCCTACGGCTCAGCAACAGCAGCAGCAACAGCAGCAGTAAGGGGTCTGGCAGATATGGCGATTCGATTTCCGGCGCTGGTGGCTGGCGCGCTGATGTTCATGTCCGCGCCGTACGCGCTCCGCGCCCAGCTCGTCCCCTTCAACGTCAAGTACAACTCCGGGCAGAACGTGCAGCCGATCTTCGAAGGGTGGTGGCGCAATCCCGACGGCAGCTTCACGATGCACTTCGGCTACCTGAATCGCAACTACGTCGAGGAACTGCACGTTCCCGTCGGTCCGGCGAACCAGGTCGAGCCGCTCGGGCCGGACGGCAGCCAGCCCACGTACTTCTACACCCGCACTCACCGGTACGCATTCAGCGTCACGGTGCCGAAGGACTGGGACAAGAAGCGCGAACTGGTGTGGACCGTCACGGCGAACGGCGCGACCGACAAGGCGTACGCCTGGCTCCAGCCAGACTGGGAAATCGACCGCGACGTCCTGGCCAGGAACAGTACCGGCGCCTACGGCAGCAAGAACCCGAACGAGCCGCCTGTTTTGAAGGTGGACGCTGTCGCGGCCGTCACGCTGTCCGCGCCGGCGACGTTGACGGCGCTCGTCACCGACGACGGTCTGCCCAAGCCGGGGACGACCACGCGCAAGGTGTTACCGGGCCAGGAGACGCCGCCGACGCTTCAGAACATGCCGGCGGCGCCTGTCAACGTGCCGCAGGTTCAAGGCGGCGGGCAGCGCGGCCGCCGGAGCGCTCCTCCAGCCGGTCTGTCGGTCAGCTGGATCGTGTGGCGGGGACCAGCCGGTGTCGTGTTCGGTCCCGCGGAGGGCACGCCGGTGAAGGACGGCAAGGCGGTGACGACCGCGAGCTTTACCAAACCGGGCGAATACGTCCTCCGCGCCCGCGCCACAGACGGCCTCGCCGTCGTCACGCAAGACGTCAAGGTGACCGTCGGCGGCGGTTCGACGGCCGGACAAGCGCAGCCGAAGAACTGATTTCCCGCTCGAGCTCTTTGGCAATTCGCCGGTTCAGCCGCTCGTCGGCTTCGACAAGCCTCTTACGCAGATCCTCGTCGCTCTTGACCTGCTCGGCCGCCAGCCTCTCGATCGCGGCGGCCTGAGCCTCGGCCAGCGAGGCGATCGCGCGGAGCTCTTCGAGAGGGCGGCTGCGTGCGCCGAGCGAAGCCGGTTGACTTCGCGGATCAGCGCCGTGGCGGGGATGATGCGCGGCGGTTCTTGTCGAGATCGGGACGGAGTCTAGGGCTCATAGATAGACGTAGTCGGTCCACTCCACGATCTTGCCGTCTTCCATGAAGAACACACCTGCCGCGACGTGGAACTTGTTGAAGATCTTGCCATTGACGGTCCTGGGCTCCCGGGGAATGTCATCGCGTTCATTGACAACGATGGGGCCGAGCGTCACCGTCTTGAGTACCTTGAAGTCCATCCCGCCGCTGATGATGCGCTTGACCCGTTCGGCGACCGCATCCCGGCCGGTGACGGGTGGAGAGGTCTGGCTCGGGCGGTAGATACACTTCTCGGCCAGGAGCGACGTCGCTTTTGCCGCATCGCCCTTCGCAAAGCTCTCGCAGAATTCGGTCACGATCCGAGCGTTCGCGCGCTCGGTGTCGTTGGACACTTGCACCTGTCCTGCGGTGTCTTGCGCCACGCCCACGCCGATCGCACCAAGACTGCTGGCCGTGAGAAAGACCCGCCGGCTGACCAAGTCACCGTGTGTGGGCATTGAGGTACCTCAAAGCGAGTGCATCCGTTGCCGAACGATAGACGACGACAAGCTACGATTGGCTCTTGAGAACGAACCGCTGCACGCGAGAGCCGGTCGGGCGGGGTTGAGTTTCGGCGACCCACAAGTTCCCCTTCGAATCCACCGACAGCGCGTGGATGCCTCCGAGGTCGCCACGAGCCGTGCCCTGCTTGCCGAATGAACCGACCGTCTTCAGCGTCTTTCGATCGACGATGTGGACATGACCGTTGCCGTAGTCGCCAACATAGATGTACTGCTGCTGCGGGTCATGGGAGAACGCGATGGCGGCGGCGGTGTAGTAGGGGAGCGCCCATGCCGGACGCGGAGCCCCGGATTTTTCGCTCGGATCGACAGGATTGACGAACCCCTGCATCAGATACTTGCCCTCGGGGGTGAAGGCTTGAATGCGCCGGTAGTTCCTGTCGCCCACGTACACGATTCCGTCGTTGGACACTTTGACCCCGTGCACGCTGTTGAAGACCTTCGGGCCCTCCGGGTCGAGGGATTGAAGCAATCCGCCTTGTGATCCCGGCCAGCCGCCTCCGTTCGGGGCGCGGCCCAGTTGCGGCGGCGGTTGGATGCCGAACGCGCCCCACATGCGCTTGAACGCCAGCGTCTCCGCATCCAGCACGAGCACACGGCGGTTGGCATAACCGTCCGAGATGAAGACCTCGTTCGTCTTCGGATAGACGGCGATGTCGGTCGCGAGGTGGACGCTGGTCCGATCGTCATTGCCGCCGAGCAGAATCGGGTGGCGATCGCGGCCCCCGAACTGCTTGACGAACTTGCCCTTGCTCGTGAACTTCAGAATCATGTCGTCGGTCCGCGTCGACGGGTTCTTGAAGGCCGGCTCCAACGGGCTCATCCCCGTGATCCACACGTTATCCTGATGGTCGACCGCGAGTCCGTGCTCCGTGTCCGGCCAGTCGAAGCCCTGGCCAGGTCCGCCCCACGCCTGCACGAACTGCAGCTTCTCGTCGAATTCGAGCACCGGTGGCGCGGCCCGGTCTTCGAACTTGGGGTCCAGCTGGCGGTAGCGGTGCAGAATCCAGACGTGATCGTGCCGATCGACCGCCACGAAGGAGATGATGCCGACGAGCCAGTTGTTCGGCAGCTTCGGCGGCCATGGCCACGTCGTATCGACGAGAAAGGTCGGGCTTCCGGTGCGCGGCTGTTGAGCGGCAGCGATCTCGATGCGCGACACGAGCGAGCCAGCGGCCAGCACCACCGCGGTGACGAACGCGATTGCCACACATTGCCGTCTCATGCGGCGCTCCTTCACTCCGAGGCGTCGCGGCCAGTTTTGCCTTTTGCCTTTTCCATTTTGCCTTCAGGCGGTCGTTTTTCAGACGCCTTTTAGCGGGCCCGGCTGATCATTGGAATGCGCGCAATCCGATCGCTCGCGACCGAGCCCAGCCAGATCTCGTTCCTCACCTGAATGGCCGTCGTCCCGGTGCGAAACACGTCGCTGTCCGGATAGCGGACCACGTCCTCAAACTTCAGCGTGTTCGGATCGACCTTCGTCACGTTCGCACTCTTGTCCCCCTGGCCGGCGGCGAGTATCGAGCCATCGGGCGCCCACCGCAGATTGTCCACGCGAAACCCGACGACAACCGAGTCTTTCTTGACGGGTGTGTTCCCGCGCGACAACCGGGTGACCGACTGGGTGCCCCAGACTCCGATGTAGAGCCACTTGCCGTCCTTTGAGATCTCCAGGCCGTTCGGCCCTGGCGCCTGGCTCTCCGGGACGACCATCCATCCACTTGCGGGGTGCCATTCCCACACCTCGCCGGTGTTCTCCCCGGCGCGCGCCTGGTTGATTGGTTTGCCCATTTCGCGGGTGATCATTTGCGCCATTTCTTCGCTACGAGCGCGCAGAGCCTTACCGATATCACGCAGT
>JADMIO011560752.1_pt1 | contig 18378 bp, 15 predicted proteins | sample 8958161 | NCBI WGS metagenome assembly JADMIO01 (sample SAMN16585339, study PRJNA669376) | soil metagenome | isolation source: Crop rotation soil | place: USA: Cullars Rotation, Alabama | collected 2011 | reverse complement strand
GGGGCGCACGGCGCACCGCTCCGCGGCGGCGGCCGCCGTGTCCGCCGGGACGTTTTCGAACTCGAACGTCACGACGGAAACGCCGGCGGCAAACTTGCGCACCGCGTCTAGATTTTCATACTCGTCCGTGACTTCGACGTCGGCGACCTGCCCCGTCGGCGTGTCGCGGTCCGGCGAGAACGTGTGCACGCGGTACCCCATCCGCCGAGCGGCGATGGCGAACATCCGGCCGAGCTGGCCGCTGCCTAACACGCCGACGGCGGCGCCGGGGAGGATTGGACGAAACGTGGCCATAAAGTAGGGGTGAAGCTTGTCTTCACCCATCCGTGCTTTGCAGTTGATCAAACAGAGCGAAGACAAGCTTCGCCCCTACTGTCGGAGCCCCCCGAGGCGCGGCAGGCGAATGACAACCGTCACGCGCTCATGCGGAGCGAAGACAAGCTCCGTCGCTACATGCTTAAATCTTGACCGGCTGGTTCTCCATCCCCGGCTCATCCTCGAAGAACGACTGATCGGTGATGAGGATCGGGTTGTCAAACCGCTCCCACGCGTCCGGCAGCGTGAGCTCTTCGCCGTCGTCGCTGATCGCCACGATGTGGAACGTGCCGTCCTCCGGAAAGAGGGAGACCTGTGCGACCCACATCGAGCCGTCGGCGGTCGAGCCGATCGTGCAGTCGATCTTCCATCGACCGTCGATCTTCACGAGCAGGCGCTGCGTGCCGTCGGTGCTGTCGGAGGTGCCGTCGTCGTCGTCATCGTCATTGTTCGCGCCGCCGCTGGGGGGATCGAGGATGACGAGGAGATCGATCACGTGCCCGCTGGCCTTTTCCGTTCGACGGTAGATCTGCCGATGCTCCTGCGGGCACGGGAAGATGCCGCGGGCAACGAGCTCCGTGGTGTGGTTCTTCAGGTAAGCCAATGACTGATCGCCCCGCACGGCGCCGTCGGCGATCGTGATCTTCCCGAGCTCCGGGAGATAGCGGTACTCGATGTATTCGCCGCTCGAGTCGTTGTCGTGCGGCGTGCCGGGCTGCGGCGAGACGGGAATCGCCGGGCGCACATTCGAAATGCGCGCCACCGCCGCCGCGGGATGAGACGAGGCGCATCCCGCGACCAGCATGAACAAGGAGATCGTCGCGAGCCGAACAGCTTCGCGTCTTACGTCCATCGCCATCATGAATACCTCGACCCAATCGAAGCACACCTCACCCAACCGCGCGGCATGATAGCGGGCAAATCAGCCCGGCAACCGATCCTCCATCACCTTCCGCATCTGCTCATCCCGGAACTGCCGGAGCTTTTCCCGCAGTTCCGGGCGAGACGTTGCGAGGATCGCGATCGCGAGCAGCGCGGCGTTGCTCGCGCCCGCTTTGCCGATCGCGAGCGTGCCGACGGGGATTCCCGCCGGCATCTGCACGATCGACAGCAGCGAATCCATCCCCTGCAGTGCATGGCTCTGCACCGGCACGCCGAGCACCGGGAGCAGCGTCTGCGCCGCCGTCATCCCCGGGAGATGCGCCGCACCGCCTGCGCCGGCGATGATCACCTGCACCCCGCGCGACTCGGCTTCGCCGGCAAATTGTCTCATCCAGTCCGGGGTGCGGTGTGCAGAAACCACGCGGCACTCGTGCGCCACGCCAAAGCGCGTCAGCGTTGCGTCGGCGTGAGACATCGTCTCCCAGTCCGACGTGCTGCCCATGATGATCGAGACCAGCGGCTGAGAATCGGAAGCAGGCATAGGCCGCCGATCTTAGTGGACCGGGCCGGTTGACGCACGGCCGGTGGAGGGAACCGGCCCCTGCGGCAGCGGAATGCGGAGCAGATCGCCATTCACCGCGACGTAAATCCCGCCGCCCGGCTCATCGACCCACATCTCCATGCTGGAGAAACGCACATCCGGCAGCGTCACGACCGGCGTGAAGGCAAATCGCTTCGCGTCGTACCGGCCGACGCGCACGGCGGTCGTGAACTTGTGATTGATCTGCGCCGTTTCGTCGATCGCCGCCCAGTACTCGTCGGGGCGACCGGTCGGCTGCAAGGGGCGATACGTTTGATCGGCCAGTGGACGGAACTCACCTTCCACCACTTCCGACGTCCAAGTGGCCGGGTCGATCAGCCGATACTCCGGCTCAACCGGGCCCCCCTCCGGCGCCGGATGCTCGCGGTCGCCATCGCTCGCGCGCACGGCGAGGATCTTGCCATGCGACGCGACGTACGCGACCGGATCACACGAATCGGCCGGCGGGACATCGAGCGGCGTGACGTTGCCGGTCTCTGCATGGAACTGGCGTCGAAGAGCGTCTGGCATGTGCTGCTCCTTGCCACGTTGTCGGCGCGACTATCGGCATGCGCGAATCGATCCTACCATCGGGGAACGTTATGGGCATGACGGACGCTGCTTCCATCCACGCGGAATTGTTCGAAGACCACGCCGTCTTCGACCCCGCTGGCGACTTCGACGCCTTCGTGCGCGACGTGCCGGCGAAGTGGGTCGTATACCTGCTCGCCGACGCGGACGATCGGCCTGTGCAACTCTTATGCGTGAAGAACCTGCGGTACAGCCTGAAGCGCCGGCTGGGGATCGATGCCGAGCAGCAGGGCCCGAGCCGGCGCGTGAACTACCGCGACATCGTCCGCCGCATCCACTGGCGCCGCGTCGATAGCGCCTTCGAGGCCGACTGGATCTACTACGAAGCGGCGCGCGTGCTCTTCCCGCGCACGTACCAGGGAATGGTGGGCTTTCGTCCGGCGTGGTTCGTGCACGTCAATCCGGAGGCGAATTTCCCGCGCTATACGAAGACGATCGATCTCACCACGCGCAGCGGCGTGCTGATCGGGCCGGTCGAGGACAAGCATGCCGCGGCGCGGTTGATCCAGCTTGCGGAAGATTCGTTCGATCTGTGCCGCTATTACAACATCCTCGTCGAGTCGCCGAACGCGAAGGCGTGTGCTTACAAGGAAATGGGCAAGTGCCCGGCGCCCTGCGACGGGTCGATCACGATGGATCAATATCGCGCCTCGGTCGCGGCCAGCGCCAATACGTTGGTCGCGCCGGGGCCATTCGTTAGCGCGCGAAAGATCCAGATGCAGCAGGCGGCGGCGGGACTGCAATTCGAGGCGGCGGCGAAGATCAAGGGGCTCATCGATGCGCTCGGGCAGCTTGGAAAGGGGCAATTCCGTCATGCGCGACGACTGACCGATTTCAACTACCTCTCGTTCCAGCACGGCCCCCGCGAGGGAACCGCGAAGGTGTTCCTGATCACCCCGGGGAACATCGAATACCTCCAGTGCCTCATCGCCGAGCCCACGAAGCCGGCGGATGTGCTGCGCCCGGCACTGGAGATTGCCGCCGAGCATCGGACGAGCACCGTCGACGCCACTGGCGCCGAGCGGATCGGCATCGTCGCGCATCACCTGTTCATCGCGCGGCAATCGCACGGCGTCTTCCTTCCGCTGACCGACGTCGACGAGAAGGCCATCGCCAAGGCCTGGCGTGATCTGCGGAAGCAGAAGCCGCCGGACGAAGTGGAGGCAGAGGGGGTCATGAAAGAACTGCAAGCCATCGAAGAACCGCTTCTCAACAAGAACAGTGCGTGAGACCCGCTACAATGTCAGCATCATGCAAGCAGCACGCTTTGGTTTGGTCAGCCTCCTGCTCCTGAGCGCCCCCGCACTTGCCAATCCGAAGTTCCCGGTGCCCGCGCCGACGACGCGATCGTCGGCTGAGTCCTTCACTGCAACCGATCAAGCCTTGAACATCGACGGCGTGGCACCACGCGACGCGGCGTGGCTCAAGCGCTTCGACCACAAGCCGGAAACGTTCACCTACACGGTGCAACTGATCACCGTGGAAGACGATCTCCGCCTGTATCGCGTCACGTTCCCCTCCCCCTTCACCAGCCCCTGGCCGGAGAACAACGTCGTCCCCTGTGAACTTTACCTGCCAAAGACGATCGACGGGCATGCGCCGGCCGCCATCGTGCTGGACATCCTCGACGGCTCGGCGGTGCTCGCCCGCGGGATGGCGCGGGGCCTCGCGGAGCAGGGCGTGATCGCGCTCTACATGCCCATGGCAACGTTCGGAGCGCGTCGCCCGCCGGGCAACGCCCACCTCATCGCATTCCGCGACGACCCGAACAAGGCGATCGACAACGTCCGCCAGACCGTGATGGACATCCGCCGGGCCAAGGCGCTGCTCGCCTCGCGCCCGGACGTGGATCCGCATCGCATCGGCATCACCGGCATCAGCCTCGGCGGCATCATCACCGCGCTCGCCGCGGGGGTGGACGGGTCGTTCGACCGCGTCGTCCCGATCCTCGCCGGCGGCGACCTGCCCGACATCATCTTCCACGCCCGCGAAACCCGCCTGCTCCGCACCGCAATGGAAGCGCACGGCATCGACCGCAAAGCCTCCGAAGCGCTCCTTGCCCCCATCGACCCGCTGACGTTCGCCAAGCGAATCGGCGCCCAAAAATGTTTGATGATCAACGCGTCAAAGGATGAGGTCATCCCGCGCGCCACGACCGACGCCCTCGCCAAAGCCATCGGCTCCCCCACGGTCCTCTGGACCCCGCTCGGCCACTACACGTCCATCCTCTACCTCCCCAACATCCGCCAGCGCGCGATCGATTTCCTGCAGGGGAAACCCGTGGAGAAGTTGGCGTTTTGATCGAACATAATCCCAACACCATGCTTTGAAACGTCAAGCAAAATACCGATGGGACGATCAGCTAGCCCGCTGACACCACGACCGCCAGAGCAGGCGGTATGCATCGGCAAGATCGCATGCGAACCGCGCACCGTCCGCAAGGGCGAGGCCGCCATCCTCGCACGAAGACCGCGGCGCAGGCCATTCTGCGCGGCCAGGTCGGAAGCGAGCTTCGCCGCGATCGACACGTACGCATCTTCGCTCGCCGCGATCCGTTCCGGGAGGCCGACGCTGTTCAGCAGGCTCACGCCCGAGCGCGCACAGAAGCGGTCGCCCGCCAGCGTCACCAGCGGCACACCCATGTGAATGGAATCGCACGTCGTCGTGATTCCGCCGAACGGGAACGGATCGAGCGAGATGTCGATCTGCTGAAAGCGCTCGAGCAGCCGCCGGCACGCCGCCGCAGCGTCCTGGTGCCTTCCAGAGCGAAAGAGGCAGAATGCCTCCATTGAGAGAACTTCGCATACCGCGCAATTTCATGGCTTGGCGCCGTTGTGCGACTGACGTGTCGTACTCCAGTTGGTCGTCGGCGCCGTCGTTGCTACGAGTGAACCACCTTCGGAACGAATCTTGCGAATCTTCTTCAGCGTGTCGCTCACGACCGTATCGTCAGCGCCGCGAACCTTTGCCCACGCGCGGCCGCCCGGCATAAAGTTGAACTCGCCTGCGGGCACGATATATTCGTGCGTCCCATCGTCAGGAACAAGAATGACTTTCACAGTGTCGCCGTTCTGTACGGCCGTCGATGCGTCCGCGCCTCGCCCAGGTAGCGCGGGGAGCATTACCGAAATCCTGTCACGCTCGGTGCAGTCAAAGATGCCCGCGACCGTCGCGATTGGCTTGACGATTAGTTGGACGTCTCGCGCGGCTGCATCGGGAGCGTGCGTCACGTCCAAAATAGAAGCCACGATGACCGAAGGCTTGCTACAAGAGCATTGGAAACGGGCACCTGCCGCCTGGCCTGTCACTTGCCGGCCGGCGCTGACGTGACGCTCGCGGGTTGCGTCGTCCCGGGGCGCGTTGCCCCCGACCGCGTCGGTGCTGCCGGGGGGTTCTGCGGCGGAGGCATTTCGCGATGCCAGGCCTGCCATTTCTCCGTCAGCTCCTTGACGCGCGTGGGCTCCTGCGGCGCCAGGTCGTGTTGCTCTTCGACGTCCTTCGTGAGGTCGAACACCTGCGGCGCGCCGCCGTCCGTCGGTAGCACCAGCTTCCACTGGCCCTGGCGCACGGCGCCCATGCCGTTCTGACTGAAAAAGAGCACGTCGTGCGGCGGGGTCGTCCGCTCGCCCTTCACGTAGGGCGTCAGGTCCACGCCGTCGAGGTTCGGCGGGGGCTTGGCGCCGGTGAGCGCGGCGCAGGTGGGAAAGATGTCGAGCGAGCTGACGGGATGCTCGTACGTGAGGCCCGCCGGGAAGACGCCGGGATACGCGGCGAGGAACGGGACGCGGATGCCGCCTTCGTAGACGGTCCACTTGTAATCGCGCAGCGGGAGGTTCTCGCTGCGGTTCTCGGGGTGCCCGCCGTTGTCGGCGAAGAAGAAGACGATCGTGCGTCGATCGAGGCCGGCCTGGTCGAGCTTGTCGAGGATGCGTCCGACCGCCTCGTCGAGGGCGGCGATCGTCGCGACCGTGTCGGCCCGCGCCGTGTCGCCGGGGAACTGGGCGGCGTACTTGTCCGCCTCGCCCGGGCGGGCGGTGGGGATCTTGGGCACGTCCAGCCCTTTCCCCGCGGCGACGGCCGCATCGTACTTGCGGCGGATGGTGACGGCATCTTCCACCACGTTCAGGATGTGCGGCGCGTTGAACGTCACCGTCAGGTTGAACGGCCTGGACTTGTTGCGCTCGATGAAGCTCTCCGCTTCCCGCGCGAACAGGTCGGTGCTGTACTCGTTGAGCGTTTCGACCTTGCCGTTCCGGGCGAGCGTGGGATGGCGATAGTCGATGAAGGGGCTCGACTTGGCCGAGCAGAGCGATTCGTCAAAGCACCCGCGCTCGAACGGCATCGGGCCGGTGCTGTGCCACTTGCCGAGCAGGCCCGTGCGGTACCCTGCGTCATGCAGGACGCCGGGCAGCAGGGGAACATCCGTCGGAATGCCGCCGCGGTTGTTGACGAACCCGAAGCGCTGCTGGTAACGCCCCGTGAAGAATCCCGCCCGCGACGGGCCACAGAGCGGGGCGGTGACATAACCCGATTTGAACGTCACCCCCTTCGCCGCAAGCCGGGTGAGGTTCGGCGTCTTGACGACATCGCGAAAGAGGCCGTTCACGTCGCCGCTGCCCAAATCGTCGGCGATCATCACGACGACGTTGGGCTTCACTGGCTCGTCGGCGCGGGCAACCGCGCACATCGACAGCAGCAAGCACGGTAACAGCAACCGGCGCAGCAAGTGGGGTCTCATGGCATCTGTTGTTGCAGGGTGCGCGCGTTTTGTCACGGGCGATTCAGACGAGGTATTGTGCAATGGATCTTCCGCGGCCCGCCGTCCCTGCTTTACCGGTCACTGCGTGGCACCCTTCTCAGCGTCGCCTGGGCTTTGCAGGTATTGCACCATCGTTCCGGCGATCGCCCGGCCGAAGGCGCGGGCAGAGTCGGGCGTCACCGTCTGCCCCCGCGCGTTGGCGTAGGGCAGTTCCAGCGTCGTCGCGAGGTGCGGCCCGGGCGGGCCGCTCGCCCAGCGGCCGAAGCTTTTCGGTTCCTTCAGCGTGTTCCAGTCCTTGCCGTACGGGAGGTTGTCGCGCGCGCGAAACGCCAGCGGGCCGTCGCGCGTTGATTCCTCGAGCAGCTTGGAGAACCGCGCAACGCGCGCCTCGTTGTCGGCGTCCGGCCCGCCGACGAAGTGGATCACCTCGTGCAGCGCGCCCTTGAGCGCGGGGCAGTGCAGATCCATCGCGATGTCCACGCGCCCGTGCGACCACTGCGGCACGCGCTGCTTGATCGCCGCGACCGTTGGGTAGAGCGGCGGGTCCGCGTCGTAATCGCGGTTGTGATCGTGCGGTTTGCGGTTCTTCCCCTGGTCGCCGTCCTCGACCCCGTCCTTGTCCACGAAGGGCACGATGAAGAACGCGACGTGCTCGCGCAGCCAGCGGCCGTTGTCGTCATCGCCCAGAATCCCGTCGATGATGCCTTCCAGCTCGAAGCTCGCCATCGACTCGCAGGCGTGGTGGCGCGCGGTGAGCACCACGCGGAGCGGCGGCGCCGCCGCCGCTGGCCTGGTACGCGCGATCGCGCTGCGATCCGCGCCCCTGGGCGCGCCGTCCGCTTCGTCGTCCAGCCGACCGACGCGCAGCAGTTCCGCCTCGCGGCCTTTCGGCGTCTTGCAGAGCGTCTCGACCTTCAGCGCGTCGGCGTGCTTGTGGGCGTCGAGAAACCGCCGAAGGTCCGCCTGCACGTACGGCACCGTCATGGAAAAGCGCACATCCTCGGCGTCGGCGACGAAGGCGTACGTGAACGCAGCGCCATGGACGGTCTCCCGGCCAAGCCACGTCCACGTGACGCCGCCGTCCGTGCTGACCGCCGGCCCCCGGACGCCGATGACGTCGCCCTTGGTGAAGTGAAACGTCAGCGACCGCCCGGCGAGGGCGCCGCGCACGCGGAAGCACCAGTAGAACCACTGACCTTCCGTGTCGCGCAGGTCCTGGTGCAGGAACACGTCGTTGCCGTCGGTGCGGTCGAGCAGGATGTTCCCGCCCGGAAAATCCGCGTCGATGCGCACCGCGGCCGACTTGTCGTCCGCATTGGCGGCACGGGCCGATCCGACGATGCGACCGATGCAAGTCGCCGAGAGGCTCAGCACCATGAACGTCACGAAGCGCGGCCACGTCCGTCGATTCACCTGGCGATCCATCCGGTAGAGCATAATCTGCACATGGAAGATCGGCGAACGACGCACGCGCGTCCGGCCAAGACCATCAGCGCCGGCGGCGCATCGACCGGCGGAGCGCCGGCGCGAAGCCGATGGCGGCGACCGCAAGGACGTAGGGCGCTGCGCCCGCGAGGTGCAGCGGCGCGGCCGTGTATCGCACGACGGGCGGACGCTCGAGCGGCGACTGGTCGATGCTCGGGGAGAAGTACAGGTCGGCGGGGGCGGGGCGATAGGGCCAGGCGTCTTCGAACTCAGTCAGGAACCAATCCTTTTGTGGATCGATGCCGGGGAGTTTCAGCAGCTCGAGCGCCCGCTGACGATCCGCCGGTGGCACGTGCCCGGCCCACGCTGCCTGCCCGGTCCAGGCCTGCTGCGGGGTGAGCTCGCCCTGGTAACGGGCATTGGACAGGAAGTAGATCCGCAGCAAGCGGTGGCTCGCGCCCAGCGCCTGCGCGGCGCCCGTCGGATCGGGCTCGCGGTAGGGAAAGAGTGGCCGGTCCGTTTTGAACGACATCCGCAGCGCCGTAGCGGCAACGGCGCGCGGCGCAGCGCCGTCGTCGGCGCCCGCGGGCGAGGTCGTCGTCTGCGTTGCCGGGTTCACGCCGCTGGTCGGCGCGACTTTCATCGCGGTGAACTTCCACCCTTGCTCGATGTACGGCTTCGCCCACGCCTGGACCTCAGGTGAGTAGGCGTAGCCGTTCGCCTTGAGCCATTCGGTCAAGTCGCCGCTCGATTGCGCCTGGAGCACGACTGCGTGGAAGCCCGCGACGACCTTGTCCTCCAGCACGGTCACGCCCGCGGCGAGGGGACGCGCCGCCCCCGACGGCGCGTTGGCGGAGCACCCGCACCCCGGGCTGCCCCCGGCGCGGGAAATCACGCGCGGCGCAGTCACCGCGGCGAGCACCGGAAATGCGCCGTCGCCGGATTCCTCCAGCTCAGGCTGCGTCGGGGTCGGAACGAGGAACCCGAAATCAGCCGCCTCCGCCTTGAAGGAAGCCCGGCGAATGAAATGTTCCGTCTTGGTCGCGGGATCCCACAGGATCACAACGGTTTGATCTGCATTCACCACCGGCTGCCCCGCCGGCGGCGCCGGGCAGCACGCCAAGGCGGCGCGGAGCAGGCCGCTGCAAATGGCAACGGCAGCAATTGGAACGATCGCGAGCCGGCGGGATCGAAGCATGGCGACTCCGTTTCTCCTGCCCGGCATGGCGCGTTCTCGCGCATGCCGGTCGCATATCACTTTGTGGGTCTTTTCGCTGGCTTCGCGAATGCGGCAAGGATACCCACGATCAGCCCCAGCACGACGAAGAGCATCAGGGCCGGCGGTCCCCAACCACCCATGATGAGCCACATTGCAAGACACGTGGCGATCCCAGCCAGAAGACCCGCGATGGGGAAGACGACCAGACGAACCGGTCCCGTGAAGGACAGCTCCTTGACGTGTTCGGGACGCTGATGATCAGATGATTCGGGCAAGCCGCACCTCGACAGAGTACGTGACGACCTTAACAGCGGGGTTGAAACCGACGGCAGGTTATCTTACCGCTAACCGCTGGCGATCGCGCGCGCGACGCACTTGTCGGCGATGAGGGCGAGGACGGACCGGAGGCCCGCGATCGGCCCCCCCCGCGCGCGCGCGCCACCTGACGCTCGGATGCCGTCCCTGCCGATAGAGTCGATGATGAGCCGCAACTTCGGCAAAGCCGACCGCTCCGCCCGCGCGCCGACCGAGACGCGGTGCGCGCTGCCGGAGGTGCGGGGGTTTCTACTGCATCTGGCATCGGAGCGGGGACTGGCGGCGAACTCGCTGCATGCGTACCGGCGCGACTTGGAGGACATGCAGGATTGGTTCGGCGAACGCGGGATGACGCTGCTCAGCGCGGGGGCGGACGACTACCGCAAATACCTGCAGGACCAGTCACGGCAGAAGAAATCCACCCGGACCGTCTCCCGCCGACTGGCGGCGATCCGGATTTTCCTGCGCTACCTCGCCAGCCTTGGGCGCGACACCGCGGGCATCCTCCAACAGCTCGAGCGGCCAAAGCCGGAGATGTCGCTGCCGAAGATCCTCAGCCGGGCGCAGGTCAATCAACTCATCGCGGCGCCGAGCCCCCGTTCGGCGTTGCACGCGCGGGACGTGGCGATCCTCGAATTGCTTTATGCGAGCGGGCTGCGAGCGACGGAGCTGTGCGAGCTGAAGCTGCGCGACACGAACCTGCAGGTCGGATGCGTCCGCGTGCTCGGCAAGGGGATGAAGGAGCGCGTGGTGCCGATGGGGTCGGCCGCCGTGGAGGCGCTGACGCGGTATCTGATGGAATGCCGCCCGAAGCTGGAGCGGGCGTCGTCTGATCGGCTGTTTCTCTCGCGCACGGGCAAGCCGCTGGAGCGCGTGGGGCTGTGGATGCTCGTCGAAAAGTACGGCCGCAAGAGCGGACTGCTGAAGAGCATCTCGCCGCACACGCTGCGGCATTGTTTCGCGACGCACCTGATCGGCGGCGGCGCCGACCTGCGCATCGTGCAGGAACTGCTCGGGCACAGCGACATCGCCACCACGCAGATCTACACGCACGTCGATCAGGACCGGCTCAAGGCGGTGCACCAGCGCTATCATCCGCGGCGGTGATGCGTCGCGCTGCGTGAGCCGCCACGTCACCGCGGCCGGAGGGGCGGCGAGAACGGTGGGGCGAGCCGGGCGGCAGGCTTGTGCGGCTTCCGCACGGCGCAGATGATGTGGGGTGTTGGATCGATTCGTCGAGCCGAGGGACCTGTCATGCAACGCCACGCTGCTCCTATCGGGTTTGTCGTCTGCACCATCGTGCTCTGCGGCGGGAGCGTCGTTGCACTGGGCAAGTCGTCGTCGTCGCCGGAATCGGCGGGAACTCAGCCCGCGGGTGCGACGACCGGGCCGGCGACGCGCCCGACGACCTCGCCGGCAGCAAAGAACCTGTCGGCCGATGAAATGCTCGGCCAGCTCCTGCGTCCGCCGCCCGCGGCGGAGCAGGTGTCGCCGGACGGAGACCCCGCCATCGCGCCGGTGTGGGGCGGGGGGTTTCAGGAAGGGACGTTCCTGCGCGACCGCACCGGGCGCCTGACGAAGACCAGGGAGGGGAAGACGGCGTTCCTGTTCGACGGGCGAAGCGACAAGGACGCGCCCGTGCTCATCCTGCCGAACCTGCAGCTCATGATGATGGAAAGCGCCCAGGCCGCGACCACGCGCGACCTGCGCTTTCGCGTGTCGGGAATGATCACCGGCTACCGCGGGCAGAACTACGTGCTGCTGGAAGACGTCTCGCGCGGCGGCGAGGCGCTGCACCCGGCGGCCGAGGCGCGGGATGTGGATCGAAAGAGCGGCGCCGGCGCCGTGAAGCCCGGCGCGCCCGAGGCACAGGTGATGCGCGAGGGCGGCATCATCAGCGACCGCGTCGCCCGGCTCACGCGCAGCCCGGACGGCGCGCAGGCGGAGCTGATGTTTGACGCCGACGGCAAGGCGCTGCGCGACCCGCCGATGATCATCCTGCCGAACTCCAAGCTCGAGGCGATGGAAGGCGCCGTGGTCAGCGCGGACCGCGACCTGAAGTTCCGCGTGACGGGCCTTGTCACCGAATACAAGGGACGCAACTACATCCTGCTCGACAAGGTCGTCGTCGTGCCGGATGTGGTCGAGCAGTTCAATCGATGATTTGAGGTTTGAGGTTTGTGGTTTGTGGTTTGTGGTTGGAGGTTACACCTCAAGCCCGTGCGAGTGGGAGCGCCGCGATGAGATGGACGATCATGGCGGCGTGGGCAGGGTGGTTCATTTCGCTCGCTGCAGGCTGTCAATCCCCGGCGCCCGCGCCGGCCCCGGCGCGCGCATCCGCCGAGGGGATGTGGCTCCCGGACCGCTTGCCGGTTTCGCAGCTCCAATCGCAATACGGGTTCGCGCCTTCCGACGCGTGGGCCGAGCACGTGCGGCTGTCGTCGGTCCGGGTCAATGGCGCATCCGGCTCCTTCGTTTCACCGGACGGGCTCGTCCTCACCAATCACCACGTCGCCGCAGGCGGCATCCAATCGATCTCCAAACCGGACGCCGACTATTTCCGTAACGGCTTCCTCGCCAGGCAACGCGCGGACGAAATTCCGATGCCGGGGTACGAGTTGAACGTGCTCGTGTCGATCGAGCATGTCACCAACCGCGTGACACAGGCGGTCCACAAGGATGCGCCCGCAGACGAAGCGAACAAGCAGCGCAAAGCCGCGATCGCGACGATCGAGAAAGAGTCCACCGACGCCACCGGCCTGCGCAGCAACGTCGTCACGCTCTACGGCGGGGCGGTCTACGACCTCTATCGCTACAAGCGCTACACCGACGTGCGGCTGGTCTTCGCGCCGGAGCATGACGCCGCGTTCTTCGGCGGAGACCCGGACAACTTCGAGTTTCCCCGCTACGACCTCGACATCACGTTGCTCCGCGCGTACGAGGACGGCAAGCCGGCGAAGGTGGCGCATTACCTGAAGTGGTCGCAGCGCGGGGTGAGCGATGGAGAACTCGTCTTCATCAGCGGGCATCCCGGGCGCACCGAGCGGTTGCAGACCGCGGCGATGCTGCAGACGCTGCGCGATGACGGGCTGCCGTTTCGCATCGACGAGCACGAGCGGCTGGAGCGTGCGGTGCTCGCGTACGCTGAACGCGGGGCAGAGCAGCGCCGGCAGGCGGAGGAAGACGTCGCGTGGATTCAGAATTCGCTCAAGGCGACGCGGGCAAGATTGGCGCGACTCCAGGAACCCGGTTTTCTCGACGCGAAACGCAAGGCGGATACGGATTGGGCGACGGGGTCAATGCGTGGACGATCGGAGATGTTCTACGTCGGTGCGTGGCGCGACATACGCAAGGCGGAGGAAGAGCGACGCATCCTGATGAAGCGGCACGCGCTGCTCGAGCATGGTGACGGTTTTCGCTCGCAGCTGTTCTGGGCGGCGCGGCAGCTCGTGCGCCTGTCGGCGGAGGATGCGAAGCCGGATGCGCAGCGGCTGCCGGAATACACCGATGCCCGCCGGCCTTCGCTGGAGCTGGACCTGTTTGCGGAGGAGCCGGTCTATCCGGAGCTGGAGGTTGCGAAGCTGACGGCATCGCTGACGTTTCTCGTCGACATGCTGGGTGCAAACGATGCGACTGTCGGAAGCATCCTCGAAGGCAAATCACCCGCGGACCGGGCGGTCGAGCTGGTGCACGGCACGAAGCTGGGCGAGGCAGCCGAGCGGCGGCACGTGCGCGCCGGCGGGGCCGAGGCGATCGCATCCAGCAACGATGCGATGATTCGCCTTGCCGTGCTGGTCGACCCTGAATCGCGGGCGCTGCGGGCGGCCTTCGAGGCGAAGGTCGAGGAGCCGGAGACGCAGGCGATGGCGAGCATCAATATTGCGCGGTTTGCGGTGCTCGGGACGAACACCTACCCCGACGCCAGCGGCACGCTGCGCTTCGCCTTCGGGGTGGTCCGCGGCTACGAGCAGGACGGGCGGACGATCGCGCCGTGGACGACGCTCGGCGGGGCGTTCGAACACGAGCACGCGCATGCGTCGCAGTGGCCGTGGCAGTTGCCAGCGTCGTGGCACGCGGCGCAGGCGCAGCTCGATGCGAAGACGCCGCTCGACTTCGTCTCCACCGCCGACATCACCGGCGGCAACTCCGGCAGCCCGACGATCAACCAGGCCGGCGAGTTCGTCGGCATCCTATTCGACTCCAACCGCCAGGGGATCGCCAACTCCTTCGGCTACACCGACGCGCAGGCGCGGGCGGTGTCGGTCGATGCGCGCGCCATCCTGGCCGCTCTGGACAAGATCTATCACGCAGATGCACTGGTGCGGGAGCTTACCGGGGAAGCGCTACGCCGATCGGCAGACGGCGCGTGCCGATAATACGGCGAACGTCAGGGATTCTTTTCGATTTGCATTGAAGGTTTGGCAATACGGGTAAATGGATCGTACTCCTGAGTCGATGAATTTGAGTCACAGGTTGCCGGCCGCACCCGGGTGGGTTGAGACTGGCCTCCAATAAGGAACAGGAGACGATGCCATGAACATTCGCACGACCCGCACCCGCAAGGGCTTCACCCTGATCGAAATCCTGATCGTGGTGATCATCCTCGGCATCCTGGCCGCGATCGTGATCCCGCAGTTCAGCTCCGCCAGCAGCGACGCCCGCAAGGCGAGCCTGCAAAGCACCGTCCAGACGCTCCGCAGCCAGATCGCGCTGTACAAGCTGCAGCACGGCGACACGCTGCCGGACATCACCAGCACCTGGACCGCGCTGACGAGCAGCACGACGTACAACGGGCAGACCTTTGGCCCGTACATGCAGTCGATTCCGACGAACTCGCTGACCAACGGCAGTGCCGTCGGTAACGGTGTGTTCGGGGGCACCGCGGTGGCGAACGTGGACTACGTGTATGACTACAACAGCGGCACCGGCAGCGGCAACGTGTGGGGCACCTCCGACCACGCCGGCACGCTCGTGCCTTAAGTGAAGCGATCGCGCACAGCGAGCCGATTCACAGGACAAGAACCAGAAGAGGGCGAACCGAGCAATCGGTTCGCCCTCTTTCATTTGTCGCAGGATTGCCGCAGGAACGTCGGTCGGCGACGTGAACAGGCATCAACGCGACCGCGTAACGCCTTGTACGACAAATCACAGTCCGGTGCCTCATTCGGAACATGTTTGGATGCACACGCGATCGCGGATCTTCTGCCGGTGGACGCTGGTTGCCGCGCTGCATGCGGGGCTCGGCGCATGGATCATCTGGGCGCCGCCGCCGCACGTGCAGGGCGGCACCGTCGGCCCGACCGTCGCACAGGGGCGCGGGTTCTGGTCGTTCCAGCCGCTGAAGTCCGCGGACCCGCCGGCGGTGAAGGACCCGGCGTGGTGCCGCACGCCGATCGATCGGTTCATCCTGGCAAAGCTCCAAGAGAAGGGCATCGCCCCGACCAGGCCCGCCGACCGGCGCACGCTCATCCGGCGGGTTTACTTCGATCTGCTCGGACTGCCGCCGACACCCGGGGAGATTGACGCCTTCGTCCACGACGACCATCCGGACGCCTACGAAAAGCTCATCGACAAGCTGCTGGCCAGCCCGCATTACGGCGAGCGCTGGGGACGTCGCTGGCTCGACCTGGCGCGCTTCGCGGAGAGTCACGGCTTCGAGCACGACTACGACCGCGCCTCCGCCTATCCCTATCGAGACTTCGTCATCAAGGCGCTCAACGACGATCTGCCCTACGACACGTTCGTAAAGTGGCAATTGGCCGGTGACGAGATCGAGCCGGAGAACCGCCTGGCGCTGGCGGCCACCGGGTTCCTCGGGGCCGGGGTGCACAGCACGCAGATCACCAAGAACGAGGTCGAGAAGCAGCGCTACGACGAACTGGACGACATCGTCTCGACGACCGGCACCGCGTTCCTAGGCATGACGATCGGGTGCGCCCGCTGCCACGACCACAAGTTCGATCCGATCCCCACGCGCGACTATTACCGGATGGTTTCCGTCTTCACGACGACCGTGCGCAGCGAGATCACGCTGGACGAAGATAAGGCGGGTTACGACAAGGCAAAGCAAGCCTTCGACCGCGAGCATGCGCCGCTGGCAAGCGCGGTGGAGCGGTTCGAGCGCGAGCAGATCCCCGGGCGATTTGACCGCTGGCTCGCGGCAGGGGGCGTCGCACGAACCATGGCGGCGCGGCACTGGGTCGTCCTTCCTCCGACGAAGGCCACGGCCGAGAGCCCCGCGAAACTGGTTGATCAAGGAGACGGCTCCGTGCTCGCCACGGGCATCGTGCCCGAGACCGATGTCTACACGATCGTCGCCCGGACGACGCTGAAGAACATCGGGTCGATCCGCATTGAAGCCCTCACCGATCCCTCGCTTCCCAAGAACGGGCCCGGCCGAGCGGGCAATGGCAACTTCTGCCTGACCAACCTGCAGGTTTGGGCATCGTCGCCAGATACGTCGGCAGCGGGCGGCGTGTCGAAGTCGAATGAACTGAAGCTGAGGAACGCCCGGGCGACGTTTGAGCAGACCAAGCCGTCGCTGCCCGTGGCGGCTGCGATCGATGGGGACAAAAGCACAGGATGGGCAGTCGATCCGCAGGTGGGGCGGACGCAGGCGGCATCGTTCGACCTCGACGCGCCGGTTGCAGGCTATGACGGGGGCACGACGTTCACGTTTCGCCTGGAGTTCCGCAACAACAAGGGCCACGCCATCGGCCGGCCGCGGATCTCGATCGCGCCGGTGATCTCCAACGCCGCCGGCGATGCGCCGCAGCCCGCGCTGAACGCGCCGGGCGTCGCCGAGATCGCTGCGGAGGCGCTGACGGCATTGGCTCGCCCAGGCGACGAGAAGCCGGCGGAGATCTCCGCGCCGCAGCACGCGGCACTGCTTGCGTGGTATGCCGCGCAGGATCCGGACTGGCAGAGGCTCAATGACGCCGTGCAGTCGCACCTCGCCCGCGCGCCGCATCTCAAGCGGACCAAGATGATGATCTGCACCGAAGGCCTCCCGGCAATTCGGCTGCATACGCAGGGGGACGATTTCCAGAAGGAGACGTATTTCCTCAAGCGCGGCAACCCGTCGATGAAGGATGGCGTCGCGCCGCCGGGATACCTGCAGGTGCTGGAGGCGGTGAACGACCCCGACCAGCACTGGGCGCAAACGCCGCCGCCGGGATCGCGCACCAGCTACCGTCGCCGCGGGCTGGCCCAGTGGATGACCGATACGAAGGGGGGCGCCGGGGACCTGCTCGCCCGCGTGATCGTCAATCGCGTGTGGCAGGGTCACATGGGCCGCGGCATCGTCGCGACGCCGAGCGATTTCGGCACGCGCGGCGAGGCGCCCACGCATCCGGAACTGCTCGACTGGCTGGCAACGGAGCTGGTGAAGAACGGCTGGCGCCTCAAGCCGATCCACCGGCTGATCCTCACGAGCAACGTGTACCTGCAAGGCCCCGACGTGGACGAGGCGAAACAGAAACTCGATCCGGACAACCGCCTCTGCTGGCGTCATCCGCGGCAACGACTGGAAGCCGAGATCATCCGCGACAACATGCTGAGCGTCGCCGGCATGCTCGACGAGCAGATGTTCGGCCCCGGCACGCTGGACGAGTCGATGCGCCGCCGGAGCATCTACTTCACGGTCAAGCGCAGCCACCTGATCCCCATGCTGCAGGTGTTCGACTGGCCGGACGCGCTGGCTGGCGTTGGGGACCGGCAGGCGACGACGGTTGCCCCGCAGGCGCTGCTATTGATGAACAATCCGCAGGTGCGGGCATACGCGGCCGGCCTGGCGAAGCGGACCGCGCCGGACGCCGCGACGACCGACGAGGATGCGGTCGCGAAGGGTTATGAGATTGCCCTCGGTCGATCCCCGACAGACGATGAACGGGCGGACGCCGTCAAGTTCTTAGAGGAGCAGCGGAAGTCGTATCAGGCGACGGGGAAGACCGTGGCGAGAGAGTTGGCGCTCACGGACTTCTGTCAGTCGCTGTTTTGCCTGAATGAGTTTGTGTATGTGGACTAACTTCGACTTTCGCAGTTCTCAGGCCAATGAAAGCTCGGTTCCACAACAAGAGAAGCCTCTCTGACAATGCGTGGTTGCGAGACCAAGGCATTGAGCAAGGAGGCTCCCGTGTCTCTTGTACCGTCGTTCCTCGACCTGCTGCAACCGCTGTCCTGCGTCATGACCGCCCCGACGTTCGAGAGCTTCGTCACCCTGCTCACCGGGTGGGCCTTTGCCCCCCGACGCACCGTGACCGGCATGATCGTGGCGGCCGACGCGGCAGTCGG
>JADMIO010972854.1_pt1 | contig 18383 bp, 15 predicted proteins | sample 8958161 | NCBI WGS metagenome assembly JADMIO01 (sample SAMN16585339, study PRJNA669376) | soil metagenome | isolation source: Crop rotation soil | place: USA: Cullars Rotation, Alabama | collected 2011 | reverse complement strand
GTGAGCCAGTGTGATTACATTTGCGGCCTAACTGTGGCCAGTCCAGTTACGCTGGAGTCACTAGTATTTAGGTGACACTATAGAAGCGGCCGCGACAACTTGTCCACGTGGAATTCTAAGCTTAGGATCCCAATGTGCTGGAAAGGTCGCCGGTCGAGTAATCGCGTTCGAGATGCCGGTTGTAAGCGTCGGCCGGCGAGGAGGAATTGGAGACCGGACCCGTCAGGATCGAGGCGTCGAACACCGACGAGGCTTCGTCCAGCAGCTTCGACCTCGTGTAGCTCACCAGATACGAGAGCCCGTCCGACAACCGCTGCTGCACCTTCGCGTAGAACGCGTTGTACTCGGTGGTGCCGACGTTGTTCCGATACAGGCTGACCGTCGTGAACTCAGGATACGGTTTCATCAGCTGGGCGCGCGTGATCGTCGGATCGCTGAGTGACGAGGACGCGGGAATCTGTGCGAAGAACGGATTGGCGACGCGCTCGGTCAGGGTCGCGCCCTGCGACAACTGCCCGACCGTCAGCTGATTGAGATTGGCGTCGGGAATCCCGATGTTGTGGATGACCGACCCGGTGTAGGCCACTTCAACGGCGATGTTCTTCGTCAGCTCACGCTGCAGCGACGTGTGCCACTGCTGCCCGTAGCCGGATCCGAGATCGCGATTCACCGCATACACGCCCTGTCCGAGTCCGGCGTCCGCCGTCAGCGGAATCGGCGCAACGGCCGGGCCGCTGGCGAGCACGAACGCCGGTGTGATGTTGTCGAGCGTCCGCTGAGAGACGGTCTGCAGGAACGGAAACACCGGCGTCGTGAACGGCGTGGTGATGCCAGCCATCTCGATCCAGGTCAGCCCGTATCCGCCGTGGAGCACGGTGTTGTCGTCGAGTCGATACGACGCGCCGACGCGCGGTCCGAAGTTGCCTTTGTGCAGCGTGCGCACGGACTCCGGATGGCCGTCATCTCCGGCGTATTCGAGCTTCTGCGTCTCCAGATTGAAGACGGCGACCTGGTTGTTCACTTCCGTGGAAGGGAAGTTCAGCGTGTAGCGCAGACCGGCGTTGACGGTCGCGCGGGCCGACAGGTGCCAGTCGTCCTGGATGAAGTACTCCTGGAAATGGGCGCGATTGCGGATCTCGTCCTGCTGCAGGTCGATGGAAAACTGCTCCACCTGCCCGAGCAGGAAACTCGCGAGCGGCGTCCCGGTTGCCGCCGCGGTCGTCGCATTGGTCGGCAGGTTGGTGAACAGGTTGGTGAAGGTGAAGAGCCCGGTGGGCTGCGCCGGCTGGATGACATTCAGTCGCTCCCATCGCAGATCGGCGCCGAGCTTGATCGAGTGACGCCCTGTGAACCACGTCAGCGAATCGGCAATCTCGGTCACGCTCGTCGCGAAGTCGGTGGCCGTGCTGGGTGGCGATCCGAGCTGCTGAATACCGCCAATCGCAATCGTCGGCAGCGTATCGGGAAAGCGCGCCGTCGAGGGAATCCCCGGCAGGCCCAGCGCCGCGAACGGCGAGCTCCCGAGCGTAGCCGCGGTGCGCGCGACCGAGCGTCTCGTATCACCCACGCGCACCTCGTTGACGACATTGCTGGTGAACACGCGTTGGTAGCTCGAGGCGAACGCATACGCTGTCGTCTTCTGAGGTCCGAGCGTGCCCGAGGTCGTACCGCTTCCCTCCGGCAACGGCGTCACCGGTATGAAGTTCTCGCTGAACCGCGTCAGCCGGCCGAATGCCTGGTCGTTGCCGCTGAACCGCTGATCGAGCCGCACGCTGAACTGATTCTGATCGACCGTCTCGTCGGCGGTGCGACGGAAGTTATTCACCGTGCCACTGCTCGTCGGCAGCGGATAGCGCGCGAGCAATGCAAGCGCCACCGGATCCAGACGATCGACCGGAATGCTGTTGTTCGCAAACTGTGTCCGCGTCGCCGTCCCGGCTCCCGTGCTCACCGTCGTCTGGGGGTCGTAAATGATCGGGAGGCTGCCGTTAATTGCTTCGGTGAAAATTCCCTGGCGCTGGAGCGCAGTCGGCACGGTGGACGTGACGGTGCGCGCGACCCTCTGCCGCTGTCCCTGGTAGTCGACGAAGAAGAAGGTCCGGTCCTTGACGATCGGGCCGCCGGCGACGCCGCCGAATTGATTGCGACGAAAATCCGGCTTCGGGCCGTTCGGGGCGAAGAAGTTCCGCGCGTTGAGCGCTTCGTTGCGCAGGAACTCGAACCCGCTGCCGTGGAGCTCGTTGCCCCCTGATTTGGTCGTGAGGTTGATCACGCCGCCGTTGAAGCGCCCGAATTCCGCCGGCGGGCTGTTACTTTCGATCTTGAATTCCTGGATGGCATCGACGTTCGGAAAGAACGCGACCTGCCCCGGTTCCGGCTGCAGCACGGAGATGCCGTCGAAGAGATACTCGTTCGTGCGCGGACGCCCGCCGTTGATGCGCGGCAGCGGCGCCGCCGGCGGTGGCGGAAGCGCCACACCCGGCGCGAGGCTGGCGAGCGAGATGAAGCTGCGTCCGTTCAGCGGCAGATCGGCGATGCGCTGGTTGTCGATGACCTGACCGAGACCGGCGGCATCCCCGCGCAGGAGCGGGGCGTCGGCCGTCACGACCAGCAACTCGGCGACGTTGCCGACCTCGAGCCTCAGGTTCAGGCGAATCGTCTCACCGGTCGTCACCCGCACACCGCTGCGTGTGAGCGTGCGAAATCCGCTCAGTTCGACTCTCACGCTGTAGACGCCAGGGCGGAGCGCGGCCACCGCATAGAGCCCGCTCCTGTCCGTTACCACCGTGCGCGCGGCGCTGGTCGCCGCCGCAGTCACCGTTACCGTTGCGCCGGGCACCGGCGCCGCGTTCGCGTCACTGATCTCACCCGTCAGCGTGCCGCCCGCGATCTGCGCGCGCGCCGATGACGCGAACCCCAGTACGAGCACGAGCCAGGCGAGCCCCGTGCATCGTCGCAACCAATGTTGCATCGATCCTCGTATGCGATGTGATGTGCGGCTCGAAGCACAGCCGACGCCTCGCACTCTATACCGGCGCGATCTTGCTGACAAATCGACTCAAAACGTATCATTCCACGATTCAATGGGAGCAAGCGGGGGGCGCGGGCCGGCCGGCCGATCCGCTGTGGGTCCGACACCGGATCCGCCTTCAGGCGGACGATACATTCAGCAGTTCGTGAAGTCAGAAAGGAGTCGCGTAATCGCATGGCGCAGATGACCGTACGGGCCGCCGCCGACCAACTCGGCGTCGCCTACTCCACATTCAAGCGATGGATCCGCGACGGCAGCGTGCGGACGACGGTGACGGAAGGGGGCCACCACCGCGTGTCGGACTCGGAAGTCGAACGCCTGATCGCCAGGGCGCAGCCAGACGCGAAACGTGCTCCCGCGGCGCCGGCCGAGGAATCACTCGAAGGGCTCAGCGCCAGAAACCGGCTGCACGGCTTCATCGACGAAGTGCGGATCGACGGACTGCTCGCACAGGTGCGACTGCGCGTCGGCGGTCAGCCACTCACCGCCGTGATCACCGCGGACGCCGTCCGCGCCCTTCGCCTCCGCCGCGGCGACGAAGCACTCGCGATCGTGAAGTCGACGGAAGTGATGATCGCGCGCGCCGCCCACCCGTCACAAAGCGCGTCGGGAAGGCGTCCAAAACGACGACGACGACGAAGCGACGGATAGGCCACAGAGGCACAGAGACACAGAGACGATCAATTCTTGACGTTCTAGCGGCGATCCTCCGTGTCTATTTACCTCTGTGGCGTGGATCGCGATCAGCGGGCGCCGTCAGTCGCCGTCGTTGTGAATTGTGAATTGTGAATTGATCACGCTTCCCTTCCCCGCACCTCGATCGACACCGACTTGATGAGCGCATGCACCTGACGGCCGGGTGCAACAGCGAGACGGGCGACTGCGTCCCGCGTCACCTCCGCCAGCAGGAACGACCTTCCGACCGCGAGCTGAACGACAGCGTGGTCATCAGACGAAGCGTGGACAGCGGTAACGACGCCGGCGAGCACGTTGTGCAGGCTGAGACCTTCAGGCGCGGCGAGCGCGAGGATGACGTCGCGGGCGGGAATGCGGATTCGAACGGCATCGCCCACCCGGCCGGCGCGTGCCGGCACCAGCAGACGTCCGCCGTCGAATGTCAGTTCTGCGAGCGCGCGCGCCGCGTCGACACGTGAGACGACGCCGTCCCAGACGCTGCCGGCGCCCACGGCGTCACGCAGGAACGCCAGGTCAGGTCGGCTGGTCAGCGACGCGAGAGGTCCGTGCGCCACGCTCCGCCCCTGTTCGAGTACGAGGACGTGCGTGGCCAGGCGCACGACGTCTTCAAAATCGTGCGTCACCAGCACGATGGGCACGTCGAGCGTCTGACGCAGCGCGTCGATCTCGTCCTGGAGGCGGCGTCGCACCACGCGATCGACGGCGGCGAACGGTTCGTCGAGCACTACCACCGACGGATCGCGTGCGAGCGCACGCGCGAGCGCCACCCGCTGGCGTTCCCCACCCGAGAGCTCGTGCGGGCGACGGTCCGCCTGCGTGCGCAGCCGGACGAGCTCGAGCAGCGCCGTTGCGCGTGGGCGCCGCTCGTGCGATGGCCGATGCGTCATCGCGGTCAGGACGTTGCCGAGCGCCGTCAGGTGCGGAAAGAGCGCGTACTCCTGGAAGACGAATCCAACAGCGCGGCGATGCGGCGGCACGTGCGCACCGGCCGAGGTGTCGTCCCACACGGCATCGCCGCAGCGAACGAGCGCTGTCGCCGGGCGATAGAGTCCGGCAATCGTGCGGAGGATGGTCGTCTTGCCGCTGCCGGACGCGCCGAAAATCGCCAGCACCTCTCGAGGCGCGCAGGTGAACTCGACGTCGAGCGGAATCGGCGCTTCCTGTTGAAGGCGCACCGCGAGTGCGCCTGCGGCGTCAGCCACGCCGCAGGCCCACCCGTCGCGAGAGTCCAGTTGTCACCATCAGCGTCACGATCGAGACGGCCAGTAAGGTTGCCGCCATGACGCCGGCGCTGCGATCGTCGAAGGCCTGCATCCGGTCGTAGATGGCGATGCTCAGGGTGCGCGTTTCACCGGGCAGATTGCCGCCGACCATCAGCACGACGCCAAACTCGCCGAGCGTGTGTGCGAACGCGAGCACCGCGGCCGTCACCACCCCCGGCCACGCGAGCGGCGCCTCGATGCGCAGGAAACGCTGCCACGGCGTGAGGCCGCAGCACGCCGCGGCGTCACGGACGTCGTGCGGAATCGATTCGAACCCGCGCTGGATCGGCTGTATGACGAACGGGATGTTGGCGATCGCCGAAGCGAGCAGCAGCCCTTCGAAAGAAAACGGGAGTGAGTGTCCGGCGATGGCCTGGAATGCCCGTCCCAGTGCCGTGCGGGCGCCGAACGTCACGAGCAGGTAGTAGCCGAGCACGGTGGGCGGCAGCACCAGCGGCACCGTCACCAGCGCCTCGACGAGCAGCTTGCCGCGAAAACGATGGAACGCCAGCAGGCGCCCGAGCCAGAGACCAATCGGGACGAGAATGGCAATCGTGCCGAGGCCAAGCCAGAGGGAGACGCGCAGCGCGACCCAGTCCATGCGCCGCTATTGTGGCACTTCGTATCCGCTCTTCCTGAGAATCGCACGGGCGGAGGCGCTCTGCATGTAGGCGTAGAACTGCGTCGCCACCGCGCCGGCACGCTTCAGCAGCACCATGCGCTGGTGGAGCGCCGGATGATCGGCCGCCGGGATCAGCGCGGAGGTGCCGCGGTTGGCGAACTCGGGGCTGCGCACGATCGAATAGGCGATCAGTCCACCCACGGCGTTGCCGCTCGCGGCGAACTGGGCCGCCTGCGCGATGGTGTCGCCGAGAATCAGCCGCGGGCGAATCGCGTTCCACAACCCACGCTTCCTGAGGACGGCCTCCGCCGCCTGGCCATACGGCGCGACGTCGGGATTGGCAATCGCGAAGCGCGTCACGCGCCCGCTCTTCAGCAGCGCTGCGAGGTTGGCAAGCCGTTCGTCGACCTTGAGGGGCGAGCCGGTGGGCGCGAAGATCACCAGCCGCCCGGTCGCATAGACGGCTCCACGATCGCGGGTCAGGCCGGCGTCGCTCAATCGATTCGGAAAGTCTTCGTCGGCGGCCAGAAACAGCTCGAAGGGGGCGCCTTCCTGGATCTGCCGCGTGAGGGTGCCCGATGCGCCGAACACGAGCTCGACGCGCGTTCCGTTGTCCCGCGCGAACTGATCCGCAATCGTTCGCAGCGCAAAATTGAGGTTCGCTGCCGCCGCAATCCGTGGCGCCGCGCTCTGCGGGGCCGCGGAAACGGGCGGCAGCAGCAACAGCGATATGACAAGGCAGGCAGCCCGAAACAGAATCATCACCGTGTCAAATGACGATAACAGGTTGGGGTCACTGTTCGACACCGAAGACGCCCGCCGCGCAAGCGACGTGCTGGCCGCCGTCCTCGCACACCGTCTGCCGTGCGCGCTGACTGGCGGGCTCGCCCTGACCGCGCACCTGCACGCACGCGGACGCACCGTGCCACCGCGACCTCTGCACGATCTTGATATCGTCGTGCACAGCTTTGACGACATTCCCGCGTCGGTCGCGGACGCCTTCGTCCTCAATCATGTCCATCCGGACGCACCGGCGGGCAAGACGCTGTTGCAGTTGATCGACGCGCGCAACCGCCTCCGCGTCGATATCTTCCGCGCATACGGAAACACCCTGGCCCGCGTCGTCCTGCTGCCGGAAACCGGGACGGTGCCGGTCGTCTCGCTCGAAGACCTGCGGGCACGCATGGTGGCCATGCTGCTCACGCAACTGCAGCGCGGCCTGCCGGTTGACCGGAAACACGTCACGTCCTATCACGCGCTCGACGGACTTGGCGATCCCGAGCGTCTCGAGGTCGCGTGGCAGGACCAGCGCGAAAGCCTGACCGGGACGTTCGACAACGCGGTGGAAGTCGTCGCCGGTCTGCTGCAGACGCGAGCGGAGCTACTGGTGGTCGAGGAGTACTCCCGTGAGATCAGTGCGTGCGCGCGGTGTCGAACGATCGGCCCTTTCTCGCCCGCGCCGCCCGAGCAAATCGTGGATATCCTTGGCTACTGGTAACGCGCGTGTCACATCAGTGCCATGTCGTGAAGACAGTGCGAATACAACGCCTGGCTCCAGCGTGAAAGATAGCTGCATATGACCGACCCCCTCACAGCGCCGGGGCTGGCTGGTGACGTGGACTACACCCGGTATGGGCACGGCTACGCGTATCGTCGGCGGACGGAGCCGCGAATCGCTGCGCTGGTGCACGCCGCGCTCGGCGATGCGAGGACGGTGCTCAACGTCGGCGCCGGAGCCGGCTCATATGAGCCTCGCGATCGCTACGTGCTCGCGATCGAGCCGTCCGCCGCCATGCGTGCACAGCGCGCGCCGCACCTGGCGCCGGCCATCGATGGCGTCGCGGAGCGGTTGCCGTTCGATGACGACGCGGTCGACGCGGCGATGGCGCTCGTCACGGTGCACCAGTGGCGCGACCTGCGGACAGGGCTTCAGGAAATGCGTCGCGTATCGCGCGGGCCCGTCGTCGTGCTGACCTTCGATGGCGATGCGCTCGATCGCTTCTGGCTCGCCGATTACGCCCCGGAGCTGATTACCGTCGAGCGTCGTCGCTATCCGGCCATCTCCATGATTCTCGAGATCCCGGCGGCGGTCGGGTGGATGACGTGCCCATCCCGATCGACTGCGTCGACGGATTCACCGAAGCGTTCTACGCGCGGCCCCACGCCTTTCTGCGGGAGGACGTCCGCCGATCGCAGTGGGCGTGGTCGTTCGTGTCCGCCGAGGATCAAGAACGGATCGTCGAGACGCTTCGACGCGATCTGGCTAGCGGCAAGTGGGAGCGCAAGTACGGCCATTGGCGACAACGACCGACGTTCGGCGGGTCGTTGCGGTTGATTACGTCTTCCTGACCACGCGCCGCTCCTCGGCATCGAGGGCACGTCGCTGCGCCGCCGCGATCAGATCGCCAGACGACAGGTATTCCGACATCGCAGACCAGATTTCTGCGCTGGCGAAATCGTTCCACCACACGCGCTTCTCCGCTGGCGACAATGACGCTGTCAGCGCCAGGTGCAGCAGCACGGCGATTGGCGCGGCGAGCACCATCGCGGCTGACAGCACCGCGAGCGCCGTGTTCGGCTCCTCGAATCCAAGGACGAACGTCAGAAGTACCCCCGCGAGCCCGGCTACCGATACGGGCACGAGCGTGCGCCGCAAGAACATGGGCATGCTCGCGTTGCGAGTGTCGAGTGTCATGTGCATCTCCAAGGCGCGGAACAGACCATTGGGCATTGCGCGCATACCGGCGGGTCCAGGGGGACCCGCCCTACGGTCGATTCCGTCAGCCCCCTACCGCACCCGCCCTACGCTCGAATTTCTCCCCTACCGCACGCGCGTCATCGTCCCCGTCACCTTCAGCACGCCATCGTTGAAGTTCTTCCCGCAGCTGATCATCCCTTCGACGACCCCGCCCTTGCTTGGATACACCTGCAATAGACCGCAGCCGAAATCGTCCTGCGCCTTGTTCAGGCTCGCCGGATCGGTCTGCAGCGCCTTCGTCACTCCCTCGAGCATCTTCCGCTGCAGCTCTCCGATGCGTGTCATCGCCGCGCCGCGCTGCGCATCGGTCGACTTCGGATCGCCCAGTGTCTTGCTCAGCTGCTCGATCTCCGCTTGCGGCGACGTCGTCGAATGCCCAAACGAGATCTCGAGCCTTGCGTCCGGGGTGTGGCTCGCCAGCGGCTCGTCGCCTACATAGAAACTCTGGTCACCGGTCAGCGTTTCGAACGGCTTCGATTCCCCCGGCTTGTAGAACTCGGCCTGGTATTTCGCGCTCGCGTGGCGGTTGTCCGGACCAGAGCCGGACGAATCCGGGTGCCTCGTCGTCGGCGATGGCCAGGCGGGCGGAATAGGTGGTCGTCGTTTGCGTGGCGTCGGAGATCGTGACCCCGTCCCGTTCCGAAAGGATCGTCGTCCCATTCGGGAACTCACCGCGCACGGTCACGGTGATGCTGCCGCCAGCGAGCACCTTCTGTACTCGTCGCGGCGGCACCGGTAAACGGATTGAGAAGACGGTTCCTGAGGATCTCGCGTTCGCTCAGGTGCTGCGCCTGCTGGTTGGCGGGGATGGCCTCCTCGAGCCGCTCGCGCGCCGCGCGGAATTTCGTGGTGACCTGGGCGGAGACAACACCGGCACCCACCACGCCGGCGAACAGGGAAACGAGGACGAACGAGCGATGGCGCATGGTTCCTCTCCCCTCCACTGAGAACTCAGCTATTCTGCGCCGCCGCGGCCCGCGGCGCATCTGAGAAGTGGATTTGGCGGACGAGGACTGGCAGGCGTGTGGACCCCGGACCGGACGTGACTTGGGGCCAGCGTAGCCGGGAGGATTCAGACTCCCGCTCCCTGCGGGAGCCTGACCTCGGATTGCGATGCTTACCGGTAGTTGAAGGCGAAGCCCGTCTCCGCACCCGGCTCGAACCACGACACGACCTGCTGCGGTTCGTTCTCCGGCGCCTCACCCATCACGACGACCTCGTTGTCGCGGAGACCCGCGGGGCGCTCCACCGGCGTAGTGAACGTCGTCGCAAACACGTGCTGCCGATCGCGGCTGAGCACCCGAACCACGCCAGACGACGTTTCAGGCTCGGCCTTTTCGAAGATGTAAGTGCCCGGTGCCAGTGTGGCGCCCGGAATCGCCACCGACTCGTTGAACGTCAGATACACCGTGTGGTCGACGGGCGAGGCTTTCACACCCATGGTCGCTACGAGCATCGCCGCCGCCGTCAGAATCGAGAACCTGCCGATCATCATGTGCCTCCGATCAAATTCATGGACGTGGCGTCCATCACTGATCGGTTCGACGGTTCCAGTTGTGACGAAGATGCGGCAGCCGGCAGACAAAGCGGCGCACGCGCCGCCGCGGTCACGTCACGCGCTCAACCGTAACGCGCACGCTCGAATGGACGGCTTCGTGTCCTTCCGTGATCCTCGTGCTCTATGACCTACCCCTGAGGAAGCGTCCCGTGTGCGACGCCTTGCACGCCGCAATCTGTTCAGGCGATCCGGTCGCCACCACGGTGCCGCCGGCGTGGCCGCCCTCGGGCCCGAGGTCGATCACATGATCGGCTGTCTTGATCACGTCGAGATGATGCTCGATCAGGATCACGGTATGTCCCGCATCGACCAGGCGATTGAGCGACTCCAGCAGCTTCTCCACGTCCGCCAGGTGCAGACCTGTTGTCGGCTCGTCGAGGATGTAGATGGTGTGCTTCGATCGCTGCAGCGTGCTCAGTTCGCTGGCGATCTTGACCCGCTGCGCCTCGCCTCCTGACAGAGTCGTCGACGACTGCCCCAGCGTCAGATAGCCGAGCCCGAGATCGGCCAGCACCTGAATCTTCTTGCCGATGGTCGGCTGACTCGCGAAGAACCTGACGCCCTCCTCCACCGACATGTTCAGCACGTCATCGATCGTCTTGCCGTTCCAGGTGACTTCCAGCGTCTCGCTGTTGAAGCGCGCGCCTTTGCAGCTGCTGCAGGTCACCTCGACGTCGGGCATGAAGTACAGCTGTGTGGTGATCGAACCCTCGCCCTGGCACTCCTCGCAACGACCGCCCTTCACGTTGAAGCTGAAGCGCCCGACCTTGTAGTCGCGCTCGAGTGACAGCGGCGCCTGCGCGAAGAGATCGCGGATGGTGTCGTAGAAGCCGATGTAGGTGGCCGGGTTGGAGCGGCTGTTGCGGCCGATCGGCGTCTGATCGATGCTCACGACCCGCTTGACGTGCTCGATCCCTTCAACGTCGTCGTGCGCGCCGGGCAGCGTGCGTGTGTCGACGAGCCGCTTCCAGAGGACCTTGTAGAGAATCTCGTTGACGAGCGTGCTCTTGCCAGACCCAGACGCGCCGGTGATCGCGATCATCTTTCCGAGCGGAAACGTCACGTCGATCGACTTCAGGTTGTTCTCGCGCGCACCGCGGACGACGAGCGCATGGCCGTTGCCCGTGCGACGCTTGTCTGGCGCAGCAATCGAGCGCCGTCCAGAGAGGAACTGGCCCGTCGGCGATGCCTTGCTGCGGAGAATGTCGTCCAGCGTGCCCTGCACGACTACCGTCCCGCCGTGCACGCCGGGCCCCGGTCCCATTTCGACGATGTGATCGGCGGCGCGGATGGTGTCTTCGTCGTGCTCGACCACGATGACCGTGTTGCCGATGTCGCGAAGACGCTCGAGCGTCGCGATCATCTTGACGTTGTCCTTGGGATGCAGCCCGATGCTCGGCTCGTCGAGGACGTACATCATCCCCATCAGACCGGATCCAATCTGCGTGGAGAGGCGGATGCGTTGCGACTCGCCGCCGGAGAGCGTGCTGGAGCGGCGGTTGAAACTGAGATAGTCGAGGCCGATACCCAGCATCAGGCCGAGACGCGTGCGAATCTCGCGAATGACCTGACGTCCCGCGTCGGCGCCGCGACCAGTCAGCTTCAGCGTGCCGAGGAAGCCGTGCAGCTCGTCGAAGTTGAGGCCGCCGAGGTCGTGGATCGTCTTCTTCTCGATCGTGAACAGGAGACGCGTGGCGCGCAGTCGCGCGCCGGAACAATCGGGGCAAGTGTGCTCGACCATCACCTTGTCGAGCCACGCCTCCATCCGCGAGTTGGTCTCGCCCTGCTGGCGATATCGACGGTAGTAGCGCTCGATGCGCCGCGCGATACCGTTGAAGCCGACTTCCCTGCCTTCCCATTCGCTGCGCCGCTCCTTCGCGCCGGGCGGTGTGGTCAGCTTCAACTTCTGCGGATCGATGCCATAGAGGACAGCGTCTTTCGCCTTCTTGGGCAGATCGCTCCAGGGCGCGTCGAGCGAAAAGCCGCGCTGCTTCGACAGGCTGTACATCACGCGGCCGTCCCACGTGTCAGGGTTGTACTTGAACGCCTCCTTGATGAAGCAGCCGCCGGCAATGCTGCGGCGGGGGTCCGGGATGAGCAGCTCCGGGTGGGTGAGCTTGTCGACGCCGAGACCGCCGCAGGTGCGGCAGGCGCTCTCGGGGAGATTGAACACGAAGTACGCCGGCCCGACATCGCCGTACACGAAGTGGTGCGTGGGGCTGCAACAGCTGCGATAGAAGCGCTCGGCGTCGGTCTTGCTCACGCCTTTGGCGACGTGCAGCTGCAGCAGGTTGTCGCCGACGAGCAGCGTGGCCGCCACGCCCGCCTTGATGGCCTTCTCGTTGGTCCTGCCGATGACGAAGCGGTCGACAACCGCCGCCATGTGCGTCACGTCTGCAGCGTCGAGGTCGCGCTCGGCGGAGAGATCGAGCGGCTTCCCGTCGACGATCAGCGTGCGGCACCCCTTCTTGCGGACCTCGGTGAACACGACGGCCAGCTCTTCGCCGTAGATCTTCGGCACCGGCGCACGCAGTTCGATCTCCGCTCCTTTCGGCAGCGAGAGAATCGCCTCGACGATCTGGCTGGACGACCGGGTCGGCGCCACCTCGCCACTCCACGGGCAGTGCGCCTCGCCGATCGTCGCGAACAGCAGATTCAAGTAGCTCGAAATGTCCGTCATCGTCCCGACGGTCGACCGCGGATTACTCGTGAGCGTCTTCTGCTCGATCGAGATCACCGGCGAGAGGCCGAGAACGAAGTCGACGTCAGGCTTGGCGATCTGCGCGACAAAGCGCTTCGCGTAGCTCGAGAGCGACTCCATGTACCGGCGCTGTCCCTCGGCGTAGATGGTGTCGAAAGCGAGGCTCGACTTCCCCGAACCGGACAGTCCCGTGACGACGACGAGACGGTCGCGGGGAATTTCGAGGGAGACATTTTTCAGGTTGTGCACGCGCGCGCCCTGGACGGCCAGGGTGGTGCGTGCGGCGGTGCGTGGCGTGGCACCGGCGCGTTTCATAGGTGTCTCTTTGCTCCAGCCGTTCTGCCGGGCCTGCTTCGCGAGGCCGTTCCGCCGGGCTTGCTGCGCGAGGCCCGGCCTACGGTGGCTCGTAGGGCGGGCCTCGCGTAGCAGGCCCGCCTATCGTTCAATAGCGAAGAAGGCAAGCTCCTGCACAGCGACCGTGCTCTTCTTGGTGAGCCGCAGCGGGAGCGATGCCTTGCCGATCAATCCTTCCGTCGCCAGGTATTCGCAGGCAATCGTCACTTCGTCGATTCCGTAGTGCCGTTTGAAGTGATCCTCGAGCTCGCTGCACGAGCGCGCCTCTCCGATGTCTTCGAGGTGCTCGATGACGAGAGCGAGCAGGACCGTCGCGCGATCGCGGATGTATCGCTCGAGCGTCTCGAGCGCCTGCGTCACGTTGGTCATCGTCTTCTTCGTGTTCAGCAGGTCGCTGTAGATGACACGAAAGAGCGCCGGATTGAGTGACGCCGCCTGCGGAATCACCTCGCGGTCGGCGAGCAGTTTGCGCTGGACGATTTCGATCCGGGCGATCTGCGACGCGGCATAGAGGATCCAGAGCGCCGCGTACTCGAGATCGCCGCGGGTGACGAGCCACTTGTGCGCCTTGTCGATGCAACTGAGGGCAGCCGCTGTGCAGCGCACGAGCTGCACCCTGGTATCGCGCTCGCCGATGACGCGCACGCGCGCCAGCAGGTCCTCGATGGTCGGATCGTGCGTGAAGAGGAGCGTGCCTTTGGCGACGAAAGAATGGATGAACGAATTGTGCAGCGTCGCCTCCGTCTCTTTCCGGAACGCCGCGCGCGGGAACATCAGCGCGTGCACGTGGATGCCGTCCGCGTCGAGCGTCGCGGAGCTGCGATTCCCCTGACGGTCGTCTGCCGTGACGAGCACGAGATCGATGTCGGACTTCGCCCAGACAGTGTCGTGCGCGAGGCTGCCGCAGAGGATCGCAGCAATTACTTCGCGGTCCTGCTTGATCTGTGCGACCAGCCGATCCAGGGCGTCGCTGAAGCGTTGCTGCACCGGCGAGGGCGCGGTGCGGTGAGCTGTGGAGGATTTCCGCGGCGACATCAGCAAAACATTTCAAATCAATTCTGATTTTTGATCTGTGATTTTTGATTAATTGATGAATGGCGATTTACGAAGGACGATTCAATCCCACGCGATTGCTCGCATCGGCAATTCCGATTCACCCAATTCTTCAACAATCGGCAGTCACCAATCACCAATCACCGATCAATCACAGATCACAGATCACAAATCGCAAATCGCAACTGCCCTGTCATTTCACCTTGACGTTGTTGATTCGCGTGGCCGTGGACGCATCGTTGCGGTCCTGGCGCCAGGTGGGGTGCGTGAAGTGAATCACCGCATCGCCGTTGTACGAGGCCACCGCATTGTCGAACACCATGGCGCCGATCTGCCTCCAGTTCTGGAACGAGCGGCGCACACGAAATGGCGACCCTGTCGTCTTCCCCTCGTCGGTCACTTCGATGTCGAACCGAAGCGTACGCTTTGGCGTCGGGTCGCCCGCGTCGAAGATCTGCGCGAGCACCTCGTCGCGAACGTCGAGATGATCGCCCGCAATGACCGGCTGATCGCGTGACACGAGCAGTCGCATGAAGGCTGGCGCGCGCGTCGCCTCTCCGGGCGCCTTCCCCAGCTCGGCGATCGGATAGAGCTGACGGATCGTCGGCTCCTGGTCGACCTTGCGAAAAACCGACGCGACCTTGATCAGCATCGTTGCCGCGGGGCCGCGACGGAAGACGGTGACGTCGGGCGCATTCCGTAATTCGGCGGCGTTGATCGTCGGCGTGCGGTCACCACCGATGTCCTCCTGGGTGATGAAATTCGCCGTGCGCAGCGGCGTCGCATGCTCCGGGTCAGTCGCCGGAAACAGCTTGCCGACGAGCGCGAGCGATCGGATCTCTCCGCGTCGCATGCCGCCGGCCCCGCTCGAGTAGCGGGCGACTACAAGCGCGCGACTCCCCTTGGCGAAGTAACCCGAGTACGGCGAGTCGCCCGTGATCTCCCACATTCCGGTCAGGCAGACGGCGTTGGGATGCAGCAGGCGACGGAACCCTTTTCGGTCTGGCCCCCAGCGAAGATCGGCATGCGAATCGAGCGTGCGTGCGGATGCCTGTTCGAATCTGGCCGATCGATGCCGGGTAAACAGGCCGCCGAAGACGCTGCGGGTCGTCACGGCCTCATTCGGCAGCGCCGGCTCCCCCGGACGTCCCCACACCTGCTGATAGGGATTGGCGAAGAGCGCGTCGACCACGTCGCGGAACCGCGACCCGGCGTACATACGGTCCTCGTCGGCAAACTGTTCGTATCCTGTGTCGAGCTCAGGCACACATCACCCCTGCGGGACTATACCGCTGGGCGGCAGTGGCTGGAACGCCGATTCCGAGTTGAGTGCTCGCGTGCTTCGCGATGCGCAGTATGACGGAGGTGCCGGGCTGAAGCTCCGGCCCACACTGCCGGGTGATAGGAGGTTGTCTGGGCTGAAGCTCCGGCCTACGCTGCCGGGCGTGCTGCGCGACGCCCGGCCTACAGGGCGCCCGGCCTACGGTGAGCGGCGGCGTTCTCCACTCTGGATCAGCAGGTTGGCCACGAGGGCGGTCCATCCGGTCTGATGACTCGCGCCAAGCCCCTCGCCAGTGTCGCCGTGGAAGTACTCATAGAACGGAACGAGCGCATGCCACGCCGGATCTTTCTGGAACAGGTCGCTCGTGCCGAACACCGGCCGCTTCCCCTGCTCGTCGTCGAGGAAGAGGCGCGAGACGCGGCCTGAGAGCTCGCGAGCGATTTCGTCGAGCGTCATGAGATGCCCCGAACCGGTCGGGCATTCCACCGTGAACGTGTCGCCGTAGTAGTGATGGAAGTGCTGGAGCGCCTCGATGATGAGGAAGTTGATCGGCACCCAGACGGGGCCGCGCCAGTTCGAATTCCCGCCGAAGAGGCCGCTCGTCGACTCGCCCGGCTCGTAGTCGACGCGGTATTCGTGGCCGTCGACGCGCAGCACGAACGGATGGTCGCGGTGCACGCGCGACAGGGAGCGAACTCCGTATAGGGAGAGAAACTCGGATTCGTCCAGCATCACCGCCAGCACGCGACGCAGCTGCACGGCGTCCAGCACCGCCATCAGTCGCCGCTGCACCTGACCCGGCGTGTGCATCGCGGCGACGTTCTCGGTGAGGTCGGGACGATTGGCGATGAACCACTCGAGCCGCCGGCGAAAGCCGGCCTGGCGATCAAGGTCCTGGGGCTCGAGCGTCTGCACGGCGAGCAGCGGCACCAGCCCGACAAGCGAGCGCACCTTGAGCGGTGTCCGCGTGTCGTCGGGCAGATGCAGCACGTCGTAGAAGAAGCCGTCCTCGTCATCCCAGAGGTCGTGCCCCTGGCCGCCGTGCTGTTGGCCGCCGCTCATCGCGTGCGCGATGCCGAGGAAGTGTTCCCAGAACTTGCTGGCGACGTCTTCGTACGCCGGATCGTGCCGTGCCAGCTCCATCGCAATCGCCAGCATGTTGAGCGAATACATCGCCATCCAACTCGTGCCATCCGACTGTTCGAGGTACCCGCCGGTCGGCAGCGACTTACTGCGGTCGAACACACCGATGTTGTCGAGACCGAGGAAGCCGCCCTGGAAAATGTTCATCCCGCCAGCGTCCTTGCGATTCACCCACCAGGTGAAGTTGAGCAGCAGCTTGTGGAACACGCGCTCGAGAAACTCGAGATCGCCGGAACCACGCTGCTTCTGCTCGATGCGGTAGACCCGCCACGACGCCCACGCGTGCACGGGCGGATTCACGTCCCCGAGTGCCCACTCGTACGCCGGCAGCTGTCCGTTCGGATGCATGTACCACTCGCGCAGCAGCAGCGTCAGCTGAGCCTTGGCGAAGTCCGAGTCCACGAGCGCGAGCGCCACGCAGTGAAAGCCGAGATCCCACGACGCGTACCACGGGTATTCCCACTTGTCGGGCATCGAGATCACGTCGGCGTTGAACAGATGCGTCCACTCGTGATTCCGTCCGCGTTGCCGCGACGCCGGCGGCGGCGGCATCAGCGGGTCGCCTTCCAGCCAGTCCCTCACCACGTAGTGGTAATACTGCTTCGACCACAGCAGTCCGGCACACGCCTGGCGCGCCACGCTGCGCGCGTCGGCTGAGAGATCGCCGGGGATGACGGTCGCGTAGAACTCGTCCGCCTCCCGCTGCCGCGTGGCGATGATTGCGTCGAACCCCTCGCCGAACAGGCCCGCGGCCGGCGCGGACGCGTTCAGCCGCAGCCGCACGGTCTCCCGAGCCCCTGGTGCGAGCGTCAGGGTGTAGCGCGCCGCGCCCTTCGTGCCGACCTCTTTCGGATTCACGGCATCGCCCTCGCCGTTCACGACGAGACGATGGAATGCGTCCTTGACGTAGGGTGTCTCGTTGTCGACGTCGAAGATGCGCTTCGTGTTCGTCTCGTTCTCGGTGAAGAGCAGGCGTGGAGCGCCGTCGCAGTGCAGCCAGCGTGTGCCGTACTTCGGCTCCTCGAGCGCGAAAGCCGCGACGCCGGCGGCGGCGCGCCCGAGCGACGGCCGGCGGATGTTCGGCCGCCACGACCACGTATTGCGAAACCACACCGTCGGCAGAACGTCGATGGTCGCTGCCTCCGGTCCGCGGTTGATCAGCTCAATGCGTATGAGGATGTCTTCCGGCTCGGCCTTCGCGTACTCGACGATCACGTCGAAGTAGCGCGCCTCGTCCATGACGTGCGTGTCGATCAGCTCGTACTCGCGGTCCGCCTTGCTGCGATGGCGGTTCTCTTCCACCAGCTCCACATACGGGAACGCCCGCTGTGGATAGCGATACAGGAACTTCATGTACGAGTGCGTCGGCGTGCTATCGAGGTAGAAGTAATACTCCTTCACGTCCTCGGCGTGATTGCCCTCGTCTCCCGTGAGACCGAACAACCGCTCCTTGAGAATGGGGTCGCGCTGGTTCCAGAGCGCGAGCGCAAAGCAGATGCGCTGATGGCGATCGCAGATGCCGGCGAGGCCGTCCTCGTTCCAGCGGTAGGCGCGCGAGCGCGCGTGATCGTGCGGGAAGTACTCCCACACGGTTCCAAGCTCGCTGTAGTCCTCGCGCACGGTGCCCCAGGCACGCTCGCTGACGAAGGGCCCCCAGCGCTTCCAGTGCGCGACTTTGTGTCGGGCGTCGTCAAGACGCCGGTGTTCAGCGGTGACGGTCATCGGGCCGACCATCAAGTTTACCTGTCAGGTCCTCGTGAAGTCGGACCCCATTCCTGACCACCACCCGACACCGGAGCACCTGAGGGCGGCCCAGGCGATTGATTGATCAGCATTATTCAGCGACGCGTCAGGACATCGGCCGGCGCCTTTCCAGCACAGTGGGATCCGAAGCTTGGAATTCACGTGACTTGAAGTCGCGGC
>JADMIO010549093.1_pt1 | contig 18384 bp, 20 predicted proteins | sample 8958161 | NCBI WGS metagenome assembly JADMIO01 (sample SAMN16585339, study PRJNA669376) | soil metagenome | isolation source: Crop rotation soil | place: USA: Cullars Rotation, Alabama | collected 2011 | reverse complement strand
TCGGCGGGCCGGTCACGGCGTGACCTGGTGGTCCTCCGCCGCCCCGCCCTCGGAGCCCTGCTGCTCGGCGCCGCGTCGACCGCGGTGTGGACCTACGGACGGACCCACCTCGTGGCCGAGGGCCTCGGCTCGACCGCCTCGACGGTCGCCTGGATGGCCCTGGGGGTCGGAGGCACGGCGACCGTGCTCACCGCAGGCCGCCAGGCGCGGCTCGCTCCCCCGCGGGCCTGGACCCTGACCTCGACAGGGGTCGCCCTGAGCATCGCTGCCCTGGCCCTCGGCCCCCACCTGCTCGTCATCGCGCTGGGCTCCTGCCTGGTCTTCGGCTGGGGCTTCGTCGCCGCGACCTCCGCGCTGATCGCCTGGGCCTCCGAGCTGGTGCCCGACCGGGCCGCCACCGGAACGGCCGCGCTCTTCATCACCCTGACCCTCGGCCAAGCACTCGGCTCCAGCGCCGTGGGGGTCACCGCCGACCACACCGGGCGTCCTCTCGCCTTCCTCTTGGTTGCCGCCGCGGCCGCCCTCGCCGCGGCGTGCGGCCTGCGCCCACCGCTCCCGGCGGCATCGCGACGATGCCAGCCCGGGACCGCTCGCGCGGCAGATCCAGATGCGGGGAGCTGCGTCAATCGGGGCGGACTGGTGTCCGAGTGACTGTCGGTGGTCGCGTCTAGCGTGAAGTCATGTTGGTCGAGGTGCAGCGGGGCGGGTCGCCGGTCGTCGTGGACGACCTCGACGACGCGTTCGTGCTGCAGCTGGCCGAGGACGCCGAGCTCAAGGCGCGGGAGGCCGACCTGAGCAAGCTGCGGCTGGCGACGCACTGGGCGCAGCGGCACACGGTCGACGACGAGCGGGACGCCGCGTGGTGGAGCGACGCCGACGCGCGAGAGGTCGCGGAGTCGATCGGTGGGGAGGGGACGCCGCTGGTGAGCCAGACGGCGGTCGCCCCGTTGGCGGCGGCGCTGGGGGTCTCGTCGCGGACGGCGATGCAGCTGATGTCCGACGGGTTGGATCTCGCGCACTGGCTGCCGCAGACCGCAGCGGCGGTCGAGGAGCTGCGGCTGGCGCCGTGGCGGGCCCGGCAGATCGCGCAGGCCACCCACCGGCTCAGTCCCGAGGCTGCGGCGTACGTCGACCGCGTGGTCGCGCCCGTCGCGGACCGGGCCGGACGCGCGAGGATCGAGCGCTTGGTCGACGACGCCGCCGCTCGGTTCGACCCGGACCAGCAAGCTGAGCTCGAGGACGAGGCGAAGGCCGCGTGGGGCGTGCGACTCGACCACTACTCCGGTCCGGTGTGGGCCGGCACCTCGCGGCTCGAGGTCATCGGGGACACCCCGACGCTGACCAAGCTGTTCGACCTGGTCAACGCCACCGCCCACCAGCTCCTCGGCACCGACCAGCCCCTTGAGCACCGCAAGGTCGCGGCACTCGGCGCCATCGCCGACGGCGCCGGCGCGACGTCGAAGACCAAGCTCTACCTGCACCTGGACGCCACTACGCTGCCCGACCCGACGGAGAAGCTCGGGCTCCTCGAGCGGCTCGGCCCCGTCACCGTCGCGACCATCCGGGAATGGCTGTCGACCTGCCGGTTCACCCTCCAGCCGGTTCTCGACGTACACCGCACCGGCGCGGTCGATCACCACGACCCACCGATGTGGATGCGCGAGCTCGTCGTCCTGCGCGACCGCACCTGCGTCCACCCCGGTTGCGACAAGGACTCGCGCGACTGCGACCTCGACCACATCGAGGCCTACGTCGAGATGGACGACGGCGGACCGCCCGGCCAGACCCGGCCCGCCAACCTCGCACCCTTGTGCCGAGCACACCACCGGGCCAAGACCCACCACGGCTGGACCTACCAGCGCAACGCCGACGGCAGCTACACCTGGACCGACCCCTACCGGCGGAGGTACGTCACCCGAGCCGCGTGATCTCCTCCGCGGTCGCGGCGCCCGAACGCACCGCACCCTCCATGTAGCCGTTCCACTCCACGGCGTACTCGGCGCCGGCCCAGTGGATCCGGCCGACCGGCGGACGGAGGACGTCGCCGTAGCTGGTCCACACGCCCGGCGCGAAGTGGGCGCCGTAGCAGCCGCGGGTGAACTCCTCGGCGGACCAGTCCTTCTCGACGTACGCCGTGGGGTCGGCCGCCTGGGGGCCGAAGTAGTCGACGAAGCGGTCGAGCACGGCGCGGCGACGCTCGGCGTCGGGGAGGCGCTGCCAGCGGCGGGCCTCGCCGCCCTCGACGAAGCCGAGGAGGACGCCGATCTCGGCGCCGGGCGGGGAGACGTCGAAGGTGACCTTGACCGGCCCGGTGTCACTGGCGACCTGGCCGTTCAGGCCGGCGTCGCGCCAGAAGGGCGTCGGGTACGCCGCGAAGGTCTTCGCGACGGTGCCGGCGGGGAGCTTCTGGGTGAGCTGGTCGCGCCAAGCGGGGAGGACCGGGTCGTAGCGGAGCCGGCCGGCCAGGGTGGGCGGCAGCGCGACGACGACCCGGTCGGCGGCGAAGGTCTCGCCCGAGCGCACCGACACGGTGACACCGGAGGAGTCGGAAGAGATGACGTCCACCGGGGACGACAGTCGGACGTCCAGGTCGGCCGCGAGCCGTTGGGCCACCAGCACTGATCCACCGACCACGCGGTCCTTCTGGGCGCCGCGGTCGGTGGAGAGCAGCGTCTCGAGGTCGGCGTTGCTGACCGCGTAGAACAGCGCGTGCAGCAGCGACAGGTCGCTGGCGTCGGCGGAGAAGACCGCTTCGGTGGCGACCCGGAAGTACGAGCGGCCGCTGGGCGTGCGCAGGTTGCGTCGGACCCACGACTCGAAGGTCTGGCCGTCGTACAGCTCGGCCTTCGGGTGCGCCCACGGCCGCGCCGGGTCGACGGTCTTGGCCAGCCGCTCGAAGCGGGCCAGCCCCTGGGCGAGGTCGGCGAGCGCGATCGGGTTCAGCCTCGGCACCGCGCCCTTGGTCGGCTTCACCCGGGTGCCCTTGCCGCCGAGCTGGATGAGCAGCGAGCCGGCGTCGTTCCAGGTCGGGAAGGTCTCGAGCCCGAGCTCCTCGACCAGCCCGTACATCCGAGAGTGCCCCTCACCGATCCAGGTGCCACCGAGCTCCAACGGGTGGCCCAGGATCTCGTCGCCCTCGACCCGCCCGCCGACCCGGTCTCGGGCCTCGAGCACCACGACCTCGGCCCCGGCCTGCACCAGCGAGCGCGCCGCGACCAGTCCCGCCAGCCCCGCTCCGACGACCACGACCTTCATGCGATGCCCCCTGTGCGACAATTCGGTCAGTTGACCGACTTGGAGACCACTCTAGGGAGTCGCATGCCGTACGTCGAGGCGTCCGTACGCCGGCCGCAGTTCGTCGCGGCCGCCCGCACCGCCCTGGCCACCCACGGTGTCGCGAAGACGTCGGTGCGCGCGGTGGCCGCCGAGGCCGGCGTACCGCTGGCCACGATGCAGTACGTCTTCCCCTCCAAGGCCGAGCTGCTCCGCGCGGTGATCGAGGACGTCGTCGACGAGATCGCGCAGGTCCTCGCCGACTCCGCCGCTACCGACCAGGGCCTCGAGCACGCGATCCGCCGGGGACTCTCGACGTTCTGGGAGCGCCTGGTCGAGACCGGCCGCGACCTGCAGCTGCTCCAGTACGAGCTGACCCTCTACGCCCTGCGCACGCCCGGGCACGCCGAGCTCGCGCGGCTGCAGTACCAGCGGTACGCCGACGTGGTCGCGGACTGGTACCGCGCGGCCGCGGCGCACTCGGGCGAGACCGCCGGCGTACCTGTCGAGCACCTGGCGCGCGCCGCCGTGGCCGGCGTGGACGGGCTGATCCTGCAGTACGTCTGCGACCCGGACGACGCCCGCGCCCAGCAGGGGCTCGAGTCGCTCGGCGACATGCTGGTCGGACTGGCGGGCCTGTGACGTCCGCGCGGTGGGTGAGACTGCGCTCATGCGCCTCTCCTACTCCCCCGTCGTGTCCACCCTCGCCCTCGTCGTCGCGCTCGGCACCGGCGGGGCGTACGCCGCCTCGCAGCTCCCGAAGCACAGCGTCGGGAGCAAGCAGCTGAAGAAGGGTGCCGTCACCTCCAAGGCGGTCAAGGACGGCAGCCTGGCGGTGACGGACCTGGCCAGCATCCCGATGGGCGGGGACCTCAGCGGGACCTTCCCGAACCCGACCGTGCGCGGCTACGTCAAGGGCAGCCGGGTCAGCGCCCGCGTCAACCTGGCCGCCGGCGGCCCGGCCACCGACCTGCTGCAGGTGCCGGGGTTCGGCAAGGTGTCGGCGATCTGCACGAGCTCGGGCGGGCTCACGGGGCTCAACCTCTACCTCCTCAACGCCTCCGCCACAGCGGTCTAGGTCGTGCTGACCCAGAACTCGGAGAGCCCGGCGGACACCACCACGAAGACCGCATCGCTCAACCCGGGCGTCGGGGTGCTCGCGGTCGAGTTCGCCGGCTCCGCCACACCCAGCAGCGCGCGCACCGTCCACCTCGCGGCGGTCCAGGGCCCCGACCTCACCCTCGACGCCGTGGCGCAGACCGGCGTGGGCACCGGCTGCCGCGTCCAGGTCGCCGCGTCGAGCAGCTGAGGGAGCGCGTGAAACCGCGTGAAAGCACAGTGAAACCGGCCTGAAGCCGCCGCAGCCGAGCCTGGCTGCATGTCCACCACTGCCCCGGCTCCCACCGCGCCGCACACCTACCGGTCCCTGCGCGCGGCGTGGATCCCTCTCGCCGCCCTCTGCCTGGCCTTCTTCGTCGAGATGGTCGACAACACCCTGCTCTCGATCGCGCTGCCGACCATCGGCCGCGACCTGGGCAGCGGTACGACGTCCCTCCAGTGGGTCACCGGCGCCTACTCGCTCACCTTCGGCGGGCTGCTGCTCACCGCCGGGTCGATGGCCGACCGGCTCGGCCGCCGGCGAGTGCTGCTCGTCGGGCTGGCCGTGTTCGGGCTGCTCAGCCTGGCCGTCGTCGCGGTCACCAACGCCGGCGAGCTGATCGGGCTGCGCGCTGGCCTCGGCATCGCGGCCGCGGCGATGGCGCCGATCACCAACTCGCTGGTCTTCCGGCTCTTCGAGGACCAGGCGCTGCGGATGCGCGCGATGACGCTGATGATCGTCGTCGGCATGTCCGGCTTCGTGCTCGGCCCGCTGCTCGGCGGTACGGCGCTCGCCCACGTCTCGTGGCAGTGGCTGCTGCTCGTCAACGCGCCGATCGCGCTGATCGCGTTCGTCGGCGTGCGGCTCGGCGTACCGGCGGACCGGCCCGAGGACCTGACCCAGGACACCCTCGACCTGCCCGGCGCGGCCCTGTCCGTCGCCACCATCGGCCTGGCGTGCTGGTCGCTGACCAGCGGTGTCGAGTACGGCTGGCTGTCCGTCGCCACCCTCGGCTCGATCCTCGGCGCGCTCCTGGCCTGCGTCGCGTTCGTCCGGCACGAGCGCCGTGCCGACGCACCGATGCTCGACCTGCGGCTCTTCTCGAACGGCACCGTCCGCGGTGCCGCCATCGCCCAGGTCGGTACGTCGATCGCGATGGCCAGCGTGATGTTCGGGCTGATCCTGCACTTCCAGTTCGCCTACGGCTGGAGCCCGGTCCGCGCCGGCCTCGCCAACCTGCCGATCATCGTCACGATGATCGTCGCCACCCCGCTCTCGGAGTGGCTGGCGAAGACCTTCGGCCACCGGATCGCCTGCCTGGTCGGTGCCGGCTTCCTGGCCGGCTCGCTGGCCGGGTTGTCGTGGGGCGTCGACCACGGGTACGCCGCCATCGCGGTCGCGATGGTCGCCATGACCATCGGCCTGCGCACCGTGATGACCATCTGCGCGATCGCGCTGGTCGACGCGATGCCCGCCAACCGCACCTCGATCGGCACAGCCCTCAACGACACCGCCCAGGAGGTCGGCACCAGCGTCGGCACCGCCGTCGTCGGCACCCTCATCGCGGCGCTGGTCACCACGACCCTCCCGGCCGGCGCCTGGAGCTCGGCCCTCGTCGCGTCGTACTTCCACGGCGAGCGGGTCACCTACGGCGTGCTCGCCGTCGTGGTCGGCCTGGTCGCCGGTCTCGGCGCGCTCACGCTGACCGACTCGCGCGCGACCGACGAGCACTGAGAGCGGGTCACGGACCTGGCTGGGGGGTCCAGGTCCGCGACCCGCGCGGCGGAGCGTGTCCGCCGCGTCGTGGGTCAGGTGAAGATGCTGACCCCGCCGGGACCGACGAGCAGTCCGACGATGATGAGGACCACGCCCCACAGGATCTGGCCGCGGAACAGCGAGACGATCCCGCCGACGACCAGGACCACGGCCAGGATCCAGAGGATGAACGCCATGACGATGCTCCTCTCGTTGCCTGCCGCCAGACGGTTCTGACGACGTCCTCAGGCAAACACCCCTAGGCGGGTACCGGCACCTACCTAGGGAGGTTAAGTTCTTGCCGTGGGCTCCTCCGGTCCGGTCACCCTCGCGATCGTCGACGACTACGACGTCGTGGTCTCAGGTGTGGCGAGCATGCTGGACCCCTACCGGGACCGGGTGCTCGTGGCCGAGCTCGACTCCGGCACTCCGGTCAAGGACGACGTCGACGAGGTGCTCTACGACTCCTTCGCCCAGCCCGAGACCGACCAGGAGGAGATCACCGTCCTCATCGAGAACCCTCGGGCCCGTCGGGTCGTGGTCTACTCCTGGAACTTCCACCCCGAGCTCGTCGACAGGGCGCGCGACCTCGGCGTGCACGCCTACCTCTCCAAGGCGCTGAGCGCCCGCGAGCTCGTCGAGGCGATCGAGGCCGTCCACGCCGGTGAGCAGGTCTTTCCCGAGCCGACCCAGCGGGCCCGGCCCCAGCGGCAGCCCGGCCCGGGCGACTGGCCCGGACGCCGCGAGGGGCTCACCGACCGGGAGTCGGAGATCCTGGCGTTGATCACGCAGGGCAAGAGCAACGCCGAGGTGGCCGCGCTGACCTACCTGGCGCCGAACACCGTCAAGTCCTACATCCAGACCCTCTACCGCAAGATCCAGGTCGAGAGCCGGACCCAGGCGGTGGTGTGGGGCGTGCGGCACGGGTTCCTGCCCGACCACCACCGGATCGACCACTGGAAGGGCGGGCCGTGACAGCGGCGCGTGGCGGCCGCGCCGCGAGCTCGACAGCCGGGTGAGCCGGCGTCAGAACGGCTGCAGGTCGAAGCGGCCCCAGGCCAGGAAGGCGAACAGCCCGAGGTAGACGAGGTCGCCCACGAGCAAGCCCCACTCGCGCCGGCGGAACCTGGTGGTCCCCGCGCCGGCCATGAACAGCGCGAGTCCGCAGGCGGCCAGCGGCGTCAGCACCGGCACGACGCCCACGGCCCCCGGCAGCACGACCCCGGCGGCACCGAGGACCTTGAGCCCGCCGATGACCCGCAGCTGGTCGTCCCCGAAGTCGTCGACCCAGTGCTGGCTCGACCCCAGCGCGCGGTAGCGAGCCCGCCCCAGCACGTTGAGGGCGACCCCGCCCGTCAGGTACGCCGCTCCGAGCGCGCAGGCGATGATCCACAGCGTGGTGTCCACGGTTGTCCCTTCGTCGGTTACCTCGACCCGGATCGGGTCGTCGTACCCATGACGGATCGGCACGAGGAGGGGTAACGGGGTGCAGCCTCAAGACGACGTGGCGCAGGCGTTCGAGGAGGTCCGCCCGAGACTCGTGGCCATCGCGGTGCGCGTCCTGGGCTCTCGGTCGGACGCCGAGGACGCCGTGCAGGAGGCGTGGCTGCGCCTGTCCCGGCAGGACGCCGGCACGATCGAGAACCTGCCGGGTTGGCTCACCACCGTGGTCGGGCGGATCTGCGTCGACGTGCTCCGCGCGCGCCGGCGCCGCGGCGAGGTGTCGTACGCCGACGAGCTGGCCGACGTGGTCGTCACCGAGGACGACGGTCTCGAGGACGCGGCCGGCCGAGCCGAGTCGGTCGGGCTGGCGCTGCTCGTGGTCCTCGGCTCACTCGCTCCGGACGAGCGGCTGGCGTTCGTCCTGCACGACGTGTTCGCCGTACCTTTCGCCGAGATCGGACCGATGATCGACAAGTCGCCGGCCGCCGCCAAGATGGCGGCGAGCCGCGCACGCCACAAGGTCCGAGGGGCACCGCGACCGGCGGGCGACCTCCGCGAGCAGCGGGACGTGGTGGACGCGTTCCTGGCGGCGGCCCGCGACGGCGACTTCGACGCCCTGCTGCGGCTCCTGGACCCGGATGTCACCTGGCAGACCCACACCGCGCGCAAGGTGGTGCTGAGGGTCGGCGCAGCGGAGGTCCTCGCCGCAGCCAGGAACGGTGTCCAGCGGGGCGCCGTCGCCAGGCGGGTCCTGGTGAACGGCGAGCCGGGCATCCTGGCGTTCGGAGCGAACGGCCGGCCGGCGGCACTGATGGTCTGCACCGTCGCCGACGGCCGGGTGGTCGCCCTCACCACGATCGTCGACCCGCGGCGCCTGGCCGGCATCGACCTGCGCCCGTGATGAGTTCTCGCGCCGCCACCCGTCTCACCTAGGACAGGACGTGGCGAGGCGGAAGGATCACCGATGAGTGTGGACACGCAGGTGGAGGGGCTGGACGTGAGCGGGCTGGGCGACGTGGACGAGCCGGCGTTCGCGACACTGGCGGAGCAGCACCGGCGGGAGCTGCACGTGCACTGCTACCGGATGCTCGGCTCGTTCGAGGACGCCGAGGACACCGTGCAGGAGACGTTCCTGCGGGCCTGGCGGCGGCGCGAGACCTTCGAGGGCCGGTCGACGTTCCGCGCCTGGCTGTACAAGATCGCCACCAACGCCTGCCTGGACCTGCTGGCCAAGCGCCGCCCCGAGCCCGCCACCGGCGGCGAGGTGCCGTGGCTCCAGCCCTACCCTGACCGGCTGCTCGACGAGCTGCCGGCGGCCGGCGCGGACGAGCCGGAGAGCCGCGCGGTCGCGCGGGAGACGATCGAGCTGGCGTACCTGGTCGCCGTCCAGCACCTCGCGCCGCGGCCGCGGGCCGCGCTGATCCTGCGCGACGTGCTCGGCTGGCCGGCCAAGGACGTCGCCGAGCTGCTGGGCGACTCGGTCAACTCCGTGAACAGCGCACTCCAGCGCGCCCGCGCCGGCATGCGCGAGCACCTGCCCGCCGACCGGCAGGACTGGACCGGCGGCGAGGAGGACACGGAGACGCGTGAGCTGGTACGCCGCTTCGCCGACGCCAGCGTGCTCAAGGACCTCGACGCGCTGGCCGCCATGCTGCGCGACGACGTCCGCTGCTCCATGCCGCCGACCCCGGGGGTGCACGTCGGTCGCGACGCGGTGATCGGCGACTGGGTCGACGGCGGCTTCCCCGACTACGGCCCGATGCGCGCAGTCGAGACGTCGGTGAACCGGCAGCCCGCCGTCGCGTTCTACCTGTGGCAGGACCGAGCAGCCGCCTACGTGCCACTCGCCCTCGACGTCCTGCGCGTCACCGGCGGCGAGGTCACCGAAGTCACCCTCTTCGGTCCCGACCAGTTCCCGCCGCTCGGCCTCCCGGACCGCCTCCCGGCCGACGGCGCGGAGTAGCCGTGCCGACCACGTCCCGGCTCCGCGGGACCGCGGTCGCCGGCTCCCTCGCCGTGCCCGCCGCCGCGGCCGCCACCGCGCTGCTCGCCGCCCTCGCCCGCGGTCTCGGCGTCACCTTCGAGGTCCCCGACGGCGGAGAGTCGATCCCGGTCTCCGGCGTCGCCGTCGTCACCGGCGCCTTCTCGCTCGTGGGCGTCGTCCTCGCCGTCGCGCTGCGCCGCTGGAGCGCACACCCGGCCCGGCGGTTCCTCCAGGTCACCGTTGCGCTCGCCGCGGTCTCGCTGGTCCCGCCGTTCCTCGTCAGTGGTGATGCCGCCACCACGGGCACCCTGGTCGTCCTGCACGTGGTCGCCGCCGCGGTCGTCGTTCCGGCGCTGGCCCGGAGCCTGCGCTGACCCGATCGGTCGCCGTTGGTCGGGTCGGTGGCGCGGGCCGGCGAGGGTCAGGCGGTCGCGGCGAGCTTGCGCGCCTGCTGCTGGAGCCGGGCGGCGGCGGCGCGGCGGATCTTCGGGCCCTTGGTCGACATCGCCCAGAGCAGCTTGGTCTGCTCGACGACGTTGGAGCGGTTGGTGGTGGCGAGCCAGCCGTTGGGCAGCGAGAGCCGGACCACCTTGTGCCAGGCCGAGTAGACCTGCTGCGGCATCGGGCGGGTGCAGTAGGTCAGGTCGTACTTCTCGAAGAGGTCGCGCACCTTGGGGGCGATCTCGGCGTACCGGTTCGAGGGCAGGTCGGGGAAGAGGTGGTGCTCGATCTGGTGGCTCAGGTTGCCGCTCATCAGGTGCAGGAAGGCGGAGCCGGAGATGTTGGCCGAGCCGAGCATCTGGCGGAGGTACCACTCGCCGCGGGACTCGTTCTCGGGGATCGACTTCTTCTCGAAGGTCTCGACGCCCTCGGGGAAGTGGCCGCACATGATGACCGAGTGCGACCAGACGTTGCGCACGATGTTGGCGACGAAGTTCGCGGTGAGGGTGGGCAGGAAGCCGCCGAAGGGGATCGCGAGCGCCGGGTTGACGACGTAGTCCTTGGTGGCCTGGCGGCGGATCTTCTTGACCACCTTGCGGACGTTCTCCTTGAACTCCGCGGGCCGGCGCTCGGCGGGGATCCGGAGGTTGCGGCCGAGCTCGAGGTCGTACGCCGCGATGCCGTACTCGAAGAACGTCGCGTTGAGGAAGTTCCAGAACGGCTGCACCAGGTAGAGCGGGTGCCAGCGCTGCTCCTCGTCCACGCGCATGATGCCGTAGCCGAGGTCGTTGTCCTGGCCGACGATGTTCGTGTAGGTGTGGTGGATCTGGTTGTGCGAGTGCTTCCACTGCTCGGCCGGCGTGGCCATGTCCCACTCCCACGTCGTGGAGTGGATCTTCGGGTCGCGCATCCAGTCCCACTGACCGTGCAGGACGTTGTGGCCGATCTCCATGTTCTCGAGGATCTTCGAGATCGACAGGCCCACGGTGCCGAGCACCCACAGCGGCGGCAGCGCCGAGCCCAGCAGCACCGCGCGCGAGCCGAGCTCGAGCCGGCGCTGCACCGAGATGACCCGGCGGATGTACGCCGCGTCGCGCTCGCCGCGCGAGTCGAGGACGTCCTGGCGGATCGTGTCGAGCTCGATGCCGAGCTGCTCGATGTCCTCGGGCGTGAGGTGCGCGATCGGGTTGTCGGGCTTCTTGGTGATGGTCGTCATCGGGAGGTCCTCTCGTCGATGTGGCACTCACCAGCGGCGGCGCTGATGCAGGTCTGGATCGGTACGCCGCCGGAGCCGGTCTCGCCCGGCACGGCGGTGGTGATCGCGCCGTTGCGCAGGTCGCGCACGGCGCCGGACTTGAGCGGGACGACGCAGCCCATGCAGATGCCCATCCGGCAGCCGCTGGGCATCAGGACGCCGGCGGCCTCGGCGACGTCGAGGATCGGGGTGGCGCCATCGGCGTCGAGCTCGCGACCGTCCGCGACGGTCACGGTCCCTCCGTCGCCGGGCTCGACCAGCAGCGGCCGGAACCGCTCGGTGGTCAGCGAGAGGCCGAGGGCGGCGTGGTGGGTCTCGAGCGCGTCGAGCAGCCCGGCCGGGCCGCAGGCGTAGGTCAGTCGCGAGTGCAGGTCGGGGACCAGCGACGCGAGCGAGGCGACGTCGAGCAGACCGTGCTGGTCGTCGTACCGCTCGATCAGACGCAGGTGTCCGTCACGAGCGTGCGCCCGCAGCTCGTCGCGGAAGATCGCGGCGGTCTCGGACTGGTTGACCGCGACCAGCACGATGTCGGTCTCCACCGGCACCCGCCGGGAGAACATGTTGCGCAGCATCCCGATCACCGGCGTGATGCCGGAGCCGGCGGTGACCAGCAGCAGCTGCCGCGGGACCGGCACCGGGAGCACGAACTCGCCCTCGGCCTGCTCGAGCTGGAGCATCTGGCCGACGCGCGCGCGGTGCACGAGGAAGTTCGAGACCACCCCGCCGGGGATCGCCTTCACGGTGAAGCTGAGGTTGCGGTCGCGGCGCGGGCCGTGGGTGAGCGAGTAGGTCCGCCACAGGCGTACGCCGTCGACGTCCACGCCGACCCGGACGTACTGCCCCGGCACGTGGCCGGCCCAGTCGCGGCCCGGGCGGACCAGGATGGTCGCGGACTCCGAGGTCTCGGGCGTGACCGAGACGATCCGGCCCTGCAGCGCGGCACGGCCGCCGCGCAGCGGGTGGAAGACGTCGAGGACGTCGTCGAGCTCCAGCGGCGTGACCGCGGCCTCGGCGACCCGGCGCAGCGCGCCCCGGAACGACGTGCCCGGGGCGAGGCCACGGGCAGGTCCAGAGGCGGAGATCGACGCCATGACTCCAGTGTGTTGTGTCCTCGTGGGAGAATTCATGACCAGCGGACGTGAACCAACACGTCACATTTGTTCGCAGAGGACAAAACAATGGCCGGAAAGACCGCCGAGCACCGCCTCGCCTTCCCTCCCGCCGCCGTGCAGGAGATGCGCGCCCAGCTCCCCGAGCTGGCCGACGACGTGGTCGCGGCGATCGTCGAGGAGGTCCCGGAGTACCGCGACGCCTTCTCCGGTCCGATGGGGCAGACCATCAGCAACGCGGTGCGGCTCGCGCTGGGCGGCTTCCTCACCCTGGCCGGCCGCAGCGGCGCCGCCGACCTGCGCACCACCGCGCTGGCGACCGAGGGCTCCTACTCCCTGGGCCGAGGCGAGGCGCGCAGCGGCCGCTCCACCGACGCCCTCCTGGCGGCGTACCGGATCGGTGCTCGGGTCGCGTGGCGCGAGCTGTCCTCGACCGCGGTCCGGCACGGGCTGACCGCCGAGCTGCTGGCCGACTTCGCCGAGCTGGTCTTCGCCTACATCGACGAGCAGTCCGCCGCCGCCGTCGCCGGGCACACCGACGAGACCGAGACCACCGGGCGGGTGCGGCAGCGGCTGCTGGACCGGCTGGCCGAGCTGCTGCTCGAGGGCGGTACGCCGGACGAGGTCGCCGACGCGGCCGAGCGGGCCGGGTGGCCGCCACCGAAGACCCTCACCGCGGTCCTCGTCCCGGCCGGCTCCGCCCGACCGGTGCTCGGCGCGCTCACCGGCGCCACCCTGCAGGTACCGGACACCGACGACGGCGTGCTGGTCCTGGTGCCGGACGCGCGCCGCCCCTCGCTGCTGCGCCAGCTCCGCGACCACGGCGCCATCGCGGGCCCGGCCGTCCCCTGGCTCGAGGTGCGCCGGTCCGTGGACCGTGCGGTCCGCGCGCGGGAGCTCGGGATCGAGCTCGACACCGAGGCCGACCTGCCACGGCTGGTGCTCCACGCCGACGAGTCCGCGCTCGCCGACCTCCGGGCCCGCGCGCTCAAACCGCTCGACGGGCTCAAGCCGACCGCGCGCGACAAGCTCACCGACACCCTGCGCGCCTGGCTGCTGCACCAGGGCCGCCGCGACGACGTCGCCGCCGCGCTGTTCGTGCACCCGCAGACCGTGCGCTACCGGATAGGCCAGCTCCGCGACCTGTACGGCGACAAGCTCGAGGACCCGGACACCGTGCTGGCCCTCACGTTGGCACTGGCCTGACGCTGCGGTGTGACACCGGCGCCCTTCGCGTCATGTACGGGTGACGCGGACCACCGGTCCGCGCGCTCGACGAAGGGTCACCCATGAAGAAGCCGAGTCCCGCCATCCTCGTCTCCAGTGCCGCGCTGCTCGTGGCGCTGGGAGGGACTTCGTACGCCGCCGCGCAGATCAACGGCAACCAGATCAAGAACAACACCGTGTCCGGCGCGAAGATCAAGAACAACTCGATCAAGTCCAACGACATCCGCAACGGGTCGATCAAGGCCAAGGACATCAAGGACGGCGTGCTCCCGACCGGCAGCCGCTGGGCGCTCGTCAACGCCGCGGGCCAGATCGAGGCGCAGTCCGGCGGCTTCACCGTCGTGGCGGCGTACCCGACGCTGCCGAACACGCTCCCGGCACCCGGCGACAACAGCGCGCGGGCCAACGGCAACGTCTACATCGACGCCAACGAGCCGCTCGGCAACAACGCGATCACCGCGACCGTGGTCCTGCAGAACACCGTCGACCAGAACACCGACACCATCGTCAACGGCCGCGCGATGGGCGACGACAGCAACCCGGAGTTCTCCGGCGAGATCTCGGTCAGCCAGTGCGGCACGCCGATCACCGCGTGCGCTCCTCCCGGCACCGCGCTGAACGACGTCCTCGTCGTCAGCCCGCGGCTGAGCAACGGCTCCTTCACCACCGACCAGAACCGCAAGCGGTTCTACGTCGTGGTCAGCGGCGACTCGCGGGACTTCACCTACTGAGCCACCCGTCCCCACCGCAGCGCCCGCCGGGACTCCCCTCGGCGGGCGCTGTGGTGTCAGGTGCGCGTCACACCTCGGGCAGGTCCGAGTGCAGCACCGCGGCCCCCGACGGGTCGCGCAGCTCGATCACCCGGACGTCGGCGCGCAGCGGGGCGGCGTTGAACCGGCACTTCATCAGCACGTCCGGTACGGCGAGCAGCGAGCCGGCGCCGACCTCGCCGGCGGTGGTGCCGAAGACCACGTCGTACGCCGTCCCCGCGCGCAGCCCCTGCACGTCGATGACCAGCTCGGTCCCCCACGTGTGGTTGATCAGCGCAGAGGCGGCCACCTCGGCGTCGCCGGTGAAGAGGATCTGTTCCATGGGGACGGCCGCGAACGGCTCGTCGCGGTCGCGCTCGCCCAGCCACAACCCCGCAGCACCGGCCACGCCCGCCACCCCGGCGGCCACGCCGCCGCTCACCAGGAAGCGGCGGCGGCGAACCTGCAGGTCGTCGACTGTCCGCATCCGGGCCGCGGCGGCCCGGACCGCGGCGACGCGGTCGGGGGGTGGGGTCGCACTCGGGTCGTGTCCCAACGCTCTGCCCAGCTCCTCGAGGAACGGCTCGTCGTCGCTCATGCGGTCAGCCCCTCCAGCTCGACGCGCAGCCGGGCCAGGGCCCGGGACTGCGCCATCCGGACGGCGCCGGCGCGCTTGCCGGTGAGCTGGCCGACCTGCTCGGCGTCCAGCCCGCCGAGCACCCGCAGCTCGAGCAGGTCCCGGTCCTGCGGCGAGAGCCGGTCGAAGGCGCGCGCCACCAGGACCCGCTCCTCGGCCTCGAGCACGGCGTGCTCGGGGTCGGGCTGGTCCGAGACCGGGCTCGCGGCCAACCCGACCGGGTCGACCGGCCGCAGCCGCGCTCCGGCGCGGTAGGTCTCGAGCACCACGTTGCGGGCGATGCCGAACAGCCAGCCCTCGATGCCCGCCGCGCCCGGTCGGTAGCGCCCGACCAGGCCCATCGCTCGCACCATCGTCTCGCTCACCGCCTCCTCGGCCTGCTCGTGCGTCGCCAGCTTGCGCCGCGCGTAGGCGACCAGCCGCGGGTACGCGCGCCGGTAGAGCTGCTCCCACGCGTCCGGGTCGCCACGCCGAGCCCGCTCCACGAGGTGCCGCTCCTCCATCGCAGGTACATGACCCATGGAGGCTGTTCGTCACAGACCAGTTCCCGGACTGGCCGTGCGCCGGCTGCCGACCAGCGCCGCGACCAGGGTGAGGCCGACGCAGGTGGCCCCGACCGCGGTGAGCGGCAGCCACGGGAGCGTGAACCCCTGGTGCGCGACGTCCGCCGAGGTGGCCGACCGGATCGTCCACCCGACCACCGCTGTCACCGCGAAGCCGACCACCAGCCCGGCCCCGCCGACCAGCCCGGCCTCCCACAGCGCCATCCGGCGCAGCTGCTCGCGGGTGGCGCCGAGGAGCGCGACCGTGCGCAGCTGGGCGCGGCGCTGGGAGGCGCCGACCAGGACCGAGTTGACGATCGCGATCGCGGCGTAGAGCCCGGCCGGGCCGAGCAGCACCCACAGCCCCAGGTTGTTGTTCGCGCGGGTCTGCGCCTCGACCTCGTCGATCCAGGCGTCCGCGGTGAGCACCCGCGCGTCGGTCCCGTCGAGCAGCGCGGTCAGGTCCGCGTCGCCCGGGTCCACGTAGTACAGCTCCGGGACGGCGCGCGCCTGCTTCGGGAACAGTGGCGCCGGAGCGATGACGTCGCCGTAGAGGTCCGGCGCGTCCCGCACGACGGCGACAACGGGCCTGCCGAAGAGCCGGTCGCCGACGTGCACGCCCTGGTCGGAGGCGAAGCCCCGCGTCACGGCCAGACCGCCCCGGACGACGGGCAGCCCCCGCGCCGCGGCCGCCGTCTCCGGGTCGACGACGTCCACGTCCTGGTCGCGCAGGACGGTGGTCCGCCGCGGGTCCGCCAGGGGTACGCCGGCCAGCCGTTCGCCGACCGCGGCGTCGCCGCCGGTCTCCAGGACGTACGGCGTCGCGAGCTGCTCGCGGTCCAGCGCGCTCACCCAGTCGGCGGTGAAGCTCAGCGTCACGATCATCGAGCCGGCCACCGCCGAGATCGCGAGGATCGGCGCCGCCAGCGCGACCGGCGTGCGCACCGCGGTGCGGACGTGGTCGCGGGCCAGCCGCGCGGAGACGTCGCGGTCGACGAACGGCCGGGCCAGCAGCCCGGCCAGCGCCGGGAAGATCCAGCCGCCGAGGCAGTACAGGCCGAGCACCACGACCTCGGGCAGGAGGATCCCGGCGACCAGCGCGAAGACCGGGTTCAGCCCGTGGCTGAGCACCATCGCGGTGCCGGCGCCGCCCAGGCACACGGTGCCGACCAGCAGCTGCCAGACGCTCGGGCGGCGGCGCTCCAGCCCGGCCTCCTGGAAGACCGCGAGCGGCGAGACCTTGGCGGCCCGCTTGGAGGAGCGCCAGGCGCCGAGCAGCGCGACCACCACCCCCGCCGGCGCCGCGATCGCCCACGGCAGCCAGACCGCCGGCAGCGTGAGGTCGACGCTCAGCAGCCCGCGCCACTCCATGACCTGCACGAACACCGGGGTCGCCGCGGTGCCGAGCAGGCCGCCGACGACGGCCGCGAGCAGCGAGACGACGGCGGACTCGCCCAGCACCATCAGCCGGACCTGGCGCGGGGTCGCGCCGACCAGGCGGAGCAGCCCGAGCTGCCGACGACGGGTGGCGACCACGAAGCCGAACGTGCTGCCGACCACGAACACCGCCATGAACAGCGCGACCCCCGACATGATCCCGAACAGGCTGGACAGGTCGGTCAGCTGCGCGCGCTCGGCCGCCGTCAGACCGGCGTTGCGACTGGTGTCGTCGACGCTGATGCCGACGCTGATCGCGACGGTGAGCAGCGCGATGCCGAACGCCAGCGCGACCAGCGCACCGACGTACGGCGGCCAGGAGTGCCGGACCGTCTGCCGGCTCAGCCGGAGCATCATCGCTCGAGCTCGCTCATCGTGGCGGCGATGGTGGCGGCGTCTGCACGGTCGAGGCGACCGACGACCTGGCCGTCCTCGAGGAACAGCGAGCTGTGCGCGTACGACGCCGCGAGCGGGTCGTGGGTCACCATCACCACGGTCTGGCCGCGGGTGTCCGCGGCCTCGCGCAGCAGCTCGAGCACCCGGCGGCCGGAGGCCCGGTCGAGCGCGCCGGTGGGCTCGTCGGCGTACAGCACCTCGGGGCGCAGGTGCAGCGCCCGCGCGATCGCGACCCGCTGCTGCTGGCCACCGGACAGCTCGGGCGGCCGGCGCCGCGCCTTCTCCTCCAGCCCGACCTGGCGGAGCGCCTCCAGGACCGCGGCCCTCTTGACCGGGAGCCCGGCGAGGCGGGCGGGCAGCGCGACGTTCTCGTACGCCGTGAGCGCGTCCAGCAGGTTGTAGGCCTGGAACACGAACGCCATCGACGTGCGCCGCAGCTTGGTCAGCTGGGTCTCCTTGAGCCGGCCGAGCGGCACCTGGCCGACGACCACCTCGCCGCGGGTCGGCCGGTCGAGTCCGGCGGCGACCTGGAGGAGCGTGGACTTGCCGGAGCCGGACGGGCCCATCACGGCGGTGAAGGTGCCGCGCAGGAACGTGTGGGTCACCCCCCGCAGCGCCTGCACGTCGCCGGCGCGGGAGGAGTAGGTGCGGGAGACGCCGTCCAGGGTGACGGCGACGGGTGCTGTGGTCATGGGACCAGCCCACCGGTTCCGGACGCCGGTCTCACGGGTGCAGGAGCCACACCCGAGGTAGCGCGTGCGCTACCCCTCGGGCCGCCTCTCGCGCCTAGCCTCGGACCGTGACGGATGCGTGGTCGGCCCTGCGCGCCCGGCCCCGGGCGTACCTGCTGTCGTCGTGGCCGTGGCGGTCGCTGGCCTACCTGTCCTCCTCGCTGGTGGCCGGGATCCCGCCGCTGGTCCTGCTGCTCTGCGCCGTGCGGCTGTTCGGCTCGCTCGAGCGGCGCCGGCTGGCCCTGGTGCAGCCCCGCGCCCGCGCCGGGCACACCTGGCGCGAGCGCAGGCGGGCCCGGCGGCGGC
>JADMIO010957495.1_pt1 | contig 18385 bp, 12 predicted proteins | sample 8958161 | NCBI WGS metagenome assembly JADMIO01 (sample SAMN16585339, study PRJNA669376) | soil metagenome | isolation source: Crop rotation soil | place: USA: Cullars Rotation, Alabama | collected 2011 | reverse complement strand
CGGACGGGCTACTTCTCCACCCCTCCCCGCCCCTCCTGCCCTCAAGAATCAAGAAGCAAGGAGCAGTAATGCGAAAGATCGGAACGCTTGGCTTGACGGTTGCGCTGGCACTCGCGGCGTGGACCATGGCGGGACGCGCGGCGGACAAGAATCGCGACTGGCCGGCTTACGCAGGTGACAAGGCGGCGACGAAATACACGCCGCTCGATCAGATCAACAAAGACACCATCAAGAACCTGAAGATCGCCTGGCGCCGATCGGGGATGCCCGAGGAGCTGCGCGATCTCTTCCCCAACACGCAGGCGCCGGCCAACTACCAGCACACGCCGCTGATGATCGACGGCGTCCTCTATGTCAGCACCGCCGTCGGCGCGGTCACGGCCCTCGACCCGGCTACCGGCAAGACGCTCTGGTTCGACAAGCTGCCGCCGCGGCCGGATGGCCAGGGGCCGTCGCGCGGTGCGCCGACGCGCGGCCTCGCGTACTGGACCGACGGTCGCGACGCGCGCATCGTCACGAACGTCGGCACGAATCTCGTCGCCATCAATGCGAAAACCGGCCAGCGGTCTCCCGACTTCGGCGACAACGGCCAGGTCGATCTGCTGAAAGGCTTCGAGCGGCCGATCACCGGCTGGCGCTGGAGCAGCGGGCCGCTGGTCGTCAAAGACGTCATCGTTGTCGGCGGCGTGCCGGCGCCGGCCACCGACATCCTGAACGAGCGCGCAAAGGCGCCCAAAGAGATGCCGCCCGACGATGTGCGCGGGTACGACGTGCGCACGGGCAAACTGCTGTGGACCTTCCACGTCGTGCCGCGCAAAGGCGAATTCGGCAACGACAGCTGGTTGAACGATTCGTGGACCTATTCCGGCAACAGCGGCACGTGGTCGCTGATCAGCGGCGACGACGAGCTCGGCTACGTTTACCTGCCGTTCGAGGAAGCCACCGGCGACTATTACGGCGGCACGCGTCCGGGCAACAATCTGTTCGCCGAAAGCATCGTCTGCATCGACGTCAAGACCGGCAAGCGGGTGTGGCATTTCCAGACGCTGCACCACGGCATCTGGGATTATGACCTGCCGGCGGCGCCGGTCCTCGCCGACATCACGGTCAACGGCCGCCGCATCAAGGCGGTCGCGCAGGTGACGAAGCAGGCGTATGTGTTCGTGCTCGATCGGGTGACCGGCGCGCCGGTCTGGCCGATCGAGGAGCGGCCGGCGCCGCAGGGCAACGTGCCGGGCGAGTGGTATTCGCCGACGCAGCCGGTGCCGACCAAACCGCCGGCCTTCGATCAGCAGGGCGTGTCGGAGAAGGACATCCTCGACTACACGCCGGAGCTGAAGGCGGAAGCGCTCGCAATCCTCAAGGGCTACAAATACGGACCGCTCTACACCCCGCCGGTGCTCAAAGCCGACGCCGAGACGCCGAAGGGCACGATCCTCGTGCCGGGCACCAACGGCGGCGCGGACTGGGGCGGCGCGGCGTTCGACAAGGAGACCGGCATTCTCTACGTGCCCTCCGCGCACATGCCGACGATCATCGCGCTCGGCCCCTCGCAGAATCCCGAATCGACGCTGCCCTACGTGAAGCAGACCGAGCCGAAATTCGCCGGACCGCGCGGGCTGCCCGATCCGTTCAAGCCGCCGTATTCACGGCTGGTGGCGATCGATCTCAACAAGGGGGACATCCTGTGGTCGGTCGCCAACGGCGACGGCTACCGGAATCACCCGGCGTTCCAGGGACTGAACCTGCCGGCGATCGGCAAGCCGGGACGGCTGTCGGCGCTGGTCACGAAGTCGTTCGTGTTCATGGGCGAAGGCAGCGACAGCGGCGTCGGCCTGCCCAACGGCGGCGGCGGCAACATGTTCCGCGCCTTCGACAAGAAGACCGGCAAGATCGCCTGGGAAATGGAACTGCCCGCGGGAACGAGCGGCGCGCCAATGAGCTACATGGTGAACGGCAGGCAATACATCGTCGTCGCCATCTCGGGGCGCCAGATGCCGGGCGAGTTCGTCGCGCTGGCGCTCCCGTGAATGTTTCGTGCAGTTGAACATTTCGAAGGTTTTTCGTCAGCGCTGAATCCGGTCAGGGGCTCGATCGTTTGAGCCCCTCATCGTTTTTTGAGAGCCTCCGCCGCTATATCCATCCTGATCGTCCCGCGCTGATTGTTTGCTTATACAAATTCTTGGATTTGAGCCTCAGGCTGCGCGGGCAAGGCCCGCGCGCGCCCGAATGCGCGTTGACTCCTTCGATTGGGGCCCAAAAAATCGAGGGTCGGGAGTTTCGCTTCGGCGCGCGCCGGGACTGTGGCGTGCGACTGCACAGGACACATTGAGAGGAAGGTGACGGTATGCGTCGGTTCGTTCAGCGGTTGGCGGCCCTGGCGGTGCCGCTGCTGCTGCTGCCCGCAGCGGCGGCAGCGCAAGAAGGCACCGCGACCATCGCGGGTGTGGTGAAGGATACGTCCGGGGCGGTGCTGCCCGGCGTGACGGTCGAAGTCTCAAGCCCGGAACTGATTGAGAAGACCCGCGAAGCGGTCACGGACGGCTCGGGGCAATACCGCATCGTCAGCCTGCGGCCGGGCGTTTACGCGGTGACCTTCTCGTTGACCGGTTTTTCGACCGTCAAGAAGGAAGGGCTGCAGGTGGTCTCGGGCGTCGTCACGACTGTCAGCGCGGATATGAAGGTCGGCTCGCTGCAGGAAACCGTGACCGTGACGGGCGAGACGCCGGTCGTCGACGTCCAGAGCGCGCGGCGCCAGCAGACGATCAACAACGAGATGTTGACCGCGATCCCGACCGCGCGTGCGGCCAACGCCATCCTCACCCTGATTCCGTCGATGGTGCAGAGCGGCGGCAACAACGTCAACGTGCAGCTGCAGCCGGGCATGGTCGTCTTCGGCGGCCGCGGCGGGCGCAGCAACGAGGGACGGCTGCAGCTCGACGGGCTGAACACGGGCGCGTCGGTCAACGGCGGCGGCGTGTCCGGCTACACCGCCGACGTGCAGAACGCGGCGGAAATCACCATGTCGCCGTCGGGCGGCCTCGGCGAGAACGAGGTCGGCGGGCCGGCAATGAACATCGTGCCGCGGACCGGCGGCAACTCGTTCAAGTTCTACACCTACGCCTCGTTCACCGGCGACAAGCTGCAGGCCAGCAACTTCACGCCTGAGCTCGCCGCGGTCCTGCGCGCGCCCGGCGCGCAGAACCGCCTGTGGGATGTCAGCGGTTCGAGCGGCGGCCCGATCGTCAAGGATCGGATGTGGTTCTTCACGACGCTTCGCCACCGCGGCAACTACCAGGACGTCGTCGGCATGTATTACAACGCCAACGCCGGCGATCCCGCGAAGTGGCTCTACCAGGCCGACACGAACCGGCCGGCGGTGAGCCAGTCGCACACGCCGATTCAACCGCTGGCCCGGGTCACGATTCAGGCCTCGCAGCGCAACAAGTTCAATCTGTTCTGGGACGAGCAGAAGAGCGGCAACAACTGCGGCGCCGGCAGTTCAACGGCCTCGCCGGAAACCGCGACCTGCAGCGCCGGCGAGTTCCAGCGCGTGCAGCAGGCCACCTGGACCAGCACCGCGACCAGCCGTCTCCTGCTCGAGGCGGGCATCGGCACTTACCTGTCGGACTGGGGCGGCAAGGAGCGGGTCGGCAACAACCGCGACCTGATCAACATCACCGAACAGTGCACGGCCGGCTGCGCCAACAACGGCGGCATCCCCAACCTGCAGTATCACGGCCAGGCGAGCTGGCTGACCGCGTGGATCGGCGCGCACACCTGGCGCGCGTCGGCGTCCTACGTCACCGGCGGCAACTCGATGAAGGTCGGCTACGCGGGCGCCTACTACGTCGACGATCGCTACACGCTGTGGCCGCTCAGCACGACGTATCGTTTCAACGCCGGCGTGCCGAATCAGGTCACGCAGTTCCTGTCGCCGCTGCAGTATCGGTCGCGCGTGCAATACAACGCCCTGTATGCGCAGGACAGCTATACGCGGAACCGGCTGACGCTGCAGGGCGCGGTCCGCTTCGATCACGCGTGGAGCTTCTATCCCGAACAGCAGATCGGGCCGACCAAGTTCCTGTCGCAGGCGATCGTGTTCCCGGAGAGCACGGGCGTGATCGGCTACAACGACATCACGCCGCGCGTCGGCGTGGCCTACGACGTGTTCGGCAACGGCAAGACGGCGTTGAAGTTCATCATGGGCCGCTACCTCGAGGCGGCCGTGAACGACAACGGCGCGTACTCGCGGCTGGCGCCGACGACGCGCCTGGCGACGAGCGCGACGCGCACCTGGACGGACGCGAACGGCAACTTCACGCCGGACTGCAACCTGGCCAGCGTCGCCGCGCAGGACAACCGGGCGTCGGGCGGCGACTTCTGCGCCGCGCTCAGCCAGCAGGCGTTCGGCTCGCCGACCAACGTGTTGAGCGTCGACCCGCGGGTGCTGCAGGGCTGGGGCGTGCGTCCCGGCGACTGGCAGATCGGCGGCACGCTGCAGCAGCAGGTGATGTCGCGCGTGTCGGTCGAAGTGGGCTACGTGCGCCGCTGGCTCACCAACTTCTACGTCACGGACAACCTGGCGGTCACGCCCGCGGATTTCACGCAGTTCAGCGTCACGGCGCCAGGCGACCCGCGGCTGCCCGGCGGCGGCAACTACAACATCCCGGGGCTCTATGACGTGAACCCCGGTCTCTTCGGCCAGACGAACAACCTGCTGAACATCGCCGCGGACTACGGCGCGGTCTCGTCGACTTACAACGGCGTCGAGCTCAGCGTGAACGCGCGGATCCGCGGCGGGCTGCAGCTGCAGGGCGGCAGCAGCATCGGCTCGCAGGTGATCGATTCCTGCGAGGTGCGCGCGAAGCTGCCCGAGCAGGTCGCGACCAACTCGCCGATCACCGGCGGGGTCGCCTACAACCCGCTCAACCCGTACTGCCGCAACGCGCCGGGCATCACCAACCGCATGACCGCCCTGGCGACCTACACCGTGCCGAAGATCGACGTTCAACTGAGCGGCACGCTGGCCAGCAGCCCGGGGATCCCGCTGGCCGCCAACTACACCTACTCGACCGCCGACGCGGTGCGGTACGCCGGCCGCGCCCTGTCGGGCAACGCGCTGCTGACGGTGAACCTGGTCAAGCCTGGGGACGTCTGGGGCGACCGGCTGAACGAGGTGGACTTCCGGGTCGGCAAGAACCTGCGCTTCGGCGGCACCCGCGGCCAGGTCGCGCTCGATCTCTATAACCTGATGAACAGCAACTCGGCGATCACCAACAATCAGACGTTCAACCCGACCGTGACCACCGGTTCGGCGACCTGGCTGTCGCCCACGGCGGTGATGACCGCCAGAATTGCGAAAATCACCTTGCAGTTCGGCTTCTGAACCAGCGGATCGTTCGGGCTCCAAATAATCGGTTGACTGGATCGCGCGCGTCCGGCTTCATCAAAATGCCGGGCGCGCGCGATTTTTTTGTTTGACCGTTGCTATAGGGATTGGGGGTTAGGAATCTCAAATCCCCCATTCCTTGCTCTCGCGCTGACCGATGGTGATCCGGCAGCAGCTCCTTCTTCCCGAGCAGCTTCCATTCGGTCGCTCCGGTCACGGTTGCCGGCAGATCGATCAGCGAATCGCGCGCGGGCTTGAAGCGGTCGCCGTAGACGCAACCGGCGACGGTGACCAGGTCGGCCGCCTTTTCCGTCGCGACGTCCTTCTGCGGAAGCACCGCCGAACGAGCCACACCCCCCGACAACAGGACGCCGGCGGCGATGACAACAACGACAGCGCGCATTGATCGCCGTCCCTTCCGGTTCGGGTAAAGGCGGACCCTACGCCCCACCAGACCTACCTGCCTACCAGCCTTACCCGCCCTACCCAGCCTTACCCGCCTTACCTGCCCCCGCCGCCGAGCTTCACCGCTTTTCGTGACAGTTTCACGTAGCTCGGCGCGTCTTCCTTGATCTCGATGAACTGATTCGTCGCAATGTTTGTGAACGTCTGCCGCGTTCCGGAGGCCGGCCACCAGACGTCGAGGCTCTTGATCTCCGCCGCGGCGCCGAGACCGATGTGCTGCTCCATCGGGTTGCCGCCGAACGAGCCGCTGTTGCCGACTGTTCTGACGATCCTGCGGGTGGAACGCGCCTTGTCGTCGCCGGCAATCTCGACGGTCACCGTGATCTCGGCGCCGACGCCCGAGCGGTTGCTCTTCGCGCCGACCACGCGCACGTTCAGCCAGTCGCCGCGCTGACCCGGATTCTCGAACAGCCGCAGCGCATGCCGATCGGCCGGCACCGCGCCGCCGATCTCGGCGACGATCTCCTCGTCGCCATCGCGGTCGAGATCCGCAAAGGCGATTCCGTGGCCTTTGTGCAGTTCCCCGGTGCCTGACGACGCCGTGATGCTGACGAACGTTTTGCCCGCCTTGTTGAGCAGCAGCTCGTGGGGAAACACCGACGCGAACGACGGGCTGCCCATGCCGAGATACGTGTCCAGGTAGCCGTCGTTGTTCACGTCGCCGAAGTTGGCGGCCATCGGCATGAAGATCTTGTCGAGTCCAGCCTCGGCGGTCACATCGCGAAAGGTGCCGTTTCCGAGGTTGCGGTAGAGCCGCGAGATCTCGGCGTTGTGGGCCATGCCGAGATACGTGCGGACGCTCTCGTCGCTGCTGATGTAGTAGCTGTTCACGAACAGGTCCGGCCAGCCGTCGTTGTCGTAATCGAAGAACCACGCCGCGAAGCTGCGGTACGGCGCCTGCACGCCAGCCTGCTTGCCCACCTCCGTGAAGGTGCGATCGTGGTTGTTGTGATACAGGAAGTTCGCCCCGTTGTAGTTCGACACGTAGAAATCGACGTAGCCGTCCCTGTCGTAGTCCGCCGCGACCACCGCCTTGGTGAAAGCCGACTGGTCGACGCCGGCCTTGCGTGAAATATCCTCGAACGTCCCGTCCCCCTTGTTGCGGAACATCTGGCTCGGTCCGTTCTCGCTGCCGGCGAACAGATCGAGGAAGCCGTCGTTGTCCACATCGGCCCACACCGCGGTCTGCGTGCTCGACACGCTGTTCCACAGGCCGCTCTCGCGCGTGGCATCCGTGAAGGTCCCGTTGCAGTTGTTGCGCAGCAGCGACTTCCGCATGGCGAATTCCCAGCCGCCACGCAGCACCAGCAGGTCCATGCAGCCGTCGTTGTTGTAATCCGCCTGCACCAGATTGAGCCCGCCGAGCTGGTCGGACAACCCTGCCTGCTTCGTCCGCTCCGTGAAGGTGCCGTCGCCGTTGCTCTTGAAATAGTGCAGCGGCTCACAGACATCCATGCTCGAGGTGATGATGTCGAGGTCGCCTGCCTTGTCGAACGCGTCGACGACCGCGCCACCGGCGAGCGAAAAGGCGTTCACGCCAGCCTCGCTCGCGACATCGACGAAGCGGCCGATGTTGTCCGTTGACTCGAAGGCCGAGCGTGGCATGCGAAATCGCTCAGGCACCCCCTCCGGATATCGCCCGAGCGTCATGTAGGCGAGGTTGAGCATCCAGCGCACTTCCAGATCGTTGGGCTTGGCTTCGAGGAACTTGAGGAAGTAAGCGATGGCTTTCTCCGAGCTCGCCGCCTGGCCATACGACAAAGGCGCGCGCGGGGGAAAGAGACACAGCTCGCCCGGCGTGGCAAACGCGCCGCCGTCGATGCCTGCCTTGTGGAAATACGCCAGGCCGAGCGTCTCGAGCATCATCGGGACTGCGTCCGGCACCTTCTCATCGACAATCCGCTGCGCAGCGAGCCAGCGTTCGATCGCCTTGTCCATGTGCCCGAGGTAGCCGTGCAGCTGTCCCCAGGCATACTGCCCCTGCATCGCATCGAGCGGCGCCTCGTCCGGCGCGCTCTGCGGCGCCTGGTCGAGGCGCTCCAGAATCGTCGCCAGCGATCGCGTGCGGATGTCGCACATCCCGCGCAGATCGGTGTTCCAGCCATCGGGCTTGGGCGCGCCGAGAAACACGGCGTCCGCCTCGTTCAGGCCGGCAACCGGCAGCGTGATCTGCACGGCGCCGCTGCTGGCGATGGCGCGCAGCGGGTTGTTGTCGTCGCGGAAGGACGCGGACGGATCGTTGTCGCCCAGAATCTGCAGGATCGCAAACCCGGTCGGCAGCCGGACGATGCCGGTCGTGCTGCCCACGGCCACGCTTTGCAGCGCATCGCGCAGTTCGGGGCGGAGCGTCGCCACCTCCAGACGGCCGAGGTCGCCTCCCGCCGCGCTGCTCGGATCGATTGAACGGGCCCGGGCAATCGCCGCGAAGTCTCCGCCACGGTCGAGCTCGTCGCGCACCGCCTGCGCCTCCTCCCGGGTGGCGACGACGATGATGCGCATCGCGAAAGCGGGGTTTGCCGGTGTCTGGGCGACGAGGCGCAGCGAGGCAAGGGCGCACGCGAGCAGCGCGGCGGCCGCCAGCCGCGACCGCGATGCTTTCGACCGCAAACCTTTCACGAGCAGGATCTTACCTCGCTGACCTCCTGAGGCCCTCGCCTATAATGAGGAGACCATGTGACTTGCAGAATTGCAGGATTGCAGGATTGCAGGATTGCAGAAAGGGAACGATGCAATCCTCGAATCCCGCCATTCACAAACGATCGCCGTCAGCAAGGAGTGAACAGCATGCGGAAGTCAGCGTTGATCGGCGGAGGTGTCGCAGCCGCGTTTGCGTTGGTGGCGATGTGCTCCGCGACCACGTCCGCGCAGGCACCGGCGCCTGCGAAAAAGGCGCCGGCCAAACCGTGGACGGCGCCGAAGACGCCGTGGGGCGATCCCGACATCTCCGGCGTCTGGACGAGCGACAGCGTGCGCGGCATTCCCACGCAGCGTCCGGAAAATCTCGCCGGCCGCGCCGAGCTGACCGACGAGGAGTACGCCGCGAAGGTGAAGCGCGACGAGCAGACGCGCGTCGCGGCGGAGAACGCCGAGGGCGCGTTCCGCAACGACGGCGCGTGGCTCAAGCGGTCGTTCCGGCAGACCTCGCTCGTCACCGAGCCGGCCGACGGCCGCATCCCGCCGCTCACCCCGGACGCGTCGAAGCGCGCGGCGCCGCGCGATCGCGGCAGTTTCGGTGAAGGGCCGTTCTGGAGCTACGACGACTTCACGTTATATGACCGCTGCATCACCCGCGGCATCGTCGGCTCGGTGCTGCCGGTCGTCTACGGCAACGGCAACCGCATTCTGCAGACCCCGGGGCAGGTGGTGCTGAGCTACGAGATGATTCACGAGACGCGGGTGATTCCCACCGATGGCCGCCCGCACGTCGGCCAGAAGATCCGGCAGTACATGGGCGACTCGCGCGGCCGCTGGGAAGGCAACACGCTGGTCGTGGAGACGACGAACCTGACCGATCAGACGAGCATCGGCGCCAACGGCAACGGGCTGCGCCACAGCGCGGACATGAAGATCATCGAACGCTTCACCCGCACCGAGCCGGACGTGCTCCAGTACGACATCACGATCGAGGATCCGAAGACCTACACGCGGCCGTTCAGGATCTCGATTCCGCTGCTGTCGCCACCCGGCTTCGAGCTGCTGCCGTATGAATGCCACGAAGGCAACTACATGCTGCCGAACGTGCTGAGCGGCGAGCGCGCCGAGGACAAGGCGCTCGAGGAAGACGCAAAGAAAGGGATCTTCCGCCCGCGCAAAGGCGTCCAACAGGGGCTGGATGCGGGTGCGCGGCCGATCGCCGGGACCGCCGCGGGAGAAGGCGGACCGAGGTAGGACGTTAGAAGCTCGAAGTTCGAAGTTACCGAATCTCAAGAGACTTCGAACTTCGTGCTTTATTTTGCTTCACACTCCCCGTAGCGCTGCGTGACGTTCGGCTCGGAGACGACGCCCGGGATATTGACCGGGAGGTAGTCGTGCCCGGACCGGACGGCACGATACGCGCCCTTCGGGTTCTTCAACGCAAACACCGTCGTCACGTTGAGACTGCCTTGCAGCGTCCGGTTCACGAAGTGGACGCTGCTGGCGGTGAGCAGCGCCGTGACCTCGTCGGCGCCGACGCGGGCGGTCGTCCCGTCCGCGTCGATGTCGTCGATGTCGAGCGTAACCTCCTGGCCGGATTTGAGGTCGGCCTTCGCCTCGCCGTTGCTCCACGATCCGGTGGCCGCGACCGTGAACCGGCATTTCAGGCTCTTGACCGTTGCCAGCGGATTGCGGTCGGTGCGCAGTGGATTCTTGTCCACCTGCGCATCACCGCGCGCCGGCGCGTAGAACAGCACCCACCCGATCGCCAACCCCAGCAGTCCGTAAACCGGTAATCTCATCGTGTCCGCGTCGTACGTCGAACTTCGCACGTCAAACTTCGAACCTGCTGTCCCCTACTTGATCTCGAAGCTGCCATCGGCCAGCCGCTCGCGGTGCGCGAACCGGCCGCCGCCGCCACGATCATGCGGTTTCGACGCATCAGATCTCCCATCATCCCCTTCCTACTTCGAACTTCTCGCTTCGAACGTCCTACTTGATCTCGTAACTGCCATCAGGCTTCCGTTCGCGATGTGCGAGATGGCAGCCGACGCAGACACCCGGGAGTGCGCCGCCTTCGAAGGCCAGGCCGTTGGACCCGGCGACGGCGTTCTGCGCGGCGAGCACACCGTTGTAATTCTGCGCTTTGGCGGCGACCTCGAGATCGCCAACGCCCTTGAGGCCGTCCTGGACGAACTTGATCGCGTCGTCCACCTTCTTCGCCTCCCAGAAAGCGAGCATGGTGGTGAACGAGGCGCGCATCGCCGCCGCGTCTTTTTCGAGGCCGGCGTAGTCGATGTTCTTCACGTTGTTGCGCAGCGAGTTGTTCGCCGCGTTGAGCGCCTTCTCGGCCTGCTGATAGTCGTCGGGCGCTCTCTCGCCCGCGCGAACGGCCAGGCCGGAGACCACCGCCGCACACACCACGAGCACCGCCAGCTTCTTGTGCATGCTTCGCTCCTTGGAGGGGCTGTAGGCGAAAACACGAGTGAAGCGGCGCCGGCCGCTTCACTCGCCAGAATCCGCCGAACGCCGTCGCGATCTAGTCGGTGGCGCCGAGTTTTTCGAGCAGCGCGGCCATCTTCGGGTCGCCGATCTTCTCGCCGTTGTCGCCGCCGGTGATGAACTGCCGGCCGGTGTGCTTCGCGATGCCGAGCGGGGTCAGGCCGCGCTTGTCCTTGACGTCCAGCCGCGCGCCGGATGCGACCAGGAATTCGATCACCGTCGGATATTTGTCCGCGGTGGCGATGTGCAGCGCCGTGTCGCCGACGTCGCGCCCGACCAGCGTGCGGGAGTTGCCGACGTGGTAAGTCGTGAGGTTGCCGCGTGCCGCGTTGATGTCGCCGCCGAGCTCGAGCGTCAGCTTCATGGTTTCGAGAACTTTCGCTTCGGCGAACAGCTTCTTGCGCTGGAAGTACGCCGTGTTGTCGCCCTGGGCACCCTTGTCGCCGACCTTCACGAACGGAATGAAGGTGAAGACGCCCGGGAACACGCCCATCGACGCCATGATCGGCGTCGTGCCGTCGGCCATCGGGATCGTTGGATCGGCGCCGGCGGGCACCAGCACGCGCATGATGTCCGTCTCGTTCAGCGCCACGGCGAGCAGGAACGGCGTTGCACCGAGCAGATACTCGGGCAGCTGGTTGAACCGGCGGTTGCCGTCCGGATCCGGTTCGCCCTTCGTCAGCCGGACGTTGAGCTTCGCCTTCTTCGCCACGAGCGCCTTGACCAGCTCCAGGTTCTTCCGCGCAACCGCGAGGTGCAGGGCGACGTGGCCGGCCTCTTCGACGTCGGGATCCGCGCCTTTATCGAGCAGGAACAGCGCCACGTCCGTGCGATCGTTGCGCGCGGCGACCATCAACGGCGTATTGCCCAGACCGTCCGTGGTGTTGAGCCTGGCGCCGGCGGCCACGAGAATCTTCACCGCCTCGAGATCGCCTTCGCGGGCCGCGTAGATGAGCGGAGTTATCCCGCCCTTATTCACCCAGCGGAGGCCGGGGCGGCTGCCGTCCTTGTCGAGCGTCTGGTCGGCCAGTCCGGTCAGCCGGCCGCCCTGTGGGTTGCCCCGCGAGAACGTGACGTATTCGCGTCGTAGCTCGGTCTTCGCTTCGACGTCGGCCTTGGCGGCGATGAGCGCGTTCATGACCTCGTGCTGCCCGCGCGCCGCCGCCCAGAGCAGCGCCGTCTGTTCCCGGCCGCCGCCTTTCGTGTTCACATTGGCGCCAGCAGTCAGCAGGGTCTTGACCACCGGGAGATCACCGACGCGCACGGCCGTCATCAGGACCGTTTCACCGGTCGAGGTGACGGCGTTGACGTCTGCCCCCGCCTTGAGCAGCCGCTGCACGAGTGCGACGTTGGCGTTCTCGATGGCCAGCGCCAGCGGGGTGACGCCGTAGTCGTTCCGGGCATTCACCTTGGCACCGGCCGCGAGCAGCATGTCGACGGTTTCGAGGTCGTTCCAGTGCGCGGCCCAGTGCAACGCCGTCGCGCCGTCCGCCTCCGGCAGATTGACGTCGCTCCGCTGCTTCAGCAGCGCACGCATCGCGGTCTTGTCCTGCTGGCGCGCGGCCTCGGCCAGCGGGCTCCCGCCGGCCGCCGCCAGGCCCGAGAGCGCCAGCACCAGGCCGGCGCACGTGCTGCTCACAACAGTCACTCTCATACGACCACTCCCATGAGAAATCCGAAATGAATCACCACAACGCCGAGCCCGCCGAGACGCTCCCAGTGGGCCGGCCACGATGAATGAGGACCGACAACGATCAACGCAGAGGCCGCCCGGATCGCAGAGATCCGGAAAGCTATGCCGGTTCCCTGCGTGTTCTGCGAGCTCTGCGTTTAACGTCGTGGCACTGATTCAAGGGATGCCGTCACTAGACCCCGGAAATGCCCTCGACGCGGCCCGTGCTGTTGCCGAGCTTCTCGACCTGCACGCCGAACTTGTCCATCAGCGTCATGTGCAGGTTGGCGAGCGGCACACCCTTCTGCTGCACGTGGATGCCGCCCTTGAGCACGCTGCTGTTGCCGCCGGCGACCACGATCGGCAGGTTCTGCGGCAGGTGAATGTTGCCGTCGCTCAGCCCCGAACCGTAGAGCACCACGGTGTGATCGAGCAGTGAGCCGTCGCCGTCCGGCGTCTTGGCCATCTTCTCGAGGAAGTGCGCGAAGAGCGACGCCTGGTAGATGTTGATGAGGGTGATGTTCTCGAGCCGCGCTGCCACGTCGGGGTTGTGCGTCGTCGAGTGGTGCGGCTCGTTGAGGCTGATTTCCGGGAACCGGCGGCTGCTCGTCTCGCGCTCCATCATCATCGTCGAGACGCGGGTGATGTCGCTCTGGAACGCCAGCGTGTTCAGTTCGAACATCAGCCTGGCGTGGTCGCCGTAGACCGCAGGCACCGCCGTCGGCGCTTCGATGCCGGTCGGCAGCTCGTCGTTCTCCTGTTCGGCCTTGCGGATGCGGCGCTCGATCTCGCGGACCGCCTCGAGATACTCGTTGACCTTGGCCTTGTCGGAGTTGCCGAGCCGGCGCTGCAGGTCCGCAACGTCGCCGCTCAGCGAGTCGAGCAGGCTGCGGTTCTGCTCGATGCGCGCCAGCCGAGCCGCCGGGGTCGTCGTTTCCGGATCGCCGAAGAGGCGCTCGAACACTTCGCGCGGGTTGGTTTCCGTCGGCAGCGGTGTCGTCGGCGTGCTGTAGGCGAGCGTCGTCAGGTAGCCGCAGTTGGCGCTCTCGCAGTCTCCGACCATGGCCAGCGATTCGAGGCCGAGCTCGAGCGACGGCAGCTTATTGTCCTGGCCAATCCTCTGCGCGATCAGCTGGTCCATCGACACGCCCGCCTGGATGTTGGCGCCGCCGCGGGCGCGCACATCGGTGAGGAACGCGCTGGCCGCACCCGGGTGGCCGACGCCGGCGTTATCGAGGCCGCTGACGACGGTGAGCTGGTTCTTGAAGGGCGCGAGCGGCTGCATGATTGGCGTCAGCTCGAAACCGGCGCCGGTGGTCTTGGGAGTCCAGTTCTCCATCACCATCCCCATCGGCACGTAGATCGCGCTGAACCGCATGGGCGGCTTGCCGGCGGCGGTTTTCGCGAGCGCCGTGAACGCCGGCACCATGCTGTCGAGCAAAGGCAGGGCGAGGGTCGTGCCAATCCCGCGGAGAACGGTCCGGCGGCTGATGGCGTGCTTCGTGATGAACATTACTCTGCTCCCTTCATCTGGTACTGAAACGGCATGCTGTTGACGACACCGAGAATCACCGACGACCACCGGTTCTGATTGGCGGCGGCTTCCTTCGCGAGCTTGCGGAGCGCGGGACGGTCGTAGTACTCGACCGGGCGGCCGAGGCCGTAGACCATCAGCTTTTCCGAAACCGTGTTGACGAACTGATCGCGCCGCGCCAGCAGCACCTGACGCACACCGGCCGGACCGTCGAGCTTCGTCCCGTCGAGCAGCGTGGAGGCGGTGTCGATCGTGCTGCCATCCTCCTCGTACTTCCGGTAGGCACCGATCCCGTCGAAATTTTCGAGCGCGAAGCCCCAGGGATCCATCCGCGCGTGGCAGTTGGCGCACACCGAGTTGGCACGGTGCTTCTCGAGAGCGGCGCGAACGCTTTGCGGGGCGCCGTCGTCGTCTTCCGGCTTGAGCGGCGGCACGTTTGGCGGCGGCGGCGGCACCGGTGCGCCGAGAATGTTGTCGAGCACGAACTTGCCGCGCAGCACCGGCGACGTCCGGTTGGCCTGCGAGGTAATGGTCAGGATGCTGCCCTGGCCGAGCAGGCCGACGCGGTTGGCCGGCATCTGTACGCGGCGGAAGTGCGGGCCGAGAATGTTCGGAATGCCATAGTGACGGGCGAGCCGCTCGTTGACGAACGAGTAATTTGCGGTCAGCAGATCGCCGATCGGGCGATCCTCGCGAATCATGCTGTCGATGAGCCGCTCGGTCTCCTCTTTGAACGCGAGCCGAAGCTCGCCGTCGAAGTCCGGGAAGACGCCTTCGACCGGCGCCGCGCTGTCGAGCCGCCGGAGCTCCAGCCACTGGCCGGCAAAGTTGTCGACCAGGGCGCGCGAGCGGGGATCGGCGAGCATTCGCCTCACCTGCCCCGAAAGGACCGCCGGATCCTTGAGCTTGCCCTTCTCGGCCAGGTCGAGCAGCGTGTCGTCGGGGATGCTGCTCCAGAGAAAGAAGGACACGCGGGACGCTAGGTCGATGTCGCTCAAACGCTCCGGCCTCGCCACTGTTTTCGTGGCGTCGTCGGCGAATGGCGCCGGGCTGCTGATGAATGCCGCCGCGCGGACGACTGGACCGGTCGCGAGCGAGGCGCTCGGCTTGCCCGCCGCGGGCCTTTCCGCCAGCGATCCCGCGCCTTCAACCCTGAAGAGGAAGTGCGGGCTGGCCAGAATCCGTTCGAGACCCTGCTGAATGCAGGCGTCGAAGCCGCGGACGAGACCGGCGCGGCAGAAGCGCATCAGCGCCTGCGCATCGGCGTCGACGAGCGGCCGCCGGTAGGCGCGGCGGGCGATCGTCGTCAGGATGGTGGCGGCGCAGCGTTCCTGCTCGGCGGCCGAGGCCGGCCGGCACGTGAAGATCTTCTTGCGGCTGGCCGAGTCGGCGGGCGGCTTTGGATCGTAGGGCCCGCTGATCTCGACCGTCTTGATCGTGATGTTGCCGTCGCGATCCTCTTCGCGGCCGGCGCGCGGCGGCAGCACGAACGCCTCGTCCACGTCCCACCGGCGCGCCGGCAGGGCAAAGACCAGAACGTGGCTGCCCGCCGTGGCGTGGAACTTCGCCTGCAGCGAGGCGTCGCCGTCGAGCGAATTCTTCTCCCACTCCGGATCGCCGAGGTCGTCCTGCGTGTAGCCCTCGACCGGCGGCGTCCCTTTCATCAGCCCGGCGTCTTCGAACACCTTGACGCGCTCGCCGTCGAGGCGCACGTCGATCGGCTGCGGACGCCGGCCGAGGCCGCGGATGTATTCGTTCTGTGTGCGTTTCAGCCGCAGCTGCACGACGTAATCGCCGTCGAGCGGGAACGAGTGGCGGACGCTGACGCCGCGCGCGCCGAACGGCAGGTCTTCGTTGACCCGATCGTTCTGCTTCAGCAGGCCATCGATGCCGTAGAGCACCGGCGCGACCATCATCGAGCTGTCGCCGACGGCGAGGCGGCTGACCTGGCGGCCGAGCGCCATATAGCGCTCGAGCAGCATCGGCGAGACGGTCAACGCGCCGGCGATGTTGTCGAAGCCGGACGTCGAGTTCTCGATCGGCAGCAGGGTCGAAGGAACCTCCAGCCCGAGCAGATCGCGGACCGCGTTGACGTATTCCGTGCGGTTCAGACGGTGCGGCGGGATCGTGCCGACATTCGGCAGGATCGCCGCCGCCTGGTCGAGGCCGTCCTCGAGGAACGCGGCGAGGCGCAGGGCGGTGGCGGCGTCGGGCCGCGGCCGCCCGGCCGGCGGCATGGCGCCGACGCGCAGCATGTGCGCCACCTTTTCCCACGTCGCGGCGTCCTCGCCAAGTTTGTCGATATCCGGCGTGTCGAGGGCGACACCGCCGGTCTTCAGCTTGTCGTTGTGGCAGGTCACGCAATACTGGTTGATGAGCGCGCGCGACGAGCCCGCCGTCATTTTCGACACGTTTGTCGATGCCGCCGTCGGCGCCGGCGCCGGCGCGGTTCGCGGCGCGACGGGTCGGGGCATCGCGGCGGCATCCTGGAGCCGCGCCGCATCGACGCTGAAGTAGCCCGTGGCCGCAGCCATCGTCCCCGCCCAGGCGACGATCGCCAGTGAAATTCTCGACGTGCGAGCCTGTGTTGGTGCGCGTCGCGCTGTGTTCTGCATCATCCGCCAACCCCCGTAGTCCGTGGCGCCGCTCCGCGTGAAACGGCGCGTGTCGTGCGTGTGTGCTGGTTGCCGGGAATGGAGCAAGAGGCGGACCAGCTGCAAACAGAGCTGCAGCAGGTCGCGAGTTTGCTAAGGAATTGGCGCGATCGCTGGACGGGTGGCCGTATCACCGCAGCTGAAGGCGTCGGTCGCGGACAATTAGGTCGATGATCGGCCTGACGCCATCAACGGAATTGTCAACCGCCCGGTTGTCGGACAGAGTGTGCGATTCGATGGCGGACCAACCGCAAGTCAAGATTCTCGACAAGGCGCTTCGCGTGCTGATGCTCTTCACTTCTGAACGGCCGGAGTGGGGCGTCACGACGGTCTCGCGCGAAGTGGACATGTCGAAGAGCACTGTCCACCGCATCCTGCGGGTGCTCGAGCAGCATGCGTTTCTCACGCAGGATCCGGACACGCGGCGCTTCCGGCTCGGCCTTGCCGGCATCGAGCTCGGCCGCCGCGCGCAGGCCGGCCTCGAGCTGCGCAAGCTGGCGCGGCCGGTCATGGAACAGATGAGCGCGCAGAGCGACGAAACGGTACTGCTGCAGGTCGTGAGCGCCGAAGGCGACCGCGTCGTCTGCATCGAGCGCGTGCAGCAGGGGCGCGGACTGCGGCTGATCCTCGACGTCGGATCGACGGCGCCGCTGCACGCCGGCTGCTCGTCGAAAGTGCTGCTTGCCTTCCTGGACGACAAGACCATCGATCGCGCGCTCGGTGGCAGGCTGCGGCCGGTCACCGCGCACACGATCACCGATCCGGCGCAGATCCGCGCGCAGCTGGCCGAGATCCGCCGCAACGGTTACGCGGTGTCGTTCGAGGAAACCGACGACGGCGTCGCTGGTGTCTCCGTGCCGATCCGCGACGCGCGCAATCAGGTGATTGCCGGCCTGACGATTTCCGGGCCGTTGACCCGCGTGAACGCGAGCAGCATCACCCATTACACGGCGATCGCGCTCGACGGAGCGCGCCGCATCGCCGCCCATCTCGGTCACGACGCTTCGAGACACTCGGCACTTCGAACTTAGAACCTCGAACTTCGAACTGCGAACTTCCAAGTTCTCAGTTCTGAGTTCGAAGTTCGAAGGTGTCGGTACGGCTCGCTGTGTGCATAGACACTCCGCAAGCAGCGCAACGCACCCCTGAAATCGACAAAAACGGTCAGAAAGTGATGTTTGACACCAGACAAAATTGTGACCGTCTGTTTTTGATAGTGAACAGAGATTTCATATTCAGGAACAGGTGAGACAGAGATGAAACCAACACTCATTTCCAGCCGCGGTGCCGTATGAGCTTCGCCGTCTACGAACCAACCAATCTGCAGGAGGCGCTTCGCGTGCTCGCGCGAGAGGGCGACGACGGCGCCGCGCTGGCGGGCGGCACCGATCTCCTGCTGCGCATCCGCCGCGGCGCGCGCAAGTACCGCTCGATCGTCAACATCAAGTTCATCCCCGGGCTCGACGGCGTGCAATGGCTTTCCAGCACATTGGGATCCTAAGCTTAGAATTCCACGTGGACAAGTTGTCGCG
>JADMIO011418044.1_pt1 | contig 18387 bp, 16 predicted proteins | sample 8958161 | NCBI WGS metagenome assembly JADMIO01 (sample SAMN16585339, study PRJNA669376) | soil metagenome | isolation source: Crop rotation soil | place: USA: Cullars Rotation, Alabama | collected 2011 | reverse complement strand
GAGGAAGAGTCGCGACCGGTAAAATCGAATCTTTAAGCCGTGCAATCGATGAAGTACGACGAGCAAAGCATCAAGGTTCTCAAGGGGTTGGAGCCCGTTCGGGCGCGCCCCGGGATGTACACGCGCACCGACAGCCCGCTGCACATCATCCAGGAGATGATCGACAACGCCGCCGACGAGGCGCTGGCGGGCTACGCGAAGAACCTCGTCGTGACGATGCATGCCGACGGCTCGGTGAGCGTCGACGACGACGGCCGCGGCATCCCCGTCGGCCCGCACCCGGTGGAGAAGGCGCCGACGGTCGAGGTGGTCTATACGCGCCTGCACGCGGGCGGCAAGTTCGACAAGAAAGGCGGCGGCGCGTACGCGTTCTCCGGCGGCCTGCACGGCGTGGGCGTCTCGGTCACGAACGCGCTGTCGAAGCGGCTCGAGGTGCAGGTGAAGCGCGAGGGCGCCCAGTGGGCGATCGCGTTCGCAGGCGGCGAGGTCGTGGAGAAGCTCAAGAAGATCGGCAAGGCCGGTCCGCGCGAGACGGGAACCTTCGTGCGCGCGTGGCCGGATCCGAAATACTTCGACACGGCGAAGGTCGCGAAGCGGGACCTCGAGCTGCTGCTTCGCGCGAAAGCGGTCCTCCTGCCGGGCCTGCGTGTCGTCCTGCGCGACGAGGCCTCGAAGGACGAGCGCGAGTGGAAATACGAGGGCGGGCTTTCCGCGTACATGCGCGAGCGCATCGACGGCGTCGACGGATACGTGAGCCCGATCTTCGCGGGCGAATCCTATTGCGCGGCGGACGACGGCACCTATGCGGAAGGCGAAGGCGCCTCGTGGGCCATCGCGTGGGCCGAGGCCGGTGGCGAGGGCGAGTCCTTCGTGAACCTCATCCCCACCCCGCTGGGCGGCACGCACGAGGCGGGCTTGCGCAACGCGGTGTACGAGTCGATCAAGGAATTCTGCGAGCACCACGAGCTCCTCACGCGCGGCGTGAGCCTGCAATCGGAAGACGCATGGAAGCCGCTGCGCTACGTGCTGTCCGCGCGCATCCTCGATCCGCAGTTCCAGGGACAGACCAAGGAGCGCCTCTCGTCGCGCGAGGCGGTGAAGCTCATCGCGTCCCGCGTGAAGGACTCGCTCGACGCATGGCTCAACGCGAACGTGGAGGACGGCAAGAAGATCGCCGATCTCGCGATTCGCGCGGCCACCGCACGCCAGCGCGCCGGCAAGGCGGTGGAGAAGCGCAAGAGCTCCGGCGTGGCGGTGCTGCCGGGCAAGCTCACCGACTGCGAGTCCCAGGACACCGAGCGCAACGAGGTCTTCCTCGTGGAAGGCGATTCCGCCGGCGGCTCGGCGAAGCAGGGCCGCGACCGCACCTACCAGGCGATCCTTCCGTTGAAGGGCAAGGTGCTGAACACCTTCGAGGTCGCGGCGCAGGAGCTCTACGCGAATACCGAGGTGCACGACATCGCCGTGGCGCTCGGCATCGATCCGCACGGACGCGACGCGCCGTCCACCGTCCTCGACAACCTGCGCTACGGGAAGGTGATCATCATGGCCGATGCGGACGTGGACGGCGCGCATATCCAGACGCTGCTGCTCACGCTTTTCTACCGGCACTTCCCGAAGCTCATCGAGGAGCGGCATCTTTTCATCGCGCAAGCGCCGCTCTTCAGCATCCGCGTGGCGCCGCACGGCAAGACGAAGGCCGAGCGCCGCCTCTACGCGCTCGACGAGACGGAGCGCGACCAGATCCTCGAGAAGCTGCACGACGAGGGCGTACGCGATTCGTCGATCCACATCGGCCGCTTCAAGGGCCTGGGCGAGATGAATCCCGACCAGTTGCGCGAGACCACCATGAATCCCGACACGCGCCGCCTGATCGAGATGCGCCTCGACTCCGCGGAATACGAAGCGGCGCCGCCGGTGTTCAAGCTCCTCATGGGCAAGACCGAGGCCGCGGGCCGCCGCGCGTGGATGGAGAAGGAAGGCAACAACATCGAAGCCGACGTATGAGCACCGTGACGAAGAAAAAGAAGGCCGCCGACCTTTCCGGCGACCTCTTCTCGCAGCCGCCCTCGCCTCCACCCGTGCAGGGCGGCGAGCCGCCGCAGCGCACGCCCGAGGGCCCGTCGCTCTCCGAGTTCGCCTCGCGCGCGTACCTCGCGTACGCGATGAGCGTCGTGAAAGGCCGCGCCCTGCCCTCGGTCGAAGACGGGCAGAAGCCGGTGCAGCGCCGCATCCTCTACACCATGCGCGAAATGGGCAATCGCTTCGACGCGCCGCACAAGAAGAGCGCGCGCGTCGTGGGCGACGTGATCGGCAAGTACCATCCGCACGGCGACGTCGCGGTCTACGACGCGGCGGTGCGCATGGCGCAGGACTTCACGCTGCGCTATCCGCTGATCGACGGCCAGGGCAACTTCGGCTCGCGCGACGGGGACAGCCCCGCGGCATACCGCTATACCGAGGTACGCCTCACGGCATTCGCGGAGCACGTGCTGCTGTCGGAGCTCGATCGCGGCACCGTCGATTTCATCGACAACTACAACGGCGAATTCCAGGAGCCGAGGCTGCTGCCCGCGCGGCTGCCCGTGATGCTGCTGAACGGCGCGTCCGGGATCGCGGTCGGCATGGCGACGGAGATTCCGCCGCACAATCTGAAAGAGGTAGCCGAGGCCTGCGCCCAGACGCTCGAGAACGAGCCCGATGCGAAGCCCGTGATCCGCCAGATCAAGGGACCCGACTTCCCCGGCGGCGGGCAGATCATCTCGTCGCGCGACGAGATCAAGAAAGCCTACGAGACCGGGCGCGGCAGCATCCGGGTGCGTGCGCGCTGGAACGTGGAGAAGCTCGCGCGCGGACAATATCGCGTGGCCGTGACGCAGTTGCCGCCGAACACTTCCGCAGCGCGCGTGCTCGCCGAGATCGACGAGCTCGTCAACCCGAAGCCCAAGGCGGGCAAGAAATCGCTCACGCCCGAGCAGGCGAGCCTCAAGACCGCGACGCTGGCGCTCCTCGAGACCGCGCGCGACGACTCCGACGGCGAGCATCCCGTGCGCATCGTGCTCGACCCGCGCACGAGCAAGGTGGAATGCGAGGAGCTGATGGCGTTCCTCCTCGCGCACACGTCGATGGAAGGCAACGTCGCCATGAACCTCGTGGCGATCGGCACCGACGGACGCCCACGGCAGATGGGCCTCGCCGAGGTGATCGGGCAATGGGCCGCGTTCCGCCTCGTGGTGCTGGAACGCCGGCTGCGGCACCGCGCCGACGAAGTTGCGGACCGCGTGCACATCCTGGAAGGCCGGATGATCGCCTTCCTCAATATCGACAAGGTCATCAAGGTCATCCGCAACGCCGATGAGCCGAAGGCCGAGCTCATCAAGAGCTTCGATCTCTCGGAACGACAGGCGGAAGACATCCTCGAGATCCGCCTGCGGCAGCTCGCACGGCTCGAGGGCATCAAGATCGAGCGCGAGCTGGCGGACCTCAAGAAGGAGGCCGCGTCGCTCAAGAAGCTGCTGGGCTCGCCCGCCGAGCGGCGCAAGCTCGCGGCGGCCGAGGTCCGGGAAGATGCCGAGCGCTTCGGCGACAAGCGCCGCACGTTCATCGAGGAAGCCGAGCGCATCACGGTGTCCGACGTGCAGACGGTCGTCGACGAGCCGGTCACCGTGATCCTCTCGCGCAACGGCTTCCTGCGCTCGCGCCAGGGCCACGGCATCGATCGCGCGGCGCTCTCCTGGAAGGAAGGCGACGGCCCGCTCGCGATCATCGAGACGCGCACCGTTACGCCCGTCGTGCTCTTCGGCGGCAACGGCCGCGTGTTCAACCTGAAGGCGACCGACATGCCCGGCGGCAAGGGCGATGGCGTTCCGGTCGCCTCCCTCGTGGAGACCGCGGGCACGCCGATCGTCGGCATGCTTTCCGCGTCGATCGAGACGCCCGTGCTGCTATCGACCTCCGGCGGCAACGCGTTGCGCGCGAAGCTCGAGGGCTTCATCACGCGCCAACGCGGGGGCAAGCAGTTCGTGGGCGTGGGCGAAGGCGAGTCGCTGCTCGCGCCTCACCCGATCCCGCCGGATGCGAAGGAAGTCGCCGCCGTCTCGCGCGACGGCAAGCTGCTCGTGTTCCCGCTGGACGAGGTCCCCGAGCTGCCCAACGGCGGCAAGGGCGTGATCGCGCTGCGCGTGCACGAGGGCGAATCGATGGTGGGGCTCAAGCCCGTCGAGGATGTGCTCCGCGTCGCGGTGATCGGCCGCGGCGACAAGCGCAACGTGATCGAGCTCAAGGCGAAGGACCTCGCGCACTATCGCGGCAACCGCGCACGCACCGGGCGCGTGCTCCCGGGCACCGTCAAGAGAGTCGACGGGTTCGAATAAGCCGGCCGCGCGCCCTGGATTATGTTGACATGTCATCTTGATACATGTCACGATGGCGCATGCGCGAGAAAGCCGACAAGCCCGCGGGCCGCCCCAGGACTTCCAAACTGCCACGAGCGGAGCAACTGCGGCTGGCCAAGCGCCGGCAACGAGAGCGCGAGCGCGACGCCGGCATCAGGAAGATCGAGCTGCCGCTGCCCGCGGCCGAAGCCGAACGCCTGCGGGTCGCGATGGCGGACCCGGCCTTCAGGCGGGCCGCTGCCGACCTCGTCGGCAAGTACGTCGTGGACATTCGCGAATGGCCCGCGCTGCGTGAGCTGGCCTGGAACCGCGCGGATCGCTGGATTCCCGCCGGCGAGGCGTTCTCGCTCTACGAGAGGAACTGGCGGCACGTCGATCATGGAGCGCTCGAGGAGCGCGAACGCGAATTCATCGCGGAGCTCGCGCAACGATTCGGCGGCGGCCGGCTCGATGCCTAGCCGGTTCGAGCGCCCTCTTCATCGCGAGGTCCTGAAGCAGTTGCAACGGCTGAATGCGCCGCTGCTGGCGGAATGCGCGTGCTTTTTCGGTGGCGGCACGCGAATCGTGCTCGAGCTCGGCGAATACCGCGAATCCCGCGACGTGGATTTCCTCTGCGCGGACCAGGCCGGCTATCGTCGCATGCGGGAAACCATCACCGAGCGATCTCTCGGTGAGATCGCCGCGAAGCCCCTCGCGCTCGCCCGCGAGGTGCGCGCCGACCAGTACGGGATCCGTACGCGGCTCGGCGAAGGAGAAGCCGCCCTCAAGTTCGAGATCGTGCGCGAAGCGCGGATCGACCTCACCGGTGCCCAAGTGCCCGGCCTTCCCGTCCGCTGCCTCAGCCGGCCGAGCTGCTTCGCCGAGAAGTTCCTCGCGAACGCGGATCGCGGGCTCGACCGCTCGACGCTTTCGCGCGACGTCGTCGACCTGGCCTTCATGTCGCGCGAATGGAGCCCGGAGGAGGCTCGCATCGGATACGCAATCGCGTATGCCGCCTACGGAAAGGACGTTCCGCGCAAGCTCGCGGCGGCCCTGGAGATGCTGAAGGACCGCAACTATCGCGCGCGCGTCGTCGAGGGCCTGGCCATCGGCGACGCGGCCGCCTTCACCTCGGGATTGAAGCGCCTTTCCGCCTTTGTGCGGCGCGCGGCGTCGACGACGACATGATCGCGGCGGCCACCGCTTCCATTCCCGGATCGCGTCCGGAAAGCCAATCGCGCGAGGTGAGCGGCGCCGGAATGTCCGGATCGAGCGAGTCCACCCGCGCATCGAGCCGGTCGCCGTAGCAGGCCGCTTCCTTCGCGCAGCCGCGCGTGAGGTCCCACAGCCCGCTCGAGGCCTGGAAGCAATAGCCCGAGTGTGGCGTGCAGACCGCGCCGCCTTCCGACCAGAATCGCAGCCGGTCGCCGACCGGCTCGCCCACGAGCACGACGCGATCGCGCGCATCGTGCTTGATCGCCGCGGCGAAGACGATGCCGGCGGAGAACGTGTATGGACCCGTGAGCACGAAGATGCGTCCCGGCACGGCGCGCGCGATCTCGCGCGAGAGCTCGCGCGTCTGGTCGATGTCGCCGCCGGTGTCGAAGCGCAGGTCCAGCACGACGTATGCAGGCCGCGATTCGAGAATCTCCTCCCGCACCGCCTGCACGAAGGCCGTGATATCGCGCCCGCCCGCGTCCGCCGTGGAATTCGCCCGGAACTGCACGTACAGCGCATCGAGTGTGGCGAGCGTGACCATGCGGAAAGGCTCGTCGTCCTCGCGCAGGTACAAGGGCTGCGTGGGACCGTCGATGGCGGAGCGCCAGCCATGCCCCGCTTCCGATGCATACGCGGCGGCGGACCACAGCCGCGGCGGACGGGTCCCGCTCGCCGCGATGTCCCGCGAGACGAACGGAATCGAAACGTCGAACGACTGTCCGTCGCCGGCGCGCAATCGCATGCGCAGGCGGCCCGGCTCCCGCGCGACGCCCATCGCGTGCAACATGCCGCCGGCCTCCACGAGCCAGAGCCCGTTCCAGCGAAGGTAGTTTTCGCTTCCCGCGACGTAGGGACGCAGCCGCGCCTGCAGCGCACGCGGCTTCAGGCCCTCGATCGATTCCACTCTCGCACCGAGCAGGCTCGCGTACTCCGGCGCCGCCCGCGCGATCACCATCGCGTCGGGGAACCAGATCATCCGGAACGGCAGCCGCGTCGGTGGCCTCCACCCGCCGTGGATGCCTTCGTGCGCGTTGCCCGACGAGGCCGCGATTCGCAGCATCGCGAGGAGGAACGCCTCGTTGGAGAGCGGACGGCCGTGCGCGATGATCTGGTCGATGGTCGCGACGGCGCGCTTGCGGTCGCCTTTCGAGAACACGGGGCTCGCGGCGACGAAGCGGTCGCGGGCGAACTCGAGGTCGGCCCGTTGCGCGGGCCAGTCGGATGCGGTTGCGGAGGCTGCGGTGACGAGCGAGGCGAGCAACAGGACGATGCGCATGGCGCGAAGCATAACCGCGATGCGATAATTCGCGCGCGATTTTTCGCACACGAGAGGACCCGATGAAACGCTCCGCCTGCCTCGCCGCCCTGGTGATGTCGTCTCCCCTGCTCGCCGTCGCGGCCGAGACCGCGACGGCCACCGTGACACTTTCGGGCGGCGTGAACGCGGGGAACCATCAAGCCGCCACCGAGCGAGGCGGATGCAGCACCGGCCTCACCGGGGCGAACTCCTTCGGCGTGCAGATCTCGAATCCGAAGGACAAGGATCCGAAGAAGCTCAACAGCGTGCAGCTCGACGTGCCGGACAAATCCAGGGCCAACCAGTTCGTCGTCACCGTGGGCTTCGGCCCCCTCATCGGCCGAACCGCGAGCTACACGATCGATACGCGCGCCGGCAAGAAGGGCAATGGCGCGATCACCATCACCGAGAGCGGCTCGACCGCCACGGTGAAGTTCTCCGGCACCACCGCGGACGGCGTGAAGCTCGAAGGCACGATCGACTGCAAGAGCATCCTCAAGGCGGGACGCTGAAACGCGCCTGCATCGTCGGCGGCGGATTCACGGGTGCCGCCACAGCGGTGCAGCTCGTGCGCGCGAGCGAGCGGCCGATCGCGGTCGAGATCGTCGAGCCGCGCGCCGAGGTGGGCCGCGGCATGGCGTACACCGCGCCCGATCCCGACTGGCGCCTGAACGGCGGATCGGACACCCACGTGCTCGATCTCGCCGACCAGACGACGCTCAATGCGTGGTGCGCAGCCAACGGGATCATCGAGCGTGATCCCGAGGCGGTCTCGGACAACGGCTACACGTTCGTCCGGCGCCACGACTTCGGCAGCTTCGTGCGCGACCAGGTGGCGGCGCACGCGCGCATGCCGAACGGCTCGACGATCCGGCACGTGCGCGATGTCGCGATCGATGCGGATCGCGTGGACGGCAGCGTGAAGGTGCAATTGCGATCGGGCGGCTCGACCGCGGCGGAGCTGCTCGTCATCGCCACCGGCAACGCACCGCCGAGGCTTCCCGCTTCGCTCGCCCACCTGGGCGACGATCCACGGGTGATCGTCGAAGCGCTGGACGTCGAACGGCTTCGCGCGATCCCCACCAACGCTTCCGTGCTGCTGCTGGGATCGAGCCTCACGGCGCTGGACGTGGCATCCACGCTTGTGCGCCGCGGGCATGCGGGGCGCATCGTCTCGATCTCGCGACGCGGGCAGCGGCCTCGGCCGCATCGCGTGGCGCCGACGACTCCGGGCCCCGCATTCCTCGATCGCGTCGAAGGCCCCATACCCGACTTCGTGCTCGCTGCCGGCTCTCCACCGACGGTGCGCGGACTCATGCGCGCGGTCCGAAAGCGCATTCGCGAAGACGCGATCGGCGGGGTGAACTGGTATGCGGGCTTCGACGCGATGCGCGACGTGCTGTGGCAGGTGTGGCCCACGCTCCCCGGCGCGGAGAAGCGCCGCGCACTGCGACTGCTGCGGCCCTGGTACGACGTGCATCGCTTTCGCACGCCGCCGCAGAACGACGCGTTGGTGCGCGAGGCTGAAGCGCGGGGTGCGATCGAATTCCGCGCCGGCCGCGTTCGCGGGATCGAAGCGCGCGATGACGGCCTGCACGTGCGAATGGATCTTCGCGGTCAAGGCGAGACCACCCAGCGCTTTGATGTCCTGGTGAACTGCACCGGCCTCGATCCCGCCTCCGGCGCGCGCGACAACCCGTTCCTTCGCGCGCTGCTCGATCGCGGCGCCATCACCATCGACCCGAGCGGCATCGGCTTCGCCGTCGACTCGCACTGCCGTCCGCTCGATCGCGACGGCCACGCCCAGCCCGACATGCGCATCTTCGGTCCGCCCAGCGCGGGTACCTTCGGCGATCCGCTGGGCGTGCTCTTCATCGCTCCGCAGATCCGCCGGCATGTCCCGGCGATGCTGAAGCGATTAATGGGGTCAGACTCCTTTAAAGCGAATTCAGGTTCCTGAATTCCGCGAAATGGAGTCTGACCCCATTTAATTTCACTGCACCGGGATCTTCGCGGCGGTGAACACGTTGCGATAGGTCTCGATGTCCGACTTGAGGAGATCGCGCAGCTCGCCGGCCCCGAGCGGATAGGCTTCGAGGCCCTGCTTCTCGAGCGCGACCTTGAGCTCGGGCGAGCGTGCCACGTTCAGCAGCTCGGCCTCGAGGCGTTTGATGACGGCGGGCGGCGTGCCGCGCGGGGCGAAGAAGCCCAGCCACAGCGACATGTCATACCCGGGAAAGCCGGACTCGGCGACGGTCGGCACGTCGGGCGCGGAGGCCGAGCGCTTGCCGGAGCTGATCGCGAGCGCGCGCAGCTTGCCCGCGTTCACCTGCGTGAGCAGCGGCGGCAGCGCGCCGAAGAGGATCTCGACCTGGTTGCCGAGCACCGCCGTCGTGGCCGGCGCATTGCCCTTGTACGGGACATGCACCATCTCCATGCCGCTCTTCGCCGCGAGCGTCGCCATCACCAGGTGCGTCGTCGTGGCCTGCCCCGCCGAGCCGTAGTTGTACTTGCCCGGATTGGCTTTCACGTGCGCCACGAATTCCTTGAGGTCCTTCGCGGGGAACGTGGGATGCACGACCAGCAGGTAAGGTGCGATCGCGACCATCGCGATCGGCTCGAAATCGGCGACCGGATCGTAGGGCAGCTTCGCGTACGCGGCCGGCGCGATCGCGTGAGTCGTCGTCGTGCCCATGGTGAGCGTGTATCCGTCGGGCGCCGCGCGCGCCGCCTCCGCCGTGCCGATGGTGCCGCCGGCGCCCAGCTTGTTCTCGATGACCACCTGCTGGCCCAGGCGCTCGGCGAGCTTCTGGCCCACGACGCGCGCGACGGTATCGGTGTTGCCTCCTGCTTCGAAGCCCACGATCAGCTTCACGGGCCGCGTGGGATAGGTCTGCGCCTGCGCCGCGAAGGCCGCCAGCGCGATGGAGCCCAACAGCAAACGACGAACGAGCATCACCATCCTCCTCGGGGTTGGAGCCCGGCTCTACGGCCGGGCCATCTTGAAATAGGCTTTCGCGCCGGTGCCCAGCACCACGGGCAGGTGCGTATAGATGTAGCGCACGCCCTTCGCGAGCACGCCTTGCACGGCATCGCCCGTCGCGGGCATCCCGGGTGTCTTCCCCGCCGCGACGATCTTCGCGAGCGTCTCGTCGATCGCGCGCGCCACGCGCGGCTCCTTGGGGTTGCCCGGATGGCCCATGGATTGCGAGAGGTCCGAGGGCCCGATGAAGAACACGTCGACGCCTTCCACGCGCAGGATCTCGTCCACGTTCGGCAGCGCCGCTTCGTCCTCGATCTGCACGCACACGAGCGTCTGGCGGTTCGCCTCCTCGACGAAGCCGCCCATCGACCCGCGAAAGCCATAGCGCGATGCGCGCGTGCCGGCGGCGAGGCTGCGCTGGCCCTGCGGATGGAACTTCACCGCGGCGACGGCGGCGCGCGCGTCAGCGGCCGTGTTCACATGCGGGACCTGCACACCCTGCGCGCCACGGTCCATCGCCTGCAGGATGTCCGAGGGGCTGCTCGTGCGCGGCCGCACGATCGGCGTCACGCCCGCGGCCTCGGCCGCCATGATCATGAGCTCCATGGACTCCAGGCCGACCGTGCCGTGCTCGCAATCGATGAGCACCCAGTCGAAACCCATGCCCGCCGCCGACTCGACGATCTGCGGCGAGGGGATCATCACCGAAAGCCCGAAGGCCGGCTGGCCCGCGGCGAACTTCTCCTTCATCGTGTTCTTGTTCATTGCGCTTCTTGTGGTTGGGAATTGCGGATGCGCTCATCGAGCGCCGCGATGACCGCATCGACGCTCGAAGGCACGGAAGGAAAGGCGGACTTGAGGTCGACGCGCGTGGACCGGTCGAACAGCGCCACGGTCCCCTCGGTCATCGGCGCATCGATGCCCATGTCCCGCAGCAATGCCGCGACCTGGACCATCTCCGCATGCCGGCGGCGATGCGCGGTCGCATGCGTGCGCACCCAGTTGCCGCCGACCTCCTCGAAGGAAGCCGCGTCGAGCGTGGCCACGATCTCCCGCCACAGGTCATCGGCCACACCGGCGCGGCGCCCCGCGAGCAAGCACTCCACCAGCAGCGCCTCGATGCCCTTGGAGAAAATGCTGCGCAGCATCTTGAAGCTCGACGCCTTGCCGACCTCGCGGCCGTAATCGTTGAAGTTGAGGCCGAGTGCGCTGAGCGCCTCCGCCGTCGGCGCGGCCTTCGCGCCACACAACAACACCTGCGACCTGGCGCCCATCACGTTGACCAGGGGAAGGATGGCGCCTTCGACGAAATGCGCGCCGGTGCGCTCGACGCGCTGCGCGATCTCGCGCTTGGTCGCGGGGGACGTGGCGTTCAGGTCCACGTAGACCTGGTCCGGGCGCAGATGTGGCACGCAACGCTCGGCGGCGGCAAGCGCGACATCGGTGGTGACCGTGGAAAGGACCACGTCGGCGCTTGCGAGGCACTTTTCGAGGGGAAGGAACACCGGCGTCCTGCCGCGGGCGCGCTCCCGCAGCCTGCGCTCGCCGTCAGCGCCGTCGAGCATCACATCGTACGCACGGACTTCCGCCCCGCCCGCCTGCAACGCCTCCGCGAACCGCGAGGCCACCTCGCCGAAACCGACAAAGGCGATCACCGTCACGCCGCTCTCCCCTTTTGCATCGCTGTTCTTCGAATTCGCGCAAGGGGAGCATAGGCGGTACAAAAGTGTCAACAAACGCGCGCACGCTGCGTGAGATAATTTTCCCCGCAGCGCCCCGGTAGCTCAGTGGATAGAGCAGCCCCCTCCTAAGGGGCAGGTCGCACGTTCGATTCGTGTTCGGGGCGCCACTCTAAGTTTCACCCGGCACTTACTCGCAGGCGTTCCTCTCGCAAGACAAGATCAGCGACGCCACGCGGAAGCGACTTGCGGCGCGCTGCAATTCAGTGCGCCTACCTTCCACGCAAGGCTCATCTAGTGAGCCAGCGGCATTCGAGAATAACTCTGGACCCTGAAATTCACGAAGGCGTCCCCTGGCAGGGCTCGACGACAAAATCTCTAAACCCAAGCTGTTGGGTTACAATCGATGCCGACGGTTCTCGTCTATCGGGCCTACCGGATCGTGGTCTACCTGAACGATCATGGCCCCGCGCATGTCCACGCTGTGGGGCCGGACGAAAATGCGCGGTTTTCTCTTGGAGATGGTCCCGGAGAAGTCCGCCTGATGGATGTAGACGGCATCGGCAAGAGGGATTTGAGAGGCATCGCGGCGGCCATCATCGATCGCCATGATCAGTGCCTCGAGGCTTGGAGAAGCATCCATGGCAACCAAGACCCAGATTGACAAGGCGTTGGCCGGCCACGCAGCCGCGGCCGCCCGCGGTCGTGCGCGCAAGGCACGCGGCGACCTCGCTACGTCGGCGCGATACGACGCGGACCGCAAGCGCGTCCACGTCGAGCTGCAATCGGGCAGCGCCTTTGCGGTGCCGGTCGAGCTTCTTCAGGGATTGAAAGGCGCAAAACGGGCGCAGCTCGAACGCGTCACCGTCACCGGCCGGGGCATTGCCTTGTATTGGCCGGAATTGGACGTGGACCTTTCGATTCCGGATTTGCTCGCAGGATCGCTGGGCACTCGCGCCTGGATGAAAGCGCTGGGCAAGCGAGGCGGCAGCACCACTTCGGGGACAAAGGCGGCCGCGGCGCGCGAAAACGGCAAGCGGGGCGGCCGCCCGCGCAAGAGTCAGGCATCCGCATAGACCACCGAGCCGGCCCATCATGAAAACCATCCGCTCCATCCTCGCGGCGACGGACTTCTCCGCCGGCGCCGATCGGGCCGTGCACCGTGCCGCGCGACTTGCGCGGGAGCTCGACGCCCGCCTCCAGCTGGTCCACGTGGTGAGCGATGCGCAGCTGGCCGAATTCCGCACGCTCCTGGGCGAAGGGCAGGACGCCAGCGCGAGCGTCGTCGGCGAGGCGCAGCGAACGATGGATGCCGTGGCGGCACGCATCGAGCCGAGCGCGCGCGCCGTGGTCCTCGTCGGCACCCTGCCCGCCGCGATCAAGGACACCGCCATCGAGCACGACCTCATCGTGCTGGGCGCGCACGGCGAGAGCGGAATCCGCGAAGCGATCCTGGGATCGACGGCCGAGCGGCTCATCCTCAACGCCGAACGCGCGGCGCTCGTCGTGAAGCGCGAGCCCGCCAACGAATATCGGCGCGTCATCGTCCCGTGCGAGTACGCGCCCCCCGCGCGCCGCGCGCTGGAGCTGGCGCTCGAGGTCGCACCCAAGGCGCGCATCACGCTCGTGCACGCGTATGAAGTCGAGTTCGAATCGGCCATCTGGCGCGCAGCGCTCGCACCCGATCGCGTCGCGGCGGCGCGCAAGGACGCCGAGGCGCGCACGCATGTGTGGCTGCTCAACCTCCTGCGCGGCCTCGAGGGCGTCGGCAACGTCGACGTCCGCGCCATCCACGGCAAGCCTCATCGCGTGATCTCGGACCTCGTGCGATCCGAAGCCGCGGACCTGGTCGTGATGGGCAAGCAGGGACGCTCGCTCGCCGGACAGCTCTTCATGGGCAGCGTCACACGCACATTCCTGGGCGAGGCGCCGTGCGACGTGCTCGTGGCACCCGCCTCGGTCTCGCCATAGGGACGCCGACATGAGCGCCAACCCCGATCCGCGTCGTCCGCAGCCTCCGCGCGCGCCGCAGCTGCCGGCGAAGATGCCGCCGCGCCGCTACTGGCTGATCTTCGTCGCCGTCCTCGTCGTGAACTACGTGGTCGCGCGGTTCCTGTTCCCGGGCTCGGAGCCGATCACGATTCCGTACACCGTCTTCAAGCAGCAGGTCACGAGCGACAACGTCTCGGCGATCTACAGCCGCGGCACCGGCGTGGAAGGCCGCTTCAAGACGGCGGTCACGTGGCCCTCGGCCGACGAGGAGAAAGCGCCGCTGCGCCGTGGGCTGCCGCCGCGCCCGCCGCAGAAGACGGGCGACACCTTCACCACGGAGCTTCCCGCTTTCGTCGACCCCGGGCTCGAAAAGCTGATGATCGACCACGGCGTCGAGATCAGCGCGGTGCCGATCCGCGAGGGCAGCGCGTTGGGCACCCTCCTCTACAGCTTCGGCCCCGCGCTGCTGCTGATCGGGCTTTACGTCTGGATGTATCGCCGCGCCGCCGGCGGCATGGGCATGGGCGCGGGAGGCCTCCTCGGCATCGGCAAGAGCAAGGCGCGCCGCTACGACACGGAATCGGGCGAGAAGATCACGTTCGACGACGTGGCGGGAATCGACGAGGCCGAGAACGAGCTGGTCGAGATCGTGGACTTCCTCAAGTCGCCCGCGAAATACACGCGACTCGGCGGCACCGCGCCCAAGGGCGTGCTCCTCATCGGCGCGCCGGGCACGGGCAAGACGCTGCTCGCGAAGGCCGTCGCGGGCGAAGCGGGCGTGCCGTTCTTCTCGATGAGCGCCTCCGAATTCGTCGAGATGATCGTGGGCGTTGGCGCCGCACGCGTGCGCGACCTCTTCAAGCAGGCGCGCGAGCATGCGCCGGCGATCATCTTCATCGACGAGATCGACGCCATCGGGCGCGCGCGCGGCCAGGTCGCCATCGGCGGCTCGAGCGAGCAGGAGCAGACGCTGCAGCAGATCCTCACCGAGATGGACGGCTTCACGGGGCGCGAAGGCATCATCGTGCTGGCCGCGACCAACCAGCCCGACGTGCTCGATCGCGCGCTGCTGCGGCCGGGCCGCTTCGATCGCCGCGTCGTGGTGAACCTGCCCGACAAGGCCGGCCGCGAGGCGATCCTGCGCGTGCACACGCGCAAGGTCCCGCTCGCGAAGGACATGGATCTCGCGAACCTGGCGTCCTCCACGCCGGGCTTCTCCGGCGCGGACCTGAAGAACCTCGTGAACGAAGCGGCGCTCCTCGCCGCGCGGCGCGACCAGGCCGAGGTGAGCCAGAAGGATTTCCACGACGCGCTCGAGAAGATCGTGCTCGGGCCCGAGCGCCCGCTGCTGCTGGGCCCGGAAGATCGCGAGCGCATCGCGTACCACGAGAGCGGGCATGCGATCGTGGCGCTCCTCATGCCGGGCGCGGATCCGGTGCATCGCGTGAGCATCGTCCCGCGCGGGCAGGCGCTCGGCGTGACCTACCAGCGTCCCCAGACCGATCGCTACAACTATCCCGAGGCGTATTTGCGCGGACGCATCGTCGGCATGCTGGGCGGTCGCGCCGCGGAGGAAGTCGTCTACGGCACGCGCACGACCGGCGCCGAGAGCGACATCGAGCAGGCCACCGCGCTCGCGCGCAACATGGTCACCCGCTGGGGCATGAGCGACGCGCTCGGCATGGTGGAGATGGCGCCGCGCGAGAATCCCTACCTGCGCAATGCCGGCGGCTTCGCCGGGGGCAGCGTGGTCAGCGAAGAGACCGCGCGCCTCGTGGACGAGGAAGTGCGGCGCATCATCGGCGAATGCCACGCGCAGGCGCTGCGCCTCCTCACCGACCATCGCAAGGCGCTCGATGCGCTGGTGCAGGCGCTGCTCGCGCGCGAGACGCTGGGCGAGCAGGAGATCCTCGAAGCGACGGGACTGCCTCCCGCGCCCGCCCTCGAAGGGCGGCCCGTCTAGCGCGGCGATCGCGGCCTAGCGCGTATCGCCGAGGCGGCTCAGCGCATCGACCACGCGCCGGAGGCATTCGGCGCTGCCGCCGTTCGACTCCGGGCCCGGCATGTTCTCTTCGGTAGCCGTCAGGAGCTGCACCAGCTGATCCTTCCAGTGCGTGAGGATCGCGTGCTTCTGCGCGTCGTCGAACTCGGTGGACGCCTCGACCGCCTCCGGCACTCCACCGAACATCCTGCCCGGGTCCTTCAATGCCTGCTTGAAATCCATGGTCAGCTCCGCCTGGTCCGATCATTTGCGCTACCCACGCCGCGCAACGGCCCAGCATACGCGCGTGGGCCTGCGCACGGTTATGATCGAGACCGCCCGGAGGAGGATTCGCGCCCTTGCAATCGAGCCTCGGTACCCTCGCGTCGCTGCTGGCCGCCCTCGTCGTGCTGCTGGCCGGCACGCTCATCAATCGCCGCGTGCCGCTGCTGTCGCGATATCACATCCCGGATCCGATCACGGGCGGGCTGCTCTTCGCGCTGCTCGCGTCGGCCGCGGCATTCTTCGGCGCCGGCCGCGTCGAGATCGACCAGACGGTGAAGCCGGTCTTCCTCCTCATGTTCTTCGCCGGCGTCGGAATGGGCTCCGACCTGCGGATGCTCAAGCGCGGGGGCAAGGCGCTGGTCGTCTTCCTCGTCCTCCTCTTTCCGTACATCCTCGTGCAGAACGCCGTGGGCATCACGATGGCGAAGCTGCTCGACCTGCACCCGATCTTCGGCCTGGTCGCGGGCTCCATCACGCTCGTCGGCGGACATGGCACCGGCGCCGCGTACGCCGCGCGCTTCGCGGAGGTGAACAACCTGCAGTCGGTGATGGAGCTCACCATGACGGTCGCGACCGCGGGCCTCGTCGTCGGTGGCATGCTCGGGGGGCCCGTGGCCGAATGGCTCGTGCGCAAATACGGCCTGCGCTCCGATGCCGGCGACGCGGTGGTGGAAGAAAAGGAAGAGGCCGCCCAGCCGATGCGCGAGACCGGCGTCCTCGGCGCGCTCGCCGGGATCCTCGCGGTCGTGATGGGCGGCAGCTGGCTCGCCGATCGCATCGCCGCGGGCGCCGTGACGATTCCCGCGTTCCTGTGGTGCATGATGCTCGGGGTGGCCGTGCGCAACGTGGCGCCGCTCGTCGGCGTGCGCTTCGACGACCGCGCCGCGGCGCTCATCGCCGGCATCAGCCTGTCGCTCTTCCTGGTGATGACGATGATGGCGCTCGACCTCGTCGACGTCCTGCGTTCCGCCGGACCGCTGCTGCTCATCCTGGCCGTGCAGGTCGCCTGCACCATCCCCTACGTGATCTTCGTGTGCTTCCGCTTCATGGGACGCGATTACGAAGCGGCGGTCACCTCGGCCGCGTTCATCGGCTTCAACATGGGTTCGACCGCGACCGCGATGGCCAACATGCAGGCGGTGACCGCGAAGTACGGGCCGGCGCCGCAAAGCTACCTCATCGTCCCGCTCGCCGGCGCGTTCTTCATCGACCTGATGAACGCGTTCCTGCTCACGCTGCTGCTCGCGTTGCCGTTCGTCGGCGGATGATCGTGCGCGCGATGCTGGTGGGCATGCTCTTCATTCTCGCCGCGTGCACGCGCGGCCCGGACACCGACGTGGTCAAGCGCGATGCGCTCGCGCGGCTGGAGCGATCGTTGCCGCCCGGGACCATCACGCTCGCGGGCTTCGCGCGGCGCGGCTCGCAGAAGGACACCGACGCTCCCGGGGGCGAAACGCGGCGCGTCGTGTATTTCGACGCCGAGCTGCGCCTCGAGCGCGATTTCGATTTCGGCGCGTGGGACACGCCAGGCGTCGCGGGCCTCGTCTCCGCCCTGGGCGCGGGGCCGCGCGGCGTCGACGGCATCCGCTCCGGCGGCAACAAGGCGGGCGACGTGATCCGTGTCCACGGCACGTCGAGATATCGGGAGGAGGACGGCCGCTGGGTCGCGGTCGCCTCGCCGGGCTACCAGCCCTCGGACCCACCTTCCTACGCCACGAGCGCTCCGCAGAACGGCGCGACGGCGATCCTCGATGCGATGCGCCGCGTCGTCGAATCGGTATCGAGGGAAGGCGGACCCGCGCAGATGGCGGCGGTCGAGGAGGAGCTCGCGATGGCGCGTGCCGCGATCCGTGCGCGCCTCGCGCGCGCCACGACGGGCTACGCCATCGCCGCGGGGCCCGAGCACGGCCAGTACTTGCGCTTCGTGCAGGCCCTCGCGGGCGCAGGCGGACCGCGCATCGTCCCGCTCGTGACGCCCGGCGGCGAAAGGAACATTCGGCTGCTGCGCGAAGGCAAAGTCTCGCTCGCGTTGTCGCAGGCCGATGCGGCGCTCGATGCCTTCCATGGCAAGGCGGCCTTCGAGGGCGAGGCGCCCTACGCTTCGCTGCGCGCATTGGGCAGCCTTTATCCCGAGCCGCTGCACGTGCTGGTGCGCGCGGACTCGCGACTCGCCTCGATGGCGGGCTTGCGCGGACGGCGCATCGCCATCGGCCGCCCGGAGTCCGCGTCGCGCACCACGGCGCTGCGCGTGCTCGAGGCGCACGGCATCGGGGCGAAGGACTTCGAGCCCTTCGAGCTCGAGCTGTCCGAGGCATTGGCCGCCTTGCGCGACAAGCGCGTGGATGCCGTGCTGCAGGTGATCGGCGTGCCGGCCGACAGCGTGCGCGACGCGGCCGGCCTGTTCGGATTGAAGTTGCTGCCGCTCGCGGATGCCGCGCTCACGCGGCTGCACGCCCCCGGTTCCGCCTATTTCGGATTCGCCATTCCGCTCGGCACGTACCCGGACCAGGACGAGGACGTGCGCACCGTCGCGACCGCCGCCCTGATGCTCGTGGGCGACGGGCTTTCGGATAGCGAGG
>JADMIO011216396.1_pt1 | contig 18388 bp, 21 predicted proteins | sample 8958161 | NCBI WGS metagenome assembly JADMIO01 (sample SAMN16585339, study PRJNA669376) | soil metagenome | isolation source: Crop rotation soil | place: USA: Cullars Rotation, Alabama | collected 2011 | reverse complement strand
GCCGCGACTTCAAGTCACGTGAATTCCAAGCTTCGGATCCCACTGTGCTGGAAAGCTGGGCGCGGACGAAGCGCTGCGCATCGACACGCGGGTGCCGGACTGCAAATACTGGAATTTCCAGCTCTGCAACTGGTGGATGGAATCGCTCGACTACCGCTATCTGCCGGTCTGGACCAACAACGGCATGGCGAAGCTCAACGCCGACGGGACGCTCACCCTGGTGGTCGCCGCGGCGGACACCGGCGTTGGCAACTGGATCGATACCGCCGGCCATGACAATGGGACCATGCTGCTGCGCTGGGTCGGCGCCAGCGAACATCCCATCCCCACCTGCCGCGTCGTCAAACTGTCGGAGCTGCGCACATGAGCGAACTGGAGCGCCTGAGTGCCATCGAGCAGATCCAGCAGCTGAAAGCGCGCTATTTCCGCTGCATGGACACCAAGGACTGGGCCGGGCTGGAAGGCGTGTTCGGACCGGACAGCGTGATGGACATGCGCAACGAAAACCGCACCGGCGGCCGCTCAGAGGACCAGTATCACACTGGTGCGGCCAACATCGTCCGCTTCATGCGCAGCGCCATCGAGCATGTCACCACGGTGCATCACGGCCACACGCCGGAGATCGACCTCACCGGGCCCGACACCGCCAAAGGCATCTGGGCGATGGAGGACATGCTGCGCTGGCCGGAAGGCGGCCCGCTGAAATGGCTGCATGGCTACGGCCATTATCACGAAACCTATCGCCGCATCGGCGATCGCTGGTACATCCAGACCACCACGCTGACGCGCCTGCGCGTCGACGCCGAATAAATCCCTTCAGGAGAGGATCTCACATGTTGCTCAAGGATAAGGTTGTCATCATCACCGGCGTCGGCCCCGGCATGGGCCAGCATCTGGGCCAGCTCGCTGCCGAGGAAGGCGCCTCGGTGGCGCTCGCCGCCCGCTCGGCCGCCTTCATCAACGACATCGCCGGCAAGATCAAGGCGAAGGGCGGCAAGGCCATCGCGGTGCCGACCGACGTGTCGGACATGGCGCAGTGCCAGCGCCTGGTCGACGAGACGGTCAAGGCCTTCGGCCGCGTCGACTGCCTGATCAACAGCGCCTATTCGCATGAAGCGATGATCCCGCTGGACGAGGGCATGGAGATCGACCAGTACATCCGCAGCTACAACGTCACCTTCCTCGGCGCCGTGCGCATGGCCAAGGCCGTCATCCCGGTGATGCGCAAGAACAATGGCGGCAAGGGCAAGGGCTCCATCACCAACGTGTCGAGCCAGGCAACGCAGCAGGTCGTGTGGGGCGAAGGCGACTACGCCGCCGCCAAGGCCGCCCTGAACCAGAACACCAAGCAGCTCGCCCGCGAGCTCGGCCGCTACAACATTCGCGTCAATGCCGCCCTGATGGGCTGGCTGGGCGGCCCGGCCGTCGATGGCTTCGTCAAGAGCGCCGCCGCCCAGCAGGGCGTCGCCGAGGACGTCATCGTCAAGGGCATCACCAAGAACATCGCGCTGGGCGTCATCCCGCCCGACAGCGAGTGCGCCAAGGCCGCCTTGTTCCTGGCGTCGGACTACGCCTCGATGGTCTCGGGCGCGCAGCTTAACGTCAATGGCGGCGAGTACATGTAAGGCAGCCAGGCGAGGAGACGATACCCATGGCGATTCCGCTCGAAGACATCTGGCTGATCCAGCAGCTCAAGCATAAATATTTTCGCTGCATCGACACTGCCAACGTGAAGGAGCTGGAGACGCTCTTCACCGACGACGTGCAGATCGACTATGTCGGCGGCGACTACCACATCGTCCAGCACGGCAAGAAGGCGATGATCGAGTATCTGCAGGGCGCCTTCCACAACCAGGCGGTCGGCATGCATCAGGGCCATTGCCCGGAGATCGAGGTGACCAGCCCGACCACCGCGCACGGCACCTGGTACCTGCACGACATTTTCCTGAACATGCACGCCAAGGAATATACCGAGGGATCGGCGCTCTATTACGACAAGTACGTCAAGGTCGACGGCAAGTGGCTCATCAAGGAGAGCCGCTATGAGCGCATCATCGAGATCTTCAAGAAGTATGAGAATCTCGAGAAGGAAATCGGCACCGTCACGGCGCACTATCTCGCCACGCGCGCCAAGCCGCCGGGGCCCAATTCGAACAAGTAGGGTACAAGGGTTCTAAGCTAAAGGCCGCCGGATCGCTCCGGCGGCCTTTTTCATTTTTGTCATCCCGCCCGGGAGCGGATGGGTCCTGCGTCACTTCTCGTCGATGAACTCGCGAATGTCGGCGGTCACTTCCTTCGCCTTCACCACCGACACCCAGTGATCGCCGGTCGGATACAGCTTCACCTTCAAATTCGGCACCAGTTTCTCGATGCCCGACAGGTTGCCGGCCTGCAGCGCGCCGTCATTCATGCCCCAGACCAGCAGAGTCTGGGTCTGGATGATGCGCGTCTTGGCGCCGCCCAGCACGAAGTCGGCGGTCCACGAGGTCGGCACCTTCGCTGCCGGATGGGTGTCGTTGTAGGGCGGGTTCAGATGGTTGGCGCGGTACCAGTTGAGGCCACCCACCAGCGAGCCCGGCTGCTGCCAGGATGCGACCCATTTCTGCGCGTCGTCCTGGCTATAGACGCCGGCCTTCAGCGCGCCGCCGACGATGCCCTGGGTCAATCCGGCGAAATTGTTCGGCGCCACCTGTTCTTCCCACTTGGCGCCGTCATAGCCGATGAAGGCATAGGTGTAGGTGCTGCCCAGGCGCTGGATCGGGTTGTCCTTCATCTCGCGCTCGAACAGCGTCGGGTGCGGCGCGTTGATGATGACCAGCTTGTCCAGCAGTTCCGGATGGTACATGGCAAAGCACCAGGCCAGCAGCCCGCCCCAATCGTGCCCGACCAGCACGAATTTCTTGTCCTTGCCGATCACCTTCTCGGCGAAGGCGCGGACATCCTCGACCAGCTTCGGCATTTCATAGGCCGCAACGTCGGTCGGCTTCGGATTGGTCAGGTTGACGCCGCGCAGATCGGGCGCGATGGCGCGGTGGTCGCGGCCGATGTCGGTCAGCTGGTCGCGCCACATGTACCAGAAGGCGGGAAAGCCGTGCAGGAACAGCACCGGCGGACCCTTGCCCTCCTCGACATAGTGGAATTTCAGCCCGTTGGCCTCGACATACTGATCCTTGAATGCCGGCGCGTCGGCGGCGCTCGCCGTGGCGCTGGCGAAGGCAATGGCGGACAGGATCAGAGCGGCACAGAGGCGGCGCATGGACATTCCCCCACTTGGTTTTGCTTGCTTGCCAGCATCCTTGTCCCGCGACCGCACGGAATCCAGTGGATTTTCCGGCATGCCGGGCCATCCTGCCGGCACTTCATCGAGGAGGAAGCCATGCGCCTGCTCAGCCTGACGGTCAGTCTGCTGCTCCTGGCATTGCCCGCCGCCGCCGAAACGAGCCTGGCCGGCCCCGATCTGGTCGCGGCGCTGCGCCAGGGCGGCTATGTGCTGGTCATGCGCCACGCACTGTCGCCGCGCGAGGCGCCGGCCACACCCAGTGCCGACAATGTGAAGGGTGAGCGCGAACTGGATGAGAACGGCAAGCGCACCGCCGCCGCGATGGGCGAGGCGTTGCGCACACTGAAAATTCCGCTCGGCCCCGTGTTGTCCAGCCCCACCTACCGCGCGCAGCAGACCGCGCGCGTCGCGGGGTTCCCCAAGCCTGCGATCGAAGAACAGCTGGGCGATGGCGGCCAGGGCATGGCGGCCGACGCCGAGGGCAAGCGCTCCGAGTGGCTGCGCGCCAAGGTGACGCAGACGCCGCCGGCGGGATCAAACCTTCTGCTGGTGACGCATTTCCCCAACATCCAGGGCGCCTTCGGCGACCTCGCCAAGGACGTCGCCGACGGCGAGACGCTGGTGTTCCGCCCCGGCACGAAGGATCCGGTCGCCCGCGTCAAGATCGGCCAGTGGTCACACCTGGAGCACAGTCCATAGCGCGCGCCTCAGGCCCAGCTCCCTCGCCCCGCTTGCGGGGAGAGCGTCGGGATGAGCGGCATTTTTTGAACACCAAGATCAGCAAGGACACCAAGAAGGCGGCGGCCTCTTGGGGAACCTGGTATCCTTGGTGTTCCAACAAAATCAGGGGCGCGGCCTCCGGCCGGTCACTTCCCATCCACGGTGAACGCCAGCAGCGCGTTGCCCGGCAGGCCGAACGTCGCACCCGAATTGACGAACAGCGTGCCGCCGGCGATGACCTCGCCGCCCATGTCGATGCCGCCGCCCTGCGCGGTGCCGCCATTGACCGCCGGATAGGTCCGCCGCGTGCTGAAATCCCACAGCAGCGCGCCGGTCACGTTGTCATGCGCGCGCAGATGCCCGTCCCAGGCGCCGGCGAAGACAGCGCCCGGCATGACGGCGGGGGCGGCGGGCTGAGCACGGCTGCAACCCGGGACCTTGTCCGGGCAGTCGGCCGAATATGGCGGCTGGTCCCAGCGCCGCGCGCCATCCGCGAGGTTGAGCGCGAACAGGCCGCCGCCGATGTCGCGGTCGATGCTGCCCGGCAGCACGTCGGAGATCGGCGCAAACACCGACTGGCCGTCCGTCGCGATGCCCCACTCGACGCCGCCATAGGCGCCGCCGCGGCCCAGCCGCACCTGCCAGACCACCTTGCCCTCGGCATCCGGATCGAAGCCATAGACGATGCCGGACTTGGCGCCCGCCACCAGCATCTGCTTGCCGCCCGGCAGCGTCTGCAGGATCGGCGCCGATCCGAAATCGAAGTCCGGGCCCAGGCGCTTGGGGCAATTGGCGTGCGCGTCGCGCTGTTCATCGTCGCAGCCATAGACCCAGATGTCGGCCGGGATCACCTGGCGCGTCCAACGGCGCTGCCCGGTCTTCAGATCGAACGCGATCATCGCGTTGGTGCTGTCCTGGCGCGGCTCGGTATAGGAATCGCCGGTGCCGACATAGAGCACGCCGCGCTTGGCGTCGATCGTGGGCGTCGACCACACGCCACCGCCCGACGGACCGAAGCGCTTGGTGCCGGCCGGCGTCGTGCCGGTCTGCTGCACCGGATCGCGCAGGATCGGTGCCCGCCAGAGAATCTTGCCGGTCTTGGCGTCCAGCGCCAGCAGCTTGCCCTGGAAGCTGCAGCATTCGTAGGCCGGGTTGGCGGCCGCCGTCTCCTCGCTGGACGCGACCGGCACATAAAGGCGCCCGTCATAGAGCTGCGGCGAACCGGTCAGCCGCACCGTGGGGTGCTCGTCGACCAGATTCTTCCACAGCTCCCGGCCGGTCTCGACCGACAGCGCATGCACGGTGCCGCGCTCATCCGCCGCGAACACGGTGAGTTCGCCGCCGGGGCCCGGCCCCACCCGCACGGTGCCCTTCATCGGCGCGCCGACATCGGCGGCCCAGCGGGTGCAGCCGGTTGCGGCGTCCAGCGCAAAGACGAAGCCGGCCCGGCTCGGCGCGAAGACGCGGCCGGCCGCCACCACCGGCATGCCGGTCGCGGTGCCGCCCGGCAGTGCGAAGGCCCATTTGACGGCGAGGCGCTTGATGTCGGCCGCGGCAAAGCCCGGCTGCGGCTGGAAGCGCGTGTTCAGCTCGTCGCGCCCGAAGCCCGGCCAGTCACTGGCGGCGAGCACCGGCTTTGCCGCCTTGCTGGTGCAGAGATTGGCCTGCGGGTCCGCCTCGCTGCCCAGCTTCTTGCCGGTCACCGCGGTGGCGATCGCCTGGATGTCCTCGGCCGACAGACCCTGTGCCTGAGTGCGCATGGCGCCGCTGGTCAGCGTGCGCACGATGAATTCCGGCGTACGGTAGGTCTGGATGATGTATTTGGCCGGGATGCGGCCGGACGGATGGTCGTGGCACATGGCGCAACGCTGCTCATAGAGCGCAGCGCCATCCGGGGCCGCCAGCGCCGACGTCGCCATGACGCCCAGCATTCCCGCCGCCAGCGCGGCCGCCGTCAGAACCTTCATCGCACTTCCTCCCGGAGCATCTTCTTGTTCAGGCCCGCGCCGCCACCAGCCACACGGCGGCCGGCGGGGTGACGCCGGCCTTGGTCAGATAATCCTTCGCCTTGGCCAGGACCGCCACCCGGATTTTGGCCCGGGTCGCGTCGTCGGCCGCCGCCATGGCGGGCGGTCCCATGCCCATCGCCTGGTCGGCGGCGTCCTCCACCGTGGCGCCCATGAAAAAATCGAAAGTCAGCGGCTTCACCTGCACGTCGCGAAATCCCGCCGCCCACAGGATGCGCTCGACGCGCCCGCCGTCGGCGAAGGCGAACGGGCCCGGCGCATCGGGCGGCGGCCGCACCTCGACCGGTGGCAGGAAGGGCGCGGCGGCACGATGGAAATCGGCCATCCAGGGATTGAGGTCCGGCGCCTGCCAGCAGGCGAAGGCCAGCCGCCCGTTCGGCTTGAAGGCGCGCGCGATGTTGGTGAAGGCCAGCTCCGGCGCGTCGAAGAACATGATGCCGAAGCGCGAGACGCCAAGGTCGAACTCCGGCCCGAACTGATAGGTCGCGGCATCCGCCTCGACCAGCTCGACCCGGCTGCCGAAGCGCTGCATCCGGCGGCGCCCCTCCTCCAGCAGCGGCCGCGATACATCGACGCCGACGACATGGCCGGTTGCCCCCACCGCCTCGGCCAGCCGCAGCGTGGTGGGCCCGGCGCCGCAGCCGATGTCGAGCGCCCGCTCGCCGGGCCGGGCGGCGGCCAGCGCCATCAGCGCATCGGTCACGGCGCGGACGCTCTGGTCGATCTTGTCCTGATTGTCGACGAAGCGCTGGCCGACATGGCCGTTCCAGAATTCGATCTGCTGTTCGTTGCTCAACCGTCCCCTCCCGCGTCGCTGGGGCTGGCCCCTTTCGTCGCCCCGATCATGGTCCGGGCTCTCGCCGGGCGCCACCCCGTTCGCTATGATGGTACGGACCGGCCACCCGTCAGAGGCGGCCGCGACCCTTGGGGAAGGAAACCGCCATGCTGGCCCGCTTGTGCAAAGCGTCGTTCGCCCTGCTCCTGCTCGCCGGCCCGGCGGCAGCGCAAATGGCGCCCACCCTGACCGGCCCGATCACCGGCGGCGACCACAACCGGCCCTATGCCGCCGCCGTGCAGGACCTCGCCAAGGCGGGATATACCGAGAACGAATATTTCCTCGAGGGCATCGCCCAGACCTACCATCCGACCGCGCTGCAGCCGCTGACCCCCGACGGCGTATGGACGGTCGAGGCAGGCGACCGCAAGCCCTACAAGACACGCCTGCTGGTGCGCCGGCCGGCCGACGCGGCGAAGTTCAACGGCACGGTCATCCTGGAATGGCTGCAGGCCACCGCCAGCTTCGACAAGGACGTCAACTGGAACTGGCACCATGAGGAATATCTGCGCCGGGGCTATGCCTGGGTCGGCGTTTCCACGCAGCACACCTCGATCGATGCCGACGCCCAGGACACCACCTACAAATCGCCCGACGTGGCGAAGTTCCGCAGCCTCGTGCAATGGGACCCGCCGCGCTATGGCACGCTGCGCGTGGTGAATGACGATTTCGCCTTCGACATCTTCACCCAGGCCGCCCGCCTGGTCGGCCCTGCCCGCGCCGGTTCTGCCAATGGCGGCATCGATCCGCTGGGTGGCCTCAAGGTCGAGAAGATCATCGCCGTCGGCAACACCGATGGGGCGGCGCACCTCATCACCTATTACAACGCGATCCAGCCGCTGGCCCGCGCCGTCGACGGCTACCTCGCCGAATCGCGCTATGGTCCGCCGGTGCGCCTCGCCGACGGCGTGGTGATGCCGAAGGAGGTGCATGTGCGCACCGACCTCGCAACGCCGATCATCGTGCTGAACACCGACAGCAACGTCACCGGGCACGCGCCGCACCGCCAGCCCGATGCCGCAAACTACCGGCTTTGGGAAGTCGCCGGCACCTCGCACACCAACTATTTCTGGGCGCCCTTCATGGTGGCGCATATGGAGCGCGACTTCGGCATCGTCAGCGGCAAATGCGTCGGGCCCAACGAAGTGCCGATGGAGGCGGTCGGCAATGCCGCCATCTTCGCGCTCAACCGCTGGATCCGCGGCGGCGCCCCGGCGCCGGCGGCCCGGCCCGTGGAGGTCGCCGGCACGCCTCTCAAGATCGAGCGCGACCAGTTTGGCAACAGCCGCGGCGGCATTCGCCTGCCACAGGTGCAGGTGCCGATCGCCCGCTATGCCGAAACGCCCAACCCGCCCTGCTCCGGCGGCGGCGGCACCACGACGCCGTTCCCGGCCGCGAAACTGGCGGAGCTCTATGGCAGCAAGGATGCCTGGCTGGGCAAATTCGCCGCCGCCACCGAGGCCAGCGTGAAGGCCGGCTTCGTGGTGCCGGAGGATGCGCAGAAGATGCTGGCCTGGGCGAAGAACCAGCCTTCCTTCTAAGGGCGGCTTCCGGCGCCGGAGGGCAGAACTCTAGAGCGCGCTCACCAGATGCCCGCCATCGACCGCGAGCACCGAGCCCGTCATGAATGAGGACGCATCCGACGCCAGCAGCAGCAGCGGGCCGTCCAGCTCGCTCACCTGGCCCGGCCGTGCCATCGGAATGCGCCCGACCAGCGCCTTGCCGGCGTCGCTGGCCAGCAGCACGCGCGTCAGGTCGGTTTCGAAATAGCCGGGCGCGATCGCGTTGACGCGAATGCCGAGCGGCGCCAGGTCGAGCGCCAGCATCTTGGTCATCTGGATCAGCCCTGCCTTGGATGAGGCATAGGGTGTCGTGCCGAAACCCTGGCGCAGGCCCAGCACCGAGGCGATGTTGATGATCGAACCGGTGCGCTTGGCCGCGCGCATCGAGCGCGCCACCTCGGTCGCCATCAGGAAGGCGCCCTTTAGATTGGTGTCGAGGATGCGGTCCCAATCCTCCTCGGTGACATCCAGCGCGGGCTTGCGGAAATTGATGCCGGAATTGTTGACCAGCACGTCGATGCCGCCGGTCGCGGCGACCGCCTCGGCGATGCCGGCCCGGATCGACCCGCTGTCGGTGACGTCGAGGGAGACCGGCACCGCCCGGCCGCCGCTGCTGCGGATTTCCTGGGCCAGCGCCTCCAGTTCCGGCAGCCGGCGGGCCGCCAGCACCAGCGAGGCGCCTTCCCGCGCCAGCATCAGGGCGAAATGGCGGCCGAAGCCGCTCGACGCCCCGGTCACCAGCACCACCTTGCCCGCTACCTGCCCCGCCACCGGATCCTCCTGGGAAATCTGCCGTCTTGGTGCCGCCCCCGGCCGGCCGGGTCAAGCCCTGTGGATGTGATGCGGGCAACCATCCGGCGGCTGAAAATGCGCTATGCTCCACCTCAAGCAATAACCGGGAGGTCTCCGATGAAACTCCGTCTTGCGGCCGGCCTGCTGGCCCTCAGCGCCCTGCCGGCGGCGGCCGCGCCCTGCGACACCGCACGCGCCTATCTGCTGCATGTGAATGCCAGGGACGCCGCCGGCCTGGTCAATCTGTTCGCCGAGGACGCGCTGTTCCGCACGCCCTATGGCGCGGTGCTGCATGGCCGTGGCGAAGTCCGCCAGTTCTACGCACCGCTGCTGGCCGGATCCGCCGCCGCCGTGCGCGCCGTCAGCTATTACGACAGCGGCAATGTCTGCACCTTCGAGCTGGAGGCGCAGAGCCGGCGCAGCGAGACGGGTGATTTCGTGCCGGACACCAACGGCACCTGGATCCCGACCTCCGTCGACATCTTCGCCGTCGACGCGTCCGGCAAGATCACCAACATGGTGGCCTACCCCGCCCCCCGATCGCGCTGGCAGGACAACGCCGCTGCTGCGCCAACGGTCGGCAAGCTGCCCTAACGTCTCAGCTCACCACGTCGCCATCAGCCGCTGCGGTCCGCGCAGGGTCAGCGTGCTGCGCCATTCGAACTCGCCGGTCGACGGTCGCAGATTGGGGAAGCGGTCGAGCAGCGCGCGCAGGCCGGCCGCAATCTCGGTGCGCGCCAGCGCCGCGCCGATGCAGTAATAGGCGCCGGCCGTGAAGGCCAGGTGGTGCCCAATTTTCCGGGTGAGGTCCAGCCGGTCGGGATCGGCAAAGCGCGCCGGGTCGCGGTTGGCGGCACCGGTGAAAATATAGATCAGCTCGCCCTCGGGGATGGTCTTTCCGTCCAGCTCGACCGGCGCCAGGCCGATGCGGTGGCTGATCTGCACCGAGCTGTCATAGCGCAGCAGCTCCTCGACCGCCTGCTCGGTCAGCTCCGGATGGCGGCGCAGCAGATCGAGCTGGTCGGGATGGCGGAACAAGGCGACCTGGGCGTTGCCCAGCAGATCCTGCGTGGTCTCGTGCCCTGCCTGCAGCAGATAGATGCAGTTGGCGACCAGCTCGGTCTGGGTCATCAGATCCTTGTCCGAGGTCGCCGCGATCAGTGATGAGATCAGATCCTCGCCCCGCGGACCGCCGCGCCGCCGTTCGATCAGCTCTGCGAAATAGCCCATCAGCCCGCGCGCCGCGTCGTCGGCGCGGGCGGCCAGCTCGGGATTGACGCCGCCGGTCTCGCCGCCGCGTGCGAAATCCCAGGCGAAGCGTTCGATGGTCGGATGGTCCTCGTCGGGAATGCCAAGGATGCGCGCGATGATCAGGAACGGAATCCGGTAATTGTATTCCGCCACCAGATCGGCCTCGCCCAGGGTGGCCAGCCGGTCGCACAGCTCGTTCGCCACCTGGTCGGCGATCGGCCGCCAGCGCGCGATGGCGCGCGGCGTGAAGGCCGACATGATCAAATTGCGCATCCGCATGTGCGGCTCGACCGGCTGCCAGGTCAGCACGTTGCGCATGACGCTGGTGAAGCCGCCATCGCCATGGTTGAAGGCGCTGTCCAGCACCTTCGGATCGTTGACGACGGCGCTGTGGCGGTACAGCAGATCGATGTCGTCGAAGCGCACCGCGGTCCAGGTGCCGTGCAGCACGTCGGGGCGGTTCTTGTGCACCGGCGCCACCCGGCGCAGCTGGTGGTAGAGCGGGTACAGTTCGCCGCGCCGCTTGGGGTCGACGATGCTGGCGACGATCTCGCCGGGGTCGGTCGGCAGGCCGGCCGGGTGCCAGTTGACCGGCTCGAAATTGGCGGGGATTCCCGGCTGCTTGATGGCCCCGTGCATGGTTTCCTCCCCCGTGCCGTTGCCCTGTCAGGTCACTTTTTCTTCCACGATGAAGAAATGGATCATCGAACGGTCGAGGAAGTTGCTCTCATCCGCGATGCGCTGCTGGGTCGGCTCCGGCGCCGCCAGCCGCGTCATGCACTGCTCATAGGCCTGGCGGCTGGCGTAATAGAGCTCGGTCACGACGTCGAACCAGGGCGGATTGCCGTCGGTCAGGATGGCGCCTTCCAGATCGACGAAATTGCGCTTGTATCCCACCAATTCCGGCTGCTGCAGCCGGTTCATCAAGGGCGCGTGCCGCGTCTCGTAATATTCGATGAACTGCGCCTTGGTGAGGCCGGGCTTGCGCCGCATCAGGGCGATGACCTTCAGCATGTTCCCCTCCCTTTGGTTCTCCAGAAAGTGACCGGATTGGGCGCCGACCGCAACCGGCCTTGCTTTTACCGGGGCGGGCATCCGGTCTATGCTCGGCCCCGCCACAGGCCCGCCCCGCCGGCCCGGCGCTCGCAGCTGCGAAACACGCCGCATCTGCGAAGCAAATCAAGGCCGGGGGAGGAAATCGCCGATGAGCACGCCAGCCACACCGGGGTCGGCCCCCATGCCGGCCGCGCAGGCCGCCGCCAAGATCATCGTCATCATGGGCGGTTCGGCCATGATGACCCTGCTGCCGATGGCGGTCGTGGTCGCCCTGCCGACCATTTCGGCCGAACTGGGCGGCACCGTCGATGGCGAGCTGCTGGCCCAGTTCATCCTGGCCATTCCCTCGCTGCTGGTGGCGGTCGGCGCCCCCGTCGCCGCCGTGGCGGCACAGCGCTTCGGCATGCGCAATGCCATGGTCATCACCATGGCGATCTATGCCCTGTCGGGCCTGCTCTCGATGGTGGCGCCCAACCTCGCCGTGCTGATCGCGTCGCGCATGCTGCTGGGCCTGTCGGGCGGCGCCGCCGCGGCACTGGCGGTCTCGGTGGTGCCGGACTTCCCGGAGAACAAGCGCCATCTGATGATCGGTCTCAACGGCGCCGGCGGCACGGCCGCCGCCATCATCGGCCTGCTGCTGTCCGGCTGGCTGCTCGACAGTTTCGGCTGGCGCGCCACCTTCTCGATCTATCTGCTCTCGATCCCGGTGCTGATCGCGGCCCTGGTCGGCGTGTCGAACAAGCGCAGCGTCGAGGGCGCGCATGGCGGCGGCATCGCCGAGCCGCTGCGCCTCATGTGGGTCGTCTATGCCATGGTCTTCCTGATGACGGTGGGATATTTCACGCCGACCGTGGAGACCGCCTTCGTGCTGGCCGACCAGGGCACCAGCGGCGGCGCGGAGCTGGGCAAGATCATCATGTTCTATGCCGCGTCCTCGACCGTGTTCGCCTTCGCCTACCCGCTGTTCCGCCGCGTGCTGGGAAGCCGCGGCATGACCGTGCTGTGCCTGCTCAGCCTCGCCGCCTCCAGCCTGATCATGGGGCTGACCAAGGGCGTGCCGCTGATCGCGCTGGCGCTGATCGCCGGCGGCGCCGGGGCGGGGCTGACCGCGCCCACCATCAACTCGATCATCCTCGACCGGGCGCCCGAGCGCATCCGCGCCGCCGGCTTCGGCCTGATGGTCAGCTCGATGTTCGTGGCCCAGGCGCTCACCCCCTTCGTGCTGGGCGGCCTGCGCGGCATGGTCGGCATGTATGGCGCGCTCACCATCGTCGGGACCGGCCTGCTGGCGCTCGCCGTGGCCGCCTATGTGACCGGTTTCGGCCGCACCCGCGCGCCGGAAGCAGCCCCGGCGGAATGAGCCTACGGGTGTTACTTGACGGGGGCCGGCCGGGCGGGTCAAGTCGCCTGGACCCGTAACCGGGCCGGCCCACTTCTCTGGCAGGCAGCGCAGCTTCATGACATCGACGGTTTCTGACTCGCGCGCTGTCCGGCTCTCCGCGGCGGTGGTGGTGCTGACCGCACCGCCGCTGAACTCGCTGGTGACGCTGGCGATCGCGCCCGCCCTGCCGGGCCTGGCGTCGCACATCGGCGCCGACGCCAATGGCGAGCTGCTGTCGCAGCTGGTGATGGTAGCGCCCTCCTTCATGATCGCCATTTTCGGGCCGCTGTCGGGCGTGGCGGCGGAGCGCTGGGGCCTGCGCAGCTGCCTGCTGGCGGCGCTGGTGCTGTTCGCCATCGCCGGCACCGCGGGCGTCTTCGCGCCCGACCTCGGCGTGCTGACGGCGTCGCGCCTGCTGCTCGGCGTCGCCGGCGGCGCCGCCGCGTCGCTGGGCCTCTCGGTCGCCTCGCAGCTGCCTGAGAGCTGGCGCGAACTGATGCTCGGCCTGTCCGGCGCGTTCGGTTCGGTGCTGGCGATCCTGGCGCTCACCTTCGGCGGCGTGCTGGTCGATTGGGGCGGCTGGCAGGCACCGATGCTGCTCTATCTCCTGGCGCTGCCGGTGATCCTGCCGGCGCTGTGGGGCGTCAACCGCCGGGTCGATGCGGTCGAGAACGCGCATGAGCAGACCGGCCGCGCGGACTGGGCCGGCGTGTTCCGCCTGTGGCCCTTCTACCTGCTGATGGTGCTGCAGTGCATGGCGCTGTTCGTGCCGGACATCCAGGGCCCGTTCCTGCTGGAGCAGGAAGGCATCAAATCGGCCACCGACATCGGCTTCACCACCGCCACCTACGCGCTCTGCTCGCTGTCGATCGCCATCTTCTACGGCCCGGTGCGCCGGATCATGGGCGAGCGCACGATGCTCTATCTGACGCCGATCCTGCTCGGCATCGGCCAGATCGCCGTCGGCTTCACGCACGGCGCCGACAACATGCGGCTCGTCTATCTGTTCGCCGGATTCATGGGCGCCGGCTGGGTGACGCCGATCCTGTTCTCCGCCGTGCTGACCCGCGCGCCGGCGCATGGCCGCGCCATCGCGATGGGGCTGATCTACTCCACCATCTATGTCGGCCAGTTCGTCAATCCGGCGATCCTGACGCCGGTGCGCCGGATGGTCGGCATCCACGGCACGTTCATCTTCGACGGGCTGCTGATGGTGCTGATCGGCCTGGTCATCGTGCTCGCCACGCGGCCGCGCCTGAAACTGGCCGCCAAGCCGGCGGAGTAGGATCGCATGTCCGGATTGCGTCTCAGCGTCCTCGATCAGATCCCCGTGCCGGCCGGCACGACGGGGCCGCAGGCGCTCGCCAACACGCTGGAGCTGGCCCGCCTCGCCGACCGGCTCGGCTATCACCGCTACTGGCTGGCCGAGCATCACGGCACCACGGCGATCGCCTGTCCGGCGCCGGAAATCCTGATCGCCGCGGTGGCCGACGCCACGAAGCATCTGCGCGTCGGCAGCGGCGGCGTCATGCTGCCGCATTATTCGCCGCTGAAAGTGGCCGAGCAGTTCGCCGTGCTGGCGGGGCTGCATCCGGGCCGCATCGATCTCGGCATCGGCCGCGCGCCGGGCACCGACGGCACCACGTCGCTGGCGCTGCAGCGCGACCGCCAGCACCGCATGCCGGACGATTTCCCGAACCAGCTGGCCGAGCTGCTGGCCTATCTGGAAGACCGCATGCCGGACGGCCATCCCTTCCAGAAGCTGCAGCATTTGCCCGGCAAGCCGGCCGCCGAAGACGACCGGCCGCAGGTGTGGATGCTGGGCTCGTCGCCGCAGAGCGGACAATGGGCGGCGGAGCTGGGCCTGCCCTATGCCTTTGCCGATTTCATCTCACCGACCGGTGCCCGCATCGCCGGCGAATACCGCCGCGCCTTTGAACCGACACCGCGCGACGGCCACGGCCTGCCGGCGCCGGAAGTGGTGGTCGCCGGCTGGGCCATCTGCGCCGAGACCGACGAGGCGGCCGCCACGCCGCCAGCTTCCGCATGATGATGACCTTGCTGATGCAGGGCGCGCAGGGTTTCCTGCCGGCCGTGCCGCCGCCGGAAGAGGCGCTGGCCTGGCTCGCCCAAAACCAGGTGCGCCCGAACCCGCACATGCCGGGCCGCCGCATGCTGCTCGGCACGCCCGCGAAGGTCAAAGCGGGCATCGAGGCTTTGGCCGCCGAATACGGCGCATCCGAAGTGATGCTGGTCAACATCATGCACGACCATCGGGCCCGGCTGCGCTCCTACGAGCTGATCGCCGAGGCGTTCCAGCTGAAATCCCGCGCATAGGAGACGAACCATGTCCTCGATCCCGACGTTGAACGGCAAGGTGGCGCTCGTCACCGGGGCCGCGCGCGGCCTCGGCAAAGGCTTCGTCGAGGCGCTGGCCGGCGCCGGCGCCATGGTGATCGCGGGCGATGTCAGCGACTGCGCCGGCGCGGTGGCCGGCCTCGACGCGCGCGCGCTGTCCGTCCATCTCGACGTCACCGACATGAAGTCGGTGCAGGCGGCGGTCGACCTCGGCGTAGCGCGCTTTGGCCGGCTCGACATCCTGGTCAACAATGCCGCCCTCTATGGCAGCCTGAAGGGCGGCCGCTTCGAGAAGATCCCGGAAGACCAATGGGACGCCGCCATGGCGGTCAATGTGAAAGGCATCTGGAATTGCTGCAAGGCGGCGGTCCCGGAGATGCGCAAGAACGGAGCCGGTTCCATCATCAACATCGCCTCGATCGCCGCCATCTACGGCATGGCGTTCGGTCTGCATTACACGGTCAGCAAGGCCGCCGTCATCGGTCTGACGCGCGGCCTCGCGCGCGAGCTCGGGCGCGACAACATCCGCGTCAATTCAATCGCGCCGTCGGCCGTGCTGACCGAGGGAACCCGCGAATTCTTCGGCGACAAGCATGACCACGCCGTCCAGGTCATCGCCGGCGATCAGTCGATCAAACGCAACCTTGTGCCGCAGGATGTCGCCGGCGCCGTGCTGTGGCTGGCATCGGAAGGCTCCGGTTTCGTCACCGGCCAGACCATCGCGGTGGACGGCGGCACGGTGCTTTTGTAGAAGCCCATCACGACACCCAAAACCGGAGGAACGATGCCCACCCAGGGGGAAATGAAGGCCGCCTTGCAGGCCTATATCAACGCCTACAATGCCGGCGATCTCGACGGCATCGTCAAGCTCTACGCGGCCGATTGTCAGGTCGAGGATCCGGTCGGCAATTCAGCCATGAAGGGCCCGGCCGCAGTGCGCGAATTCTACCAGGGCGCCTTTGCCACCGGCGCCAAGCTGCGCGTCACCGCCGGCCCCAACGGCTCGCACGGCAACTCCGCCGCGATGGCCTTCGAAGCGGTACTGCCCAACGGCGCCTATGTCCGCGTCATCGACGTGATGACCTTCAACGATGCCGGCAAGTTTTCTTCCATGAAGGCCTATTGGGGCCCGGAAGATTTCGTCCAGCCGTAAGTAAAAGAACGACCCCTCACCCTAACCCTCTCCCCGCAAGCGGGGCGAGGGAATCGCTTCAACACCCGTGAGGGTGCGGGCTTGAGCGCAGCTCCCTCGCCCCGCTTGTGGGGAGAGGGCGGCGGCGCGAAGCGACGCGGGGTGAGGGGAGTTTTTTAGTCCCGCGGCTTGCCGACCGTGATGCCGCCATCGACGACGAAGTCGCCGCCGGTGCAATAGCTCGACCGGTCGGACGCCAGGAACAGCACCATCTCCGCCACCTCGACCGCCTCCGCCATGCGGCCCAGCGGGTATTTGCCATAGGCCTTGTCGTAATCGGCGTCGGTCCAGCCGGGCCGCTCCGTCATCTTGGTCTTGGTCGGCCCCGGGATCACGGCATTGACGCGGATGTTCTGCGGCCCCAGTTCGATCGCCGCCGTCTTGGTCAGCGCGCGCACGCCGAACTTCGAGGCCGAATAGGCGAGAAAGCCCTGGCGGCCCTCCAGCCCCTGCACCGAGGAGAAATTGACGATCGATCCGCCGCCGCCCCGCGCGATCAGCGGGCTCGCATGTTTGAGGCCGAGAAAGGTGCCGACCAGATTGACGTCGAGCACCTGGCGGAACGTCTCGACGCTCATCTCGGCCAGCGGCTGCACGCGGATGATGCCGGCATTGTTGACCAGCACGTCGAGCCGGCCGAACGCGCCGTCGGCGTCGGCCACCGCCTGCAGCCAGGACGCCTCCACGCCGACATCCAGCTCGACGAAGCGGGCGGCCTCCCCCAACGCCGCCGCCAGGGCGCGGCCCTCGTCGGCGCGCCGGTCGCAGACCAGCACGCGGGCCCCCTCCTCGACGAAGCGCCGCGCGGTGGCGGCGCCGATGCCGCGCGCCGCACCCGTCACCAGCGCCACCTTGCCCTGCAGTTCGGCCATCGCGGTCGCTCCCCTCACCGCGTGATGATGCGGGTGCCTTCGACGAAGGCGTCGCGCGCCTTGCTGCCCTCGCCCATCAGGTTCAGCTGGTAGGTATAGCCCTGCTCGATGCGATAGTTGGTGTGCATCGGGAAATTGTCGATGTGGTTGAGCGCCGCCTTGGCGAAGCGCACGGCGGGAAGCTGCTTCTTCGCCAGCAGGGCGGCGATCTCGCGCGCCTTGGGCATCAGCTCGTCCGGTTCCACCAGATAGGCGACCGACCCCCAGGCATAAAGTTCCGCCGCCGTCGCCGGCCGGCAGGTCAGCGACATCTCGCGCAGCTTCATCGGCGGCACCAGCTTGGCCAGGTGCGAGGCGCAGCCCAGCGCGCCATTGTCGACCTCGGGCAGGCCGAAGCGCGCCTTGGTCGAGGCGATGATCATGTCGCAGCTCCCGACCAGCCCGACACCGAGCCCCATGCAGAAATCATTGACCGCCGCGATGACCGGCGCCGGGCACTGGTAGATCTCGTTGAAGGCGTGATAGCAGGCCTCGCCGGAGCCGATGTTCATCTCCATCTCGCGGCCCTTGTTGGCCTGCATTTCCTTGATGTCGATGCCGGCGTTGAAGCCCTTGCCCTTGGCCGTCAGGATGACGGCGCGCAGCGTCTTGTCCTGCGCCAGCGTGCGGAAGGTCTCGTAGATCTTCCAGGTGTCGCCCACCGTCAGCGCGTTGACGGGCGGATGGTCCAGGACCACTTCGGCGATGTTGTTCTCGACGGTGCAGGTGACAGTCATGGCGGTTCTCCGGTTACGAATATTTTCGAGCGTGGGTCATGCCGGCGGCGTGTGCGCCAGCGGGGATTTGTAATAGCGCGCGAGCGTCGGGCGGATCACATAGACGACGCGGCTCGACCATTTGCGCCGCGGGAACGGCCCGCCCAGATATTTCTGCGCGAGCTGGTCCAGCACGGTGAGGTCGTTGTCGTCGCGCGTCTGGCTGACCAGGCCGCGGATCAGCACCTGCTCACTTTCCAGCACATTGGGATCCTAAGCTTAGAATTCCACGTGGACAAGTTGTCGC
>JADMIO011472274.1_pt1 | contig 18389 bp, 14 predicted proteins | sample 8958161 | NCBI WGS metagenome assembly JADMIO01 (sample SAMN16585339, study PRJNA669376) | soil metagenome | isolation source: Crop rotation soil | place: USA: Cullars Rotation, Alabama | collected 2011 | reverse complement strand
GGCCACGCCGGGGGTGTACACTTACATCACCCCCGATGCGCATCATGCACATCTCAACTCGCCTGATCCTCGGCGGCTCGCAGGAGAACACCATCCTCTCCTGCGAAGGCCAGGCCGATCGCGAGCACGACGTCGCGCTCGTGTACGGCCCAATCTACGGACCGGAAGGCTCGCTGCTCGATCGCGTGCAGCACCACGGCCGCATCAAAACCATCGAAACCCCGCGCCTCGTGCGCCAGATCGCCCCGCTCAAGGATCTGCGATGTTATTTCGATCTTCGGAAGATCATTCGCAGCTGGAAACCGCAGGTCGTTCACACCCATTCATCGAAAGCCGGGATCCTCGGCCGCGCCGCCGCGTGGCATGAGCGCGTGCCATGCGTCGTTCATACCGTCCATGGCCCGCCCTTTCATCGTTATGAAACTCGCTGGCGCAATGCGATTTATATCGCCTCCGAGCGCTTCGCGGCCAAGCGATGTCACAAGATCGTCTGTGTCGCGGACGCGATGCGCGAGCAGTTTCTTGCCGCGCACATTGGCCGGCCGGAGCAATATGTCACCGTCTATTCCGGCATGGAAGTGGAAACATTCATTCATCCGTCGACGTCGCGCGATCAGATTCGCCGCGAGCTGAGTATGACAAACGATGATTTCATCCTCGGCACAGTCTCGCGCCTCGCGGAGCTGAAGGGTCACGACGACCTGATCGACGCGCTCGCGCCCGTCATGCGTCAGGACCGCCATCTGAAACTGCTCTGGGTGGGCGACGGCTGGTGGCGCGACCGCCTGCTCGATCGCGTCCGGCAGCTCGGTCTTTCCGATCGGGTCGTCACAACGGGTCTGGTCTCGCCCGAGAAGATTCCAACCTATCTTCAGGCGATGGACGCGCTCGCGCACCCGAGTTACCGCGAGGGTCTCCCGCGCGCCGTCACGCAGGCGCTGCTCAGCGGTCTGCCCGTCGTGGCGTATGATGTCGACGGCACGCGCGAAGTCTGCGTGCCGGGCGAGACCGGCCTGCTCGTTCAGCCCGGCGACATCAAGGCGCTGCATGACGCGGTGCTCTGGCTGAAGGATTTTCCGAGAGAGCGGCAGGCCATGGGCCAGCGCGGCCGCGAACTTTGCCGCGTAAGGTTCGATGCGTCCACCATGGTCGATCAACTGGAGGATATATATGCAGCGCAGATTCAGCACCACAAGGCGAGCGGCGCCGCTGCTGATCCTGCTGGTAGGGTTTCTTAATGTGGCGAGCGGCGCCCAGACGCTGCGGCTTCCTCCGTCTCCGCCACAACTCGAGAAATTCACCTACGCCGCCGAATTAATCGGCATCCTTCAAAAAGAAATTGCCGCTCTTCTCGAAACGGAGGCCGAAGCGGACGCTGTTCGCAAGATCGTGCTGCGCGCGTCGATCAATTGCCGCATCATCGCGGCCGATCTGCTCGAGAGCGCGGACCGCGCCGGCGATGCCGGCTCCATCGCGATGATCGCCGGCTTCCGGCTCGCCCGCGGTCGCGATGACATCGACCATCTTCTTCGAGCGGTGCTGGAGCTGGGCCAGAGCGCCGCCGCGCCCGATGCGCCGCCAGTCGAGGCCGCACGATTCCAGCGCGTCATTGATGCGCTGCGCCGATATAATATGAATGCTGCGGAGGCAAAGCGCCGCGGCGCGCCCGTCGATCCGGCCACGCTCGATCCCATGCTCGCCGGCGTGTTCGCGCCGCTCATGGACGCCGCGAGCATTTTCGAGAATCGCGCTGCGACAAGTCACTGGATTCCGTCCGGTCAGATCACCCGGACGGTCGCGATGCTCGCCGTTGGAAGCGCCGCTGGCGCCGCGGCGTCGTCATCTCCGACCGTCGACGATCTGGCCGATCGGCTCGCCGCGGCCCCGCTGCGCGACGATACGAAACAGGAGATCACGCTTCTTCTCGATCTTCTCCGGCAAGGCGCGGAGTTCTCGGATTTTCGGCCGCACATCGCAGAGTACGCCCGGCTGATCGCGCAGGCTCTCGACACCGCCGACGCCGTGGCGGCGGCCGCGTGGATGAGCGAGTCCTCGCGAAGCGCCTACCTCGAGCGTCTGCACCGCGCGCTCGTGCTCTTCCGCGATAAGTCCACGCGCGCCGCCGGCGAGCAGCAGCTCAATCGCCTGCGCGATTCGCAGCTGATCGTCATCCTGATTAACGATCTTGCAGCGCGAAAGGTTGAAACGATTGCGATTCAGAACGCGCTGCTGGCTGCTGATTCCCGCGCGGACAATCCCGCCGAGGCCGATCTCGGCGCGCAGCAGCTTTCGAAGCTGCGCCAAGTGCTTCAGCGCATGATCGACTATCGCAACATTGACGCGTCCGAGCTCTCGGGCGATCTGAAGCTCGTGCAGAAACAGCTCGACAAGGCCTATCAGCGCGCTGAAGCCGCGCTCCTGAATGACATCGCGCGGCTGACTTCCGATCCGCATGCGCTGGGCGACCCCGCAGTGAGCACGCTGCTGGCCGATCAGGCGCAGTATCTCGATGATCTGAAGCGGGTGCGCGCGATTCCCGACTGGATCGACACGATTCGCCTGCTGCGTCCCGCCTCCGCGCCGGCGTTCACCAACCAGACGCGCCGCATGTGCCAGTGGCTGCTCGATCCGACGCGCCGGCCGGATGCGCTGGCCGCGATGGATCAGTTTCAGCAGCAGCTCTCGCTTTTTTATCCGCTGCCGATGGAGGATCAGATTCGCCGCGGCGAGCCGATCGTGATTCAGCTAACCGGCGGGATGCAGGAGCAGCTGATTCGCGAGATCGATCAGCAGCGGCAGAAGTGGGCGCAGAGCTGGGGCGAAGGAGATGCGGGCGGCGAAGCGGTCAATCGAATGCTTCTGCTCTATCGACTGACGCAGACGATGGCCGACATGGCCGAGGTCTCCGCCATTCGAGGTGATGCATCGCTGCTGAATCGCTGGGCGGCGTGGCAGCTGAAGGGCGAGATTCTCACCCGCGCGATGAACGATCTGCCCACGCGGCTTCGCCTGGCGTGCGCCGCCGCGACGGGCAACAACGACGCGGCGCTGCGCGATCATCTGGATCGGATCGATCGGAGCGCGCCGATCGTGAAGCTCGCCGGGCGGTTGAGCCAGGTGCTGGATGAATCGCTCACGACGCTGCCCGATGGCGCGCTTGGCGTGCTTGGCGCGTGCTGCAATCCGCCGACGACGGATTCATGGATGATTCAGCGGCGGATGGAGATCGCGCACTTGTGCCGCTATGCGCTGGAAATGGATTATGCTCGATCGCGCGGCGATGAGAAGGCCGTCGAGACGCTCGCGGAATATGTCAACGCCGTCGCGGACTCGCTGCTGGACGATCTTGGAGAACGGCGGCGGAATCTGCCCGCGCTGATCGGCTTTGATGGCACGCAGCCGCTGCCGAAATCGGACGACGATGCGCGCAAGCCGCGCCGCGGATCATGAAGTATCATGACTGTCATGGCGAATGTGCTGGTGATCGGCCCGCATCCTGATGATCAAGAGCTCGGCATGGGCGGGACGATCGCGCGCCTCGCCGAGCAGGGTCATCACGTTCTGCTGCTCGACATGACCAACGGCGAGCCCACGCCGCACGGCGATGTCCAGACACGCGCGAAGGAATCCGCGGAGGCGGCGAAGATTCTCGGCGTGAAGCGCCAGATGCTCGATCTTCCAAATCGCACAGTCATACATTCCATCGAAGCGCGACATAAGGTCGCCGGCGTCATTCGTCAGCATCAGGCGCAGATTCTTTTTGTTCCTTATTTTGAAGATGCGCATCCGGATCATGTGGCGACGACGCGCATTGCGGAAGATGCGCGCTTCGATGCGAAATTGACGAAGATCGAGCTGCCGGGCCAGCCGATTTATCCGAAGTGGCTCATCTATTATTACTGCACGCACCTGCGAATCGCGGCGCAGCCGACCTTCTGCTTCGACATCAGCGGGTTCGAGGACCGCAAGCGCCAGGCGATTCTTGCGTACAGGAGCCAGTTCGTCCTGTCGGAAAAGAACCGCGATGTTCCGAAATGGCTCGACGCTGCGAACGTGTATTTCGGCAGCCGCATCGGGACCGCGGCGGCGGAGCCGTTCTTCACGCGCGAGCCGCTCGGATTGACGAGCTTTGAATCGCTGTGTTGATCGCCGTCGCGCCGCAGTATCATGCGCGAATGGTCGCCCAACCCGCCATCTTCATCTCCGCGACCTCCGCCGATCTCCATTCCGCGCGCGATCTGGTCGCGAAGATGCTCGTCACGCTCGGCTTCGCGCCGGTGTGGCAGGACATCGCGGCGACGCAGGGCGGCGATCTTCGGCAGATCCTTCGCGAGCGCATCGCGCCGTGCGCCGCGGTCATCCAGCTCGTCGGTCATCGATATGGCGCCGAGCCGCCCGAGCCCGATCCGCAGTTCGGCCGCGTCTCGTTCACGCAGTTTGAGGCACTACACGCGGAGCGCGCCGGCAAGCGCGTGATCTACATCGTCGTGCCGGAGAGTTTCCCCACGGATGCGTGCGAGCCGGAATCGCCGGAGCTTGCGCGCCTCCAGGCGGAGTATCGCAAGCGGTTGGAATCCAGCGAGGCGCTGCGGCAATATGCCGGCACGCCGCTGGAACTCGAAAATCGCGTGCTGCGCCTGCGCGACGATCTGGCGACGCTTCGCGCGCAGATGATTCGCGATCGCCGGCGAGTGATGATCGCCATCGCCGCACTGTTCGCGCTGGCCCTGGCGATCGGCGCCGGCGTGTGGGGCCTCAACCGCGCCGCGAAGAGGCAGGAATCAACCGTCACGCGGATCGAGAGCAACATCGCCGAGCAGAAGACAATTCTCGAGCAGGTCACGCCCGCAGCGCTCGCGGGCGCGCTGGCATCCGCCAACGCCGCGAAGCTGATGCAGTGGCGCGGCGGGTCCGTCACGACGGGCCAGATCGCCGTCGCGCTGACGTCCATGATGGAAGGATCGAAGCGCACGGTCGCGAGCGCGTTTTTCGAGAACAGCCGCGGCGCGCCGGAGGCGATCGCGTGGCTGACGCTCGCGCTTAAGGATGGTCTTGACCCGAATCTCCTTCTGCCGGCAGATTATTATGATCAGGAAGCGATCCTGATCGTCGCGACACGCGCGGGCAACGCGGATGCTGCAATTGCGCTGCTTGGCGCGGGCGCGAGCCCGCACGGATATCAGAATATCTGGTTCACCGCACCGGAGCTGCCGCGGTTTCTCTTTCCGTATGCGGCGCTGATGAAGGCTGATCAGTTCACCGCGGATGAGAAACGCCGGCTGGCGGAGGCCTATCGCGATGCGGGCGCGGTGCTGACGCGCGACATGCCTGGCGTCCCGCTTGACTCTTCGCCGAATTCGATGCGCCGGACGACGCAGACGCTTTCCGTCGATGAAGCGCTTTCGGGCGCGCGGCTTGGCGTCGTGCTGGGCGAGACGCCGCAGATGTGCTATCAATCCGTCAATCCGATTGCGGACGCGGCGTCGAGGCGCACCGGCACCGACTGGGCCGCGTTCATTCGCGACATGCCCAAGCGCATCGACTGGGACCCGCAGACGGGCAGCCCGTATGTCGGCCTCGTTCGCTACGAAGTGCGGAATCTCATCGCGGTCGTCAAGGATCGCGCGTATTTTCTTGGCGTGGCGCAGTCGCTCTCTCCGCAGTACATTCTCGTGGAAGTGTCGCGCGACGCAGCGCAGTGGCATATCTACTGTCACATGCAGCCGGAGGCAGGCATGGGGTTCTGCAAGAAGGACGATGATGGCTATCAGCCGGATGGATGCTGGCGCCGAATTAACATGACCTTCGACCGCGGCACGATGACGATGCTCGTCGAGGATTATTATAAATACACAGTTTCGATTAACTGCAATTAGGTGTTGCATTACACAGCAGGACCGTACATATTCTGCGTTTATCAGCTACGCTTCCGCCGACGCGGAGAAGGCGCAGGAGATCTGCGAGAGTCTCGAAGCGGCGGGCTTTCGCTGCTGGATCGCGCCGCGCGATTTGCGGCCCGGGCGCGAATATGCCAGCGAAATCATCCACGGCATCGTTCAGTCGCGCTGCATGGTGCTGGTGCTATCGGAGGCCGCCAATCAGTCGCCCTTCGTGCAGCGCGAAGTCGAGCGCGCCGTCAGCAAGCGCAAGCCGGTGTTTCCGATCCGCATCGAAGAAGTGCTGCCGTCGCCGTCGCTGGAATTGTTCGTCTCGACGACGCAGTGGATCGACGCGTGGACGGGCAGCATGTCGGAGCACGTCGAGCGCCTCGCGGGCGAATTGTCCGATCAGACGCTGATCACGCGGACGACAGCCGCGACGCGCAAGGCGGTCCGCCGCCGGCACATGCCGAAATGGCTGGCGATCGCGGGCGGGTTTGTCGGAATCGTGCTGGCGATCGTCATAGGAAACCAGTTGTCGCGCAGCCCTTCGCCGACGCCGGATTTCAGATCAGACAAGCCATCCAGTGTTGCGTTGAACGTCCCTGCCGATGCGCCGCCGGCAACAGCGCCGGCTTCTGAAACGAACGCCCCGCCGCGGGGAAATGAAACTCACACTGCCATCGAGGAGGATCGGCCGCAGCGCGGTTCGCACGAGCCGACCTCGGAAACACCCTCTCGCGAGTCGCCGCCGGCGCGCCCGCCTGCCACGCATGCCGATCTTCCCAATGGCAACTGGTCGGATAAGCTCAGCGACGGCCTGATCACGTTCGCGCCGCTTTCTCATAATCTCGGCGATATTCAGCGAATTCGGATCGGCGCCTCGTCCGATCATCTCGATCGCATCATCGATGTTCTCGCCCGCGACGAGCAGGCCGGGCGCATCGATCCATTTTTCATTCGAGACGAGCGGCCAAGCAACCCTCGCCCGATTCCGCTGCCTGACTTTGCCGACTCCATCTATGTGCAGGTTGAATTCAAGGACGGCGGCACAAGCGCGGCGCGCCGGTCGCAGGTGCGGCTCGGCCAGGCTCCCAACGTCCAGTTCCGCGCGCTCGATGCGCCGGAAAGTGCCGCGACGCCAGCCCTCTTCGCCGCATTGAATTCCGACGGCGTCTGCTTTCTCCCGATGTCCCCGCCCGGCACGTCGCACATTCAGTTCTCGATCGACGACGGTGAGTTCCGCGATTTCCCACCGTGCGCGAATCGAATGTGGGGCGAGTTCGGCCGCACGCCGCAGCCCTGGCAGGCGTGCTCGGAGATGCGCCTGAAATTCCGAACCATCAGCGGATGGGACATCGGTCCCGTGCGCTATTCCATGGATGGGCTGAAGGAGCTGGTCGTTCAATCTCTCAAGGAAGAAGTCAACAAGTCGCTGCGGGATCTCATTCAATGCCGCCGGCTCATGTTCGCATCCGACACGCCCGGCCGGCCCGCGCGAGTCAACGCGGATCACAAAGCCCTCGCGGACGCGCTTCGCACGCATCTTCATACCACTCGGCTCCGCGATGCGATGGGCGATGTCGACCGCATCATCGTCTTTCCCGCGTTGGAGCTGCCGCGCGGACAGTCGCCAGGCCTCTGGGCCGCGGTCAACGAAATACGAGTCGGCTTCAAATCGGATCATGTCGAGCAGCAGGCATCCGTTGGCGTGAATTTCAACGACGTGCTGGCCGACCCGCATGGCCCGCATCAGCCGAAGTGGACGATCATTCTGTCCGGCAATGGGAATCCGGTTTATGTTTCGCTTTCATTCCACGACGGCTCCGTCAGCCAGGAGATTCGCGTTCCAGTGCAGATACTTCCCGTCGATGAATGAAGAACTTTCGAGAAGCGGTCCGCGTAGATTCCAATGCATCGCCGCGCGAGGGTTGTTATGAGCGTGCTCAACGCAACTGTTACGAGTTCGGACCAGGCGCGAATTCGGTTCGCCACGGCCGAAGATGTTCCCGCCATCCTCGCCATCAGCAACTGGGCGGCGGAGCACACGCCTGCGAATTTCGCCGTCGAGCCGGAGACGCTCGAACACTGGCAGGATTCATTCCGCCAGACCAGCGCGATGTATCCGTGGCTGGTCGCGGAGCAGGGCGATGCGTCGTCGCGCGACGCGGGCAAACCGATGATCGTCGGCTTCGCGAAAGCTTCGCCGCACCGGGCGCGATGCGCCTACGCGTGGACGGCGGAGCTGACGGTGTACATTCATCCGGACCATCACGGCCGCGGCGTGGGGAAGGCGCTGTACGGCAAGCTCGTTCCGATTCTCAAGGCGCAGGGATACCGCACGCTTCTGGCGGGCATCACGGTGCCGAATGCCGCGAGCGAGCGGCTGCACGAATCGCTGGGCATGAAGCGCGTCGCGGTGTTCACGCGCGTGGGGTGGAAGTTCGGCCGCTGGCACGATGTTGGATTCTGGGAGCTCGAATTCGACGCCGCCGGCGGCCCGCCTGGCCAGATCAAACCCGTCGCGTCAGTAACGGGAGAATGGAACCACGGATGAACACGGATGGACACGGATAATGCGGATTATGAAGAGAGAAGGGCAGAACTAAGTTCGTAGCAAAGAATTAGGAGCGTAATCAGGCATTTTCTTTCTTTTCCCTTCTTACCATCCGTGTTCATCCGTGGTTTCATCCTTCCTAATGCGTGTCCATCCGTGGTTTCATCTTTCTTAGTGCCCCGTGCTGCCGAAGCCGCCTTGGCCGCGCGAGGTTTCATCGAGCTCGCTCACTTCCGAAATCGCGCAGTGCGCGACGGGGGCGATGACCATCTGGGCTATGCGCATCTGCGGCTCGATCGTGAATGATGCTCTTCCAAGATTAATAAGCGGAATCTTGACTTCGCCGCGGTAATCGGCGTCGATGGTTCCGGGCGCGTTGGGCATGGAGATGCCGTGCTTGCTCGCGAGTCCGCTGCGCGGGCGGACCTGCGCTTCGAACCCGACCGGCACCGCCATCGCGAAGCCGCAGGCAATCAGGCGAATCTCGCCCGGCGCGAGCGTGATCGGCTCATCGATCGCCGCATGCAGATCGAGCCCGGCGGCATGATCGCTCTGATACTGCGGCACCACGGCCAACGGCGAGAGACGCTTGATGCGCAGCGGAATCGGCGGCATGGACGGAGTGTACAGAAACTTCCGCGGCCGGCGACGCACTCTCGATTTGTTCTGTTGCCAACTCAGCGTGGGCCCAATAGCCTCTCAGCATGGCCAGCGAGATGCGATGCCTCAAGTGCGACTACGAGTTGCAAGGGCAGCATGAGCATCGGTGTCCGGAATGCGGCACGGCATACGACCCGACGAATCCGGCGACCTATGGCGGCCTGCATCGGCCGTGGCCGCGCTGGGTGCGGCGAACGCTGCTCGTCGCTTCCTTATATCCCCTGTCGATGCTCGCGCTGCTTGACCTGACCTACATCGTCGGTGCGGTATCGCTCGGGCGCTTGCCTCGGCCGATGCTCGATGATCCCAAGGGTCTCGGGGAAAGCGTTCGTCTACTGATGTGGATCACGCTGCTGAACTTCCCCGTGACATGGCTCGCGATGGGCGTGAATGTGCTTGGCTGCGCGCTTGACTACGCGCAGGCGCCCCGCCGCAGGCGGCGAACTGGATTGCGATCGCTTTACCATCTTGGCATCGCCATCGGATGCTGGGTGGTTGTGATCCTCACGCTCGCCGTCGACCCGGGGCGAATTTTCGAGTGGTTTGTGGATTGATGGCGAGTGCCGTCCCGACATCCCGTGGGATCGGCCAAACAGCCCGAGATTCGAGCGTGATAGAATCATTGTGCCATGGCAATCAATGTGCTGTATTGTCCGGCGTGCAAGTACGATTTGCGTGGCACACCCTCGGCCGCTCAGTCGTCTGTTGTGACGTGTCCGGAGTGCGGCGGCCAATTCGACCTTCAGAGCATTCTGCGGGGACGGCCTCGTCGAATGATGCAAGTCGCCTCGTGGCTTTCGGCATTCGTACCGTTTGCGATGCTCTTGATCGCCACCATCGTGGCGGAGCCGAGCTCCTTCGCGGGGGCTGAATCTCTGGTGGTGCCCCTGATGTTGCTGTCGCCTTTTCATGCAGGAATCAATGGGTACGCGCTGGCTGTAGCGACACCACGTCGCTCGCCCTGTTGGCCCGTCGTGGGACTGGTTCTACTAACGCTGGTACTCGATGGCTTGACGTGGCTTTGGTTAGGTTTCTGCGTGGCGATGAGCACGATCACGTGCTGAGAGTCGAGACTCTGAAATTCAAATCAGGACAGGCAACGTTATTCGAAAGTGGGGGCCTTACGGTGAACGAAGTTTTGTCGAAGGTCCCCGGGCGGAGCCCGGGGCTAATGGAGGGTGTCGCTTCGTTGATTGTTGTCGCCGGAGGCCGGGAACAGAATCCATGCTCGTGCGTTTGATGAGAAATTCAGGACAGGCACCGTTTTTCGCCGTTTTTCGCGAACACGCGTGTGAACGAAGTTTTGTCGAGGCTGACCCCCCGGGCGGAGCCCGGGGCTAATGGAGGTTGGCGCTTCGTTCGTCGTGGCCGGAGGCCGGGAACCCAAGTCCATGCTCGTGCGCTTAATGATGTGTCGATGCGTCATGCGCCGTGATATTCAGATATTCTTCAGGACAGGCACCGTTATTCGAACGTCGCAAACCTGCGGTGAACGAAGTTTTGTCGAGGCCCCCGGGCGGAGCCCGGGGCTAATGGAGGTTGGTGCTTCGTTCGTCGTCGCCGGAGGCCGGGAACAGAATCCATGCTCGTGCGTTTGATGATGTGTCGATGCCCAGGTTCCGGCCGGAAGTTTGCATGGACAGCCGATATTCAGGACAGGCACCGTTATTCGAACGTCGCGGTTGCGGTGAACGAAGTTTTGCCGAGGCTTCCCCCCGGGCGGAGCCCGGGGCTAATGGAGAGTCGCTCTCTCGCGTGCGCGCGGGGGTGACGTTCATCTGGGCAAGATGTCATCGCGGGGCTTCGCCGCGGCGCGCGGCCGCGGGACACATCGGCGCGCGCTTTTGCGGTTTTCTCCGAGAGTTCCGGCTGCTCTTAGGGGATTTCCCTGATTGAAAAACGGTGCAAAAGCGCGCGAAAACGTGCCCAAAGCGCGCCGAAACGTGCAAAACACGCGCAGAAGCGGTGAAAAAACGCGCGCGGGCGACGGACGCACCGGGTTCCTTACCCGATCGCGGGGGATCATGCGGAGCGCGGTGAGACGCGCCGGATCAGACCGGCCGGACGTCGGGGATGAGCAGGTAGGTGATGCCGCAGATGATCACGACGCTGACCGCGAGGCAGACGAAGAGGACCATTCTGGCCTGGGACTGATGCTTGGCGGCGGCGAGTGCGTGGCCGTGCCGCGTGCCATAGCCCGCGAAGCGAAGGGGGATTTTGGCGAGGCTGCGCTGCCAGCCCGCGAGGGTGCTGCCGAGGTACGCGCGCCAGCCGTAGAGGTTGACGAGGAAGCAGATGGCGATGATGTAGCCGACGGTGGGGATCTGCCACGTGCCGTACCACACGCCGATGAGCGCGACGGAGAACAGGCCGATCATGAACAGGCCGACGTAGACGGCGACATCGTTATCGCGCTGCGCGGGGCGAACCGGCTTGTGTTTGTGATGTTTGGGCTTGGCGTGGGACTTGCTCATCGCCTCGAGCCGGCCTGGAGAAGCTGCGGACGAGCAGGCGCGGCGGAGACGGGCAGCGTGCGGGCGGGGCGCGACGGCCGGGCTTTGACGTTCATCTCCGCAATCAGCGAGTCCATGTTCTCGATCATCTGGCGTGTGGAGACGACGGCGGTGTCCATGGAGCTGCGGCCGGTGATGGCTTTGAACTGGTCGCGCTGGCCGAGTTCGGCGAGCCGATGCTCGCTGCGCAGACGGTCCTCGACGAGACCGGTGAGGACGTCGCCGGCGAGCTTGCGAATGCGAAGGACTTCATTCAAAGTGGAGCGGCGAGCCCGCGTGTTCATGGAGCAATCCTCGATAGGGCGGCCAGTCAAGATGCCGCCAACGACGCTCTTCTCCGCCCCTGCCGCGGCTGCGCCCGAAACCCCGCCCCCGCTCCCGGACGTGCCTGACACCCCGGCGCCGGCCCCACCCACGGAAGACCTTCGGGACGTGTCTGCATATACATCGCCCGAATTACCTGGTCTACCACCGGCGGCCAAGCCAGACGGCAGTATATCTTCGGCATGATGCGCAATTCTTGCAAGCCCAAGCGGGAATTTGAGAGTGGTCATTGGTGTAACCCGATGTGATAAATGGACTTCTAGGCAGCGGCGGGCTGTTTTTGCTCCCCCGTGAGCTGCCGAATCGAGCTGGCGAGCACGGCTGCCTCGCGGCTCCGATAACGGGGCGAAAGTCTCATAAGCGCGTCCTGAACGTATCGGGAATCCGGCCGTTCGAGCATGAGCAGATTGATGCCTGGGTGGCTGGTCGGCTGAAGCGTTGCGGGATCGATGGCGAGCTGCTCGTGCAGCTTTTCACCCGGCCGGGCGCCGGTGCAGACAAGCTGTATGGTGCCGGGCGCCGCAGCATCGCTGGATTCGCTGAGCGCGACAAGATCGAGGCCGTGCATCTGCGCGAATCGCTGGGCGAGGTCGAGCACCTTCACCGGCTCGCCCATGTCGAGGACGAAGACTTCCGCGCCGGCGGCGGTGGGATCCATGAGCGCCGCGGACTGAATCACCAGCGCGGCTGCTTCGGGGATCGTCATGAAGTATCGGGTCATGCGCGGATCGGTGACGGTGAGCGGGCCGCCTTCTGCGATCTGCCGCGTCCAGATGTCCAGCACGCTGCCGGAGGAGCCCAGCACGTTCCCAAAACGAACGATCGCAAAGCCGGTGGGCGACTGCTCCTTGATCTGCTGCACGTACAGCTCGGCGAGTCGCTTGGTCGCGCCCATGACCGAGACGGGATTGACCGCCTTGTCGGTGCTGATCATCACGAAGCGTTCGGCTTCGACCGCGGCGGCGGCGTCTGCGACGGACTTGGTGCCGAAGAGGTTGTTGTCGATGGCGGCGGCGGGATGATCCTCCATCATGGGCACGTGCTTGTGCGCTGCGGCGTGGAATATCACATCGGGGCGAATGCGCAGAAAGTGCGCCAGCGTCGCGTCGGAGTCCACGACGTCGTGCAGTAATGCCTCTCGCCGAAGGTTCGGCGATGTCCGGGCGATTTGGCGATCGATCTCGAATAACGCGTTTTCCGATCGCTCAATCAAGGTCAGCGACTGCGGGGAGAAACCAGCTACGACGCGCGAGAGTTCGCTGCCGATCGAACCTCCCGCGCCCGTGATGAGCACGCGGCGGCCGCGAATCACGCGCGCGATCGCGGTTTCGTCGATATTCCGCGCCGGCCGGCCGATGAGCTGGTTCAAATCGACATCGATCTGGCTGCGCGGGCCGATTCCGGCGAGCTGGTCCTCGAGCGTGGGCATGAAGCGCTCAACGATGCCGAGTTTGCGCAGTCGCGTGCGGATGCTGGCGATCAGGTCCTTCATGGCCGCAGGAAGGCTGATCAGCGCGACCGCCGGTCGGCGCTGCGCGATGATCGATTCCAGCTGGTCGATCGATCCGAGCAGCGGCTCGTCGTGTAGGGCATTCTGTGGTTGCGTCACGACCCAGCCGATCGTCACGGGCCTCGACTCCAGCAAATCCAGCTGCTGCTCGAGTCGCCGGCACGAGTCCGGCTGCCCGATGATGACCGCGGTTTTGAATGATTGATCGGCTGAAACGTGTCGCATCTGGCCTTTCGCATCCTGCGTCGGGCAGCGGATGAGCTCTGGAAAACGCAAGGCGGCGTGCGTGGCGTCCTGCCGGCGCACCGCCCTGATGACTCGCTGAATCGTTCCCTATCGACCAAATCCCGGTGCGGCGCTCAGCATCTACCCCGAGCGCCGGGCCGCCGCTAGACTGCGTGCCTCGCCATCGGCCGCGTACCGCCGCAGCCGCTTCATTCGACAGGACCTCTCATGGGCGATCTGCTCCAGTGGATACTGCATCTCGACGACAAGCTGCTGGACCTCGTGGCGAGGTTCGGGCCTTGGACGTATGGCATCCTGTTTCTGATCGTCTTCTGCGAGACCGGCCTCGTCGTGTTGCCCTTTCTGCCCGGCGATTCGCTGCTGTTCTCCGCCGGCCTGGTCGCGCAGGCCGGCTCGCTGAAGGTGGGCATCGTCATCCCCGTCCTGATCGGGGCGGCTTTGCTGGGCGACAACCTCAACTATTTCATTGGCCGCTCGGTAGGTCCGAGGGTCTTTCGCCGCGAAGACAGTCGCTGGCTGAAAAAGAAACATCTGGAACGCACCCACGGATTCTTCGAGAAGTACGGCGGCAAGACGATCATCATCGCCCGCTTCGTTCCCATCGTTCGCACGTTTACGCCCTTTGTCGCCGGCGTCGGCCGCATGACTTACTGGCGGTTCCTCAGCTACAGCGTGGCGGGCGCCATACTCTGGGTCTGCTCGCTTGTCATGGCGGGTTATTGGTTCGGAAGCAGGGATTGGGTCAAACACAACTTTTCGGTCGTGATCCTCGCGATCATCGCCATTTCCCTGATCCCCGCCGTCGTCGAATTCATCCGAGCTTGGCGACATTCGAAGAATCCGCCCAATGCGAAACCTGCTGCTCAGCAATCGACAACAGAGGGTTCGAACACTTCGCCGCCGGTCCTGCGGCGGTCCCTCGACGAACTCGACCTCAATTCCTGAACATACCCCGGACGTGACCACATGAATGTTCTTGTGACAGGCGGGGCTGGTTACATCGGCGCCCACGCAGCGCTGCGGCTGCTGGAGGCCGGCCACGGCGTGACGATCGTGGATAATCTCGTTCGCGGCCATCGTCAGGTCGTCGACATTCTCAAACCATTCGGCGATCTTCATTTCGTTGAGGGCGATTACGGCGACTATGAATCGATGCATCGCACGCTGCGCGATCGGGGCATTGATCTGGTCATGCACTTCGGCGGGCTGACGTACGTCGGCGAATCGGTCGAGCAGCCATTGCAGTATTACACCGTCAACGCGGCCGGCGCGATGAACCTCCTCCGCGCCATGAGCGATGCTGAAGTCGAAAAACTCGTCTTCTCGAGCACGTGTGCGACGTACGGCGAGCCGCCTGCGGAACTCATCCCGATCACCGAGGATTGCCCGCAACAACCGATCAATCCCTACGGGCGGTCAAAGCTGATGGTTGAACATGTGCTCTTCGATCACGCGAGCGCGAAAGCGGCGCGGCATGAGCCGTTCGCCTTCGCGGCGCTGCGATATTTCAACGTCGCCGGGTGCGATCGCGGCGGCCGGATCGGCGAAGATCACCGCCCCGAAACGCATCTGATCCCCATCTGCCTCGATGCCGCCCTTGGAAAGCACACGTTCGTCACCATCTATGGAACTGATTATCCAATGCCGGATGGAACGTGCATTCGTGATTACGTGCACGTGGAGGATCTCATTGACGCGCACATCACCGCCATGCAGTCGCTGAAGCCGGGCGATCAGCGCGCCTACAACGTCGGCATCGGCAGTGGATATTCCGTCCGCCAGGTGATCGATGCCTGCAGGCGCGTGACTGGTGTTCGGTTCAAGGCGAAAGAAGGTCCCCGTCGTCCGGGCGACCCGCCACAGCTCTTCGCTGATCCGTCGAAAATCCGGCGCGAGCTCGGCTGGTCCGCCAGATATACAAGTCTGGACGAGATCATTGCGACCGCATGGCGGTGGCGCGCCATGCATCCCGATGGATATCAGGCGTGATTTCCGCGCGATTCGATTGACGCAGCGGCTTTGGCGGATTCGGGATTCACTTTCTCTTCCACGCTTTGGGCGGGCTTGGCGCGGCCCGCCAGTTCTTCGTATCCGAAGTGTCGCAAAGCCTCGGGGGTGCACCGCTGCGCCAAGCGCTGCTGCTGCTGGTCATCGAGCTGCCATCGCGCCACGCTTGCGGTGTGCGGCCGGCTATGTTGGAGCGTGTTGCGGTCGCCATATCCCGCCGCGCTCTTGCCCCCCTGCCCGTAATCGATCATCGCGCGATCGAATGGAACGCGGAGAAACTCACACAGTGATCGACATGTCGGTTCTGGATTCTCACATAGATCCTCATACCTGACGACTGCACATTGGTCATGATGAGCCTTCAGGAAACGCGTCTGAGTGATCAATCGTTCTGCAGCATACTCGATGAGCGCATCGATCCCGGGCGAAGGAGCGTCTTTCCACGTATGCATGGACCACAGCGTCCCGCGCGGATCGCGAACCAGAATGATGTATTTCGCGTGCGGAAAAATGGCGGCAAGTTCATCCGCGATGTTCAGATAGATCGGAGTCTTGTCGATGACACACGCCGCGCCGCTTCGCATCATGCCGCTGTACAACGCCGAGGCAAACTCGCGGCAGCACTGCACAAATTGATCGCGACTGGAAATACTCTTCAGCGCCGCGGCCGCCTGCGCCACATTGAAATGTGGCGATTGACCGACGCCGCTCCACAGGTTCAGCAGCGGAAGCAGGAACCATGTTTCCGCTGGGCTTACCAGGTTCGGATGCGCATCGAGCATTTTTCGCAGCAGTGTTGATCCGCCCCGCATCGGACTGAGAATGAACGCGAGGTTCTCGCCCGTCGGCGAAACGGCGCGACGTGCCTTGAGCGGGGCGGGTGTCATCGCACTGGTCCGGCCGCGCTTGCGCCAATATTGCTCCACTGCCGCCACCACACCGGCCATTCGTTTGTCCCACGTGTGATCGCGCAGCGTCCGCTCATGTCCTGCGGTCGATACGGCGCGGGCGAAATCTGGACGCGAGAGCGCGTCGCGCAGTCGCTCACGCGCTTCAGCGGGCGTGCGGAATGTCAGTATCTCCTCGCCGTCGACAAACAGGTCTTCGACCCCGGCGCGATACGCCTGCAGACAACCAGTCCCGCTCGCGGTAATCTCGAAGATCTTCGAGTTCACTCCGACGTCGTCCTGCCATCGCATGACGTTGAGCGCGAAGTGCCCGCGAGCGTAAAGCTCCGATTGCCTCTCATAGGGAGCGAACTCGCAATGGTCGCTTCGAATGTCCCAGCGCGTGTCCGCAGCAGGACCGACGCGAAGACAGCGGAAGTGCCGCGAAAGATACGCCGTCATGAACGGCCGCTCCCACGTTTCGATCTGCCTGAGAATTCTCGTGGCGGCGATGTAGCGCGGAATGTCTCTCACCAGCGCGTCAACCGCAGGTGCGAGATCGTTGCGGCGGCGCAGCACCTGTTGAACATGGGTGATCGCCGGCGTATGACGGTGCGACAACCTCTCTTCGACCAATTCGCTCAACAGTTCTCGTGCGCCTGCTGCAACCGCCGGCGGAAACTGGCGGGCCAGCACATCCAACTCGTCCGCAAGACTCTCCGCGACATCGCGACGAATCCGCTCGAGGTCAGGCTCGTCCGCCTCCACCTCTTTGAGCATGATTGGCCGCGGCGGAGGATCGCCCGCACCCGTCAGAAAGACAAGATCGTATTCTCTCCTGACATCGGGGCGCGGACGAAACACCGTGGGATTCACCCCGTTGGGCGCCGCCAGCACATTTCGAAAACCCATCAGCCCGGCCATTTCCGCGCCGGTGCCGGGATTGTTAATGCAGTGGAATTGATGCACGCCGCGGTACAGGCCGCGCCCGATCATTTCGATTTCGCGTCCCTCATTCGCCCAGTGCGGCGCGTCCCACCAGTAATGCACATGGGGATGGCCGTGACGCTCGAGCGCGGATGCGATCGTTCCGTCTGCGTTGGCGATCATGCCCATCGAACGCGTGCCGTTGGCCCACATGGCAATCGATAGGTCGATCGAGTTGTGGTCGATCATCTCCAGAATGAGTCTGGTCGCAGCGCCTGCGGCCGCGGCGGCCTGCGCGCTCGCGGCCTCGCGCATCGACCAGATCGGCTCGAGCTGAAACTGAATGACATCGTGCCCGAGCTCTCGAAACCCCCACACGATATCCAGCAGCAATCCGCGCGAATTGGTTCCCGGATGCGTCAGCGCCAGAATCTTCATGTCCGCTCCTGCGCGTTGTCGCCGTGCTCAGGCGGTGACGACCTGCGCCATCTCCTCGATCATCTGCGGAAGAGAGTGATTGATGCGCCATCCTTTGAAATGTGCTTTGAGCTTTGTCAGATTGCTGATGTAGCAGATGTGATCCCCCCGCCGCGGCTCGTCCCTGTAGGTCCACGGGACACGATCGCCGGTCACCTGCTCGATAAGATCGATGCACTCGAGCACGCTGGCGCTGTTTTCGCGTCCTCCGCCGAGGTTATACACCTCACCCTGGCGCGGCGCGCTGACGAACTCGTCGAACGCAGCGAGCACGTCCGCGCTGTGTATCTGATCACGTACCTGCTTTCCCTTATAACCGAAGATGGTGTACGGCTTGCCGCTGCGCGCGACTTTCACGAGATATGACAGAAACCCGTGCAGCTCGACGCCGCTGTGGCTCGG
>JADMIO010803713.1_pt1 | contig 18390 bp, 25 predicted proteins | sample 8958161 | NCBI WGS metagenome assembly JADMIO01 (sample SAMN16585339, study PRJNA669376) | soil metagenome | isolation source: Crop rotation soil | place: USA: Cullars Rotation, Alabama | collected 2011 | reverse complement strand
CTTTCCGCCGCCGAACCGGTCGCCGCCGCCGCCGCCATAACCGCCGCCGCCGCCGAATCGGTCACCGCCGCCGCCATAGCCGCCGCCGCGTTCCTGGAAGCCGCCGCTTGCCATATTGTCTTCGCCGAAGCCGTCGCGCTTGTCTCTGCCGCGCCCGCCGCGCTCTCCGCGGCGCCCTCTGTCGAAACCCATTAGTTCACTTACTTTCGTCCGCCCATACCCCTGTCAAACCACCGCGCCGGGCCAAGCGCGCAACGGCCTTTGCGCCGGAAGTCGGCGCACTGGCGAATCACATAGACGAAAATATCCTCTCCCGCGAGCGCTTTTGGCTGTGGATAAGTTTGCAGGCCCCGCGCGGCGATTGAAGCGGCCACGGCCTTCATGCATTGCGGACAAGAAACGAGACCCCAAATGCGGGTTGAGGACTGCCAATGACCGACGCGCTTGCCATCTTTTTGCTGCCCGAGGCCTGGGCGGCGCTCGCCACCCTGATCGTGCTCGAGGTCGTGCTCGGGATCGACAATCTGATCTTCGTCTCGATCGTGTCGAACAAGCTGCCGGCGGCGGACCGCAGCCGGGTGCGGCGGCTCGGCATCGGCCTCGCTTTGGGGATGCGCATCCTTCTCCTCTGCGGGATCGCCTGGCTGGTCGGCCTCACCGCGCCGGTCTTCGACCTCGGCTGGCAGGGCGCGCCCGGCGCCCATGGCGAGCCGGGCTTCGAGACGGCCTTCTCCTGGCGGGACCTGATCCTGATCGCCGGCGGCCTCTTCCTGATCTGGAAGGCGACCACGGAGATCCACCACAATGTCGATCCGGCCCGGGGCGACGATGTCTTCGACACGTCGAAGGCAATGCTCGGGGTCGGCGCCGCGATCGTGCAGATCCTGCTGCTCGACATCGTCTTCTCGATCGATTCGATCCTCACCGCGGTCGGCATGACCGAGCATCTCCCGATCATGATCGTCGCGGTGCTGGTCGCGGTCGGGGCGATGCTGCTCGCCGCCGATCCGCTCGCCAATTTCATCGCCGCCAATCCGACCGTGGTGATGCTTGCCCTTGGCTTCCTGCTGATGATCGGCGCGGTGCTGATCGCCGACGGCTTCGGCATCCACGTGCCCAAGGGCTATATCTATGCGGCGATGGCATTTTCCGCCTTGGTCGAGGGGCTGAACATGTGGGCGCGCCGGGCGCGGGAGCGCAAGGCCGCGTCCGACCCAGGCCATTGAGCGTTGAAGCGGCAGGGCCTATGCGAACCTTATGACCGTCCATTTCCACGAGGAAGACCTGCCCGCGGGCGTGCTCGGGCCCGGCGCCGTCGCCGTCGACACCGAGACGATGGGCCTCCAGCTCGGCCGCGACCGGCTCTGCGTCGTCCAGATCGCGGACGGGCGCGGCGACGAGCATCTCGTCCGCTTCGCCAAAGGCAGCGCCTATGACGCGCCCAACCTCAAGGCGGTGCTCGCCGATCCGGCGCGGCTGAAGCTCTACCATTTCGCGCGCTTCGATCTCGCCTCGATCTACGCCTATCTCGGGGTGATGGCGGCGCCGGTCTATTGCACGAAAACCGCCTCGCGGCTGATCCGCACCTATACCGACCGCCACGGCCTCAAGGACCTGGTCAAGGAGGTGCTCGGCCAGGAAATCTCCAAGCAGCAGCAAAGCTCCGACTGGGGATCGCCCGAGCTCAGCGACGCGCAGAAGGACTATGCCGCGGCCGACGTGCGCCACCTCCATGCGCTGAAGGAGAAGCTCGACGCGCGGCTCGAGCGCGAGGACCGCGCCCAGCTCGCTCAGGCCTGCTTCGATTTCCTGCCGCACCGGGCCTTGCTCGACCTCGCCGGCTGGGCCGAGCAGGACATTTTCGCCCATGTCTGAGCTTGCCGACAAGGAACGGCGGGTGAAGCGCGGCTGGGCGATCCCCGGCGGCGCCCACGACCGCGTCGTCAAATTGCTGAAGATCGGCCTGCCGGCACTGATCGGCGTCGTCCTCGCCTTCCTCTTCTTCGCGCCGCTCGAGGACAAGCAGGAGGTCAGCTTCCTGCTCGACAAGAACAAGGTCCAGACCGCGCCCGAGCGGCTGCGCGTCGCGAACGCCCAATATCGCGGCCAGGACAATCAGGGCCGGCCGTTCGTGCTCAGCGCCCAATCGGCGGTGCAGCAGACCTCGGCCAATCCGATCGTCGAGATCAGCAACATGAACGCCCAGATCCAGCTCCAGAACGGGCCCGCCCGGATCGATGCCGGCCGCGCCCGCTACAATATGGACACCGATCATGTCGCGGTGGTCGGCCCGATCCAGTTCGCCGCCGCCGACGGCTATCGGATGGGCACCCGCGACGTCGACGTGGATCTGCGCAACAACACGATGACCAGCCGCGGCAGCGTCGAGGGCCAGATGCCGCTCGGCACGTTCAGCGCGGGCCAGCTTCACGCCAACCTGCCGAACCGGACCGTCGTCCTTTCCGGCCGCGCCCGCTTGCATATCGTCCAGGGCCGCCTCAGATGAGCGGCGTGAAACGCTTTCTGCTCCTCGCTGCCGTGCCTGTGCTCGCGGCCCTGCCGATGCTCAGCCAGCAATCCGGGGCGGCGCCGGCGGCCAAGGGCGGCAGCAACGCCCCGGTCGACGTCGGCGCCGACCGGATCGAGGTGCAGGACCGGGCGAACCGCGCCATCCTCACCGGCAACGTCGTCGCCACCCAGGGCAATCTCACGATGAACTCGTCCCGGCTCACCGTGATCTACGCCAACCATCCGAGCGGCGCCGGCAATGCAGGCGGCGCGGCTGGCGGCACCCAGATCCAGCGGCTCGAGGCGAGCGGCGGCGTGACGTTGCACACCCCGACCGAGACCGCGCGCAGCCAGTTCGCGATCTACGACGTGCCCCGCCGGCTGGTGACGATGATCGGCGGCGTCAATCTCGATCAGGGCGCCAACCACGTCCAGGGCGGCCGCCTCGTCCTCGATCTCGACACGCACCGCGCCGTCGTCGACGGCGGCGCCGCGGGCAGCCAGTCGCGCGGCGGCCGCGTCACCGGCCGCTTCACCGTCCCGCCGCGCCAGGGCACCTGACCGGCGCATCCTCCGGCATCCGCCGCCATGCAAGAATCTTGCCGCCTTGAGCCTCGGCCGCGCCTCGCCTAATGGGGACAAAGGGATAAGCATCGTGCGAAAAAGTGGGTACCGGTTTTTCGCACCAACGATGCGGCAGTAAAAACGCAGGGCGCATGAACGAAACACTCGTCATCGATCGGACGGACGCGGAGGCCGCGGAGGAGGCGCAGAGCCATGGCCTCGCCGTGGTCTCGATCGCCAAATCCTACGACAAGAAAGCCGTGCTGACCGACGTCTCCCTGGGCGTCGACCGCGGCGAGGTGCTCGGCCTGCTCGGCCCGAACGGCGCCGGCAAGACCACCTGCTTCTATTCGATCATGGGCCTGGTGAAGCCGGACAGCGGGCGCATCCTGCTCGACGGCAACGACATTACCAGCCTGCCCATGTACCGCCGCGCGATCCTCGGCCTCGGCTATCTGCCGCAGGAAACCTCGATCTTCCGCGGCCTCACCGTCTGCCAGAACATCATGGCGGTGCTCGAGCTCGCGGAGCCGGACAGGAAGGCGCGCGAGGAACGGCTCGAGCAATTGCTCGCCGAATTCCATATCGAGCGCCTGCGCGACGCGCCGGCCATGGCGCTCTCCGGCGGCGAACGGCGACGCTGCGAGATCGCCCGCGCGCTCGCCGCCAACCCGTCGATCATGCTGCTCGACGAGCCCTTCGCCGGCATCGACCCGATCTCGATCCAGGACATTCGCGACCTCATCGTCGCGCTGAAGCAGCGCAATATCGGCGTGCTGATCACCGACCATAATGTCCGCGAGACGCTCGACATCGTCGACCGCGCCTGCATCATCTATGGCGGCCAGGTCCTCTTCGCCGGCAGCCCGGAGGCGCTCGTCGCCGACGAGAATGTCCGCCGCCTCTATCTGGGCGAGAGTTTCGAGCTGTAGCGATGTCGCCTCGATTCCATCCCTTGAAGTAAGAGGCTATGGCCCTCGGTCCCCGCCTCGATCTCAGGCAATCCCAATCGCTGGTGATGACGCCGCAGCTCCAGCAGGCGATCCGCCTGCTGGCGCTCAGCAACCTCGAGGTCGAAGGGTTCATCGCCGAGGAGGTCGAGAAGAATCCCCTGCTCGAAAGCGCGCCCGCCGAGCCCGACGCGCCGGCCGCGCGGGAGCCCGAGCCCGATCCGGCGCCGGAAGCCGCCGAAGCCTTGCCCGAGGTCGATGCCGGCGGCGGCGAGGCGGCGCTCGACATCGACCAGGACAGCGAGGATTTCCACCAGGACAGCGCGGTCGACGCGATGGCGGGGCCGCAGAGCGGCCTCGGCATGGAGGGGCTCGGCGGCGGCGGCGGCGAGGACGGGATCGATTTCGACGCCTTCGCGGGCGATCAGGTCTCGCTGCACGAGCATCTCCGCCGCCAGGCCGGGGAGATCTTCTCCGGCGCCGACCTGATCGTCGCCGACCGGATCATCGACCAGATCGAGGAGACCGGCTATCTCCACGCGCCTTTGCTCGACATCGCCCGGACGCTCGGCGCCCCGCTCCAGGAGGTCGAGCGCGTGCTCGCGACGATCCAGACCTTCGATCCGGCCGGCGTCGCGGCGCGGAGCCTCGCCGAATGCCTGGCGCTGCAGGCCAGGGACGCGAACCGCTACGACCCCTGCATGGCGCGGCTGATCGACAATCTCGATTATCTCGCCAAGGGCAACCTCCCGGCGCTCAAGCGGATCTGCGGCGTCGACGACGAGGACATGGCCGACATGATCCGCGAGCTTCGCGCCTACGATCCGAAGCCCGGCTGCCGCTTCACCGCCGCCGAGCGGGTCGATGCGATCGTCCCCGACGTCTTCGTCACCAGGCGCGGCGCCGGCTGGGCGGTCGAGCTCAACAGCGCGACCCTGCCGCGGCTGCTCGTCAACCGCTCTTATTATCAGGAGCTGGCGAGCGGGCCGCAGGACCGCCAGTCCAAGGCCTGGCTCGGCGAGTGTCTGCAAAGCGCGAACTGGCTGATCAAGGCGCTCGACCAGCGCGCGCGGACGATCGTCAAGGTCGCCAGCGAGATCGTCACCCAGCAGGAAGGCTTCTTCCGCCACGGCGTCTCGCAGCTGAAGCCGCTCACCCTGCGCGCGGTCGCCGAGACCATCTCGATGCACGAATCGACGGTCAGCCGGGTCACCTCGAACAAATATCTCGCCTGCGACCGCGGGCTGTTCGAGCTCAAATATTTCTTCACCAGCGGCATCCAGAGCGCCGATGGCGGCGAGGCGGCCTCCTCGGAAGCGGTGAAGAGCCGGATCCGCGCGCTGATCGCGGCCGAGGACCCGGCCAGGATATTGTCGGACGACCAGCTCGTCGACATGCTGAAGGCGGAAGGCTTCGACATCGCGCGCCGCACGGTCGCCAAATATCGCGAGGCGATCGGCCTCGGCTCGTCGGTGCAGAGGCGGCGGCAGAAAGCGATCGGCCGCGCGGCCTGAAGGGGGAAGGAGAGAAGAGATGAAGGCGTTCCTGTCCATCGCCCTGCTGCCGCTGGCGCTCGCCGCCTGCGGCGATCTCAACCCCGACAAGGGCGACAACGGCATCCATGTCGCCAATCCGGACAGCGAGCGACTGAAGGCCGCCTCGCCGCTCGACCAGCGGCTGGCGATGATGCGGGCGATCCGCGACAACGGCAATCGCTGCCATCGCGTCGTCACCGCCGCCTATCAGCAATATTATCGCGGCATGGAGATGTGGGTCGCGCTTTGCGAGGAAGGCAAGCATTGGGCGGTCTTCATCGCCGGCAACAGCGATGTCCAGGTCCGGGACTGCGCGCAGAACGAGCAGCTCGGCCTCCCGCTCTGCCGCCCGGTCGCCCCGATGCCCCCCGACCCGCTCGATCCCGCCTCGCGGCAGAGCGGCAATGTCGTGGCGAACACGACCGCGAACACGCAATAGCGCCTGGTTACCCCCTCTCCCCGGCGGGGAGAGGGTTGGGGTGAGGGGGCTCGGCGCTGGGAAATATTCGCGAGCGCAATCGCGCGGATAGGCGTCGTGCGGCGTTCAGGCGAACGAGGGAAGCCGCCAACGCCCGACGCCCTCACCCTACCCTCTCGCCGGGGAGAGGGTTTTCAGCTCAGCAATTCTCGTACTTCCAGTTCCGCTTCTTCCCCTCGGCGAGCCATTCCACCGTCTGGGCGAGGCGCTTGGCGCGGGTCTCGTCGCGCTTCGCCTCGGTCACCCACTCCACATATTCGCGCTGGCAGCTCGGCGGGAAATCGTCGAAGGTCCGCTTGGCCGCGGGCACCGCGTCGATCGCGGCGCGCAGGTCCTGCGGCACGGTGAAGGGCGGCTTCTTCGCGGTCGCGCGCGGCGGCTTCGCGCCCTCGTCGATCAGCGCCATCGACTTGCGGGTGAGCGCGACCAGGGTGGCCCGGTCCGGCAGGTGGTCGAGCGAGGTGAGCCGCCCGAACTGGCCCATCGCGCCGCGGTTCTTCTCCTCCTGGCCCAGCATCGAATCGTTCCAATAGCCGAACGCCGCATGCGCCTTGAACGCGGAGAAGCCGGCGAGGATCTTGCCCTTGTAGAGGAAGCTCGGCCGGCTCCACTTCAGCGTCTCCTCGCAATCGGGGCAGGCCTCGTGCATCATCGCGCGCAGATGTTCGAGGATCGGCCGGGCGAAATCGGGCTGCTCCGCGATATAGGTATCGACGCGTGGATCTCTTTTCATGTCGGCGGCCCTCCGGCGCCGATCATTGCGCCAAGCCGCGCCCTTGGCAACTTCCCCGCGCGATGCTCGTTTCCCCGCCGTAAGAAAGGAGACGCGGATGGTCGGGCGCAATTTCTGGGCGGTGGCGGATGCCGACGGCTGGGTCGTCTATGAGGAGGGGCTGCCCGATCAGAGCACGCGCCACGAAGGCCGCGACGAAGCCTGGGCCGTCGCCAACCAGCGCGCCTCCGAATTGAAGGGCGAGGCCTTCCTGCAGGAGGCCGACGGGACATTGACCGATCGCAAGTGGTACGGCGAATTCCCGCGGGAGATCAAACCCTAGCGGGATTCCCGGCGGGATCGAGGCCTCTAGGGACAAGGCTCCAGCATCTCGGAGGCCTCTCTCGCCCGCGCCCGCCCGAGCCGCAGGCCCTCGCCGGCGAAGATCGCGAGCGCGGTCCAGATCGCGCCGAAGCAGAGCGCGTGGACCAGGGTGAAGGCCTCGCCGAAGACCAGGACCGCGAGCAGGAATTGCAGCGACGGCGCGACATATTGCAGGAAGCCGAGCGTCGAGAATGGCAGCCTTTTGGCCGCGGCGTTGAACAGCAGCAGCGGAACCGCGGTGATCGCGCCGCCGAGGATCAGCAGGAAGGTGAGCCACGGCCCGAAGGCGGCGAGGCCGGCCGGGCCCGGATGCGCCCAGAACAGGTAGGCGAGCGACGCCGGCGCGAGCAACGCCGTCTCCACCGACAGGCCTTCGAGCGCGTCGACCGGCGCGATCTTGCGGATGAAGCCGTAGAGGCCGAAGCTGACCGCGAGCGACAGGCTGATCCAGAGGCCCGAGGCCGCGCCCCAGGCGAGCAGGGCGACGCCGGCCGCCGCAAGCAGCACCGCGCCGAGCTGGCCTTTGCTCAGCCTTTCCTTGAGCAAGGCGACGCCGAGCAGCACGTTGAACAGGGGGTTCAGATAATAACCGAGGCTGGTCTCGAGGACATGGCCGTGGACCACCGCCCAGATGTAGATCAGCCAGTTGGTCCCGATCAGCGCCGCGGTGATCGTCAGCGTGACCAGGATTCGCCCCGCCGAGAGCGCCGCCCGGATCAGCCCCCAGCGCCGCCAGAGCGTCACCAGGAGGCCGAGGAAGATCAGCGACCAAAGGATCCGGTTGGCGACGATCTCGACCGGCGGCACGAGCGCGAGCAGCTTGAAGTAAAGCGGCAGCACGCCCCAGGCGAGATAGGCGCCGAGGCCGAGGAGGAAGCCCGCGCGGCGGGTGCTCTGGTCCGGCGTCATGGCCGGCAGCTAGGGAGCGCGCGCGGCGGCTTCAAGCGGCTATTGGCCTTGCCGCTTTAGCCACTTAAGATGGCGGGAACGGGGGCACGGAGGCGATGATGAAGTCACCCAGGCTGCTCCTTCCTGCCGCGACCGCCGCCGCTTTGGCCCTCGCCGCCTGCGACGCGCGCTTCGGCAACGATGCCGGGCCGCAGGGCAACGGCTCCGCCGAGAACAAGGCCGAGGAAGGCCAGGTCTCGATCAACGCGCCCGGCGTGCAGATGCGGATCAACATCCCCGAGGGCCTTCGCCACGAGGCGGGGATCCACGACGATAGCGGCCTCGTCTATCCCGGCAGCACGATGAGCGGGATGGACATCGAGGGCGCCCGCGAGGGCGCGCGGGAGGATGCGGACGGCGAGGTCGAGCTCCGCTTCGCGAGCACCGACCGGCCCGAGGTCGTCGCGCGTTGGTACCAGGACCCGGCCCGCGCGCGCGACATCACTATCGCCTCGGCAACGCGCGAGGGGCCGGCTTACGTCTTCACCGGCACGAAGAAGGATGGCGGCGGCCGCTTCCGCATCCGGCTGGCGCCGCACGCGGGCGGCGGCACCGACGGGCGGGTGCTGCTCTCCGGCGACAATTAGCGGAACCCCGGGTGGCCGAGCCGCTCGCCGACCATGCGGAGGTTCGCGCCCATCTCGTCGCGGCGGCGAAGGCCGGCGTCGCGCTTTCCTATGGCGAGCTGCTCGAGCATCTCGGCTACCGCTTCACCAGGCCCAAGATGCGGGCGCTCTGCGCGATGCTCGGCGACATCGACCGCGAGGGCGCGGCGCGGGGCGAGCCGGAGCTTGCGGTGCTGGTCGTCCGCGCGAGCGACGGCATTCCCGGCCAGGGCTGGTGGGTGGGCGGCGGCGCCCGCAGCCGTGGCTATGAAGGGCTCTGGGAAGGGCCCGAGGCCGCCAGCTTCATCCGCGCGGTGCAGGGCGAAACCTTCGCCTTCTGGCAGTCCAGCAATGGGACAGGGGCCTGAATCGCGGCCCGTTAACCATATCCACTCACCCATCGGGCTATCATTTCGGGCATAAGCCGGTTCCCAAGCAAAGGGACGCCTCATGCCGAATTGCGCCGCCATCCTGCTTCGTTCCGCCGCTCTTGCCGGCCTGCTCGCGCTCACCGCCTGCGGCGGCGGCGACGGGAACAATCTCGAGGCGATGGACAACAGCCTGATCGGCAACGGCGCCGACCCTGCTCTGACCAGCGCGCTCGAGGACCAGATCCTGGTCGATCCGAACCTCGTCCAGCAGACCCACCCGAACAGCGCACGGCCGCCCGAAACCCCGGTCCAGGCGCAATATCCGGCCGACGGCGGCGCCGTTGGTGGCGCCGGCGGCGGCCAGGCTCGCGACGCCGCGGCGGGCGCCAGCGGCGGCGCGCAGGTCAGCGCCTGCGGCGTCCCCTTCGTCTACGGCAACGAATGGGCCGGCCGCCTCCCGGCCGAATTCCCCTCCTACCCCGGCGGCCGCGTCACCGAGGCGGCGGGCAGCGACCGCGGCAATTGCCACATGCGCGTCGTCACCTTCACCACCAGCGACCCCTATAATCGCGTCCTCGAACATTATCGCAGCCTCGCCGACCGCGCCGGCTTCTCGGTCGAGCAGCAGGCCCGCGGCGGCGATCAGGTCCTCGGCGGCACCCGCGGCGAAGCGGCTTACTATCTCATCGTCACGCCGACCCAGGCCGGCTCGGACGTCGCCCTGATCGTCAACAACGGCCGCTAGCCCCTATCCTCCCTGTCCGCGCAGCGGATGGGGAGGGGGACCATGCGCAGCATGGTGGTGGGGCCAGCGGCGTTCGATCGAGACGCCGCGGCCTTTCGTCACCGCCTGATGGCCCCTCCACCATCCGGCTGCGCCGGCTGGTCCCCCTCCCCATCGCCTCCGGCGACAGGGAGGATAGAAACTGCCGCCACTGGCGAAGCCTCTTTGCGCTCGCTACATCGCCCACATCATGCCCAACCTCCTCATCGTCATGCTCGGCGGCGCGCTCGGCGCCGGAGCGCGGCATCTGGTCGGCGTCTTCACGCTGGCGCGTTACGGGCCTGGCTTCCCCTGGGGGACGCTGACGGTGAACCTGGTCGGCGGCCTGCTGATGGGCCTGCTCGCCGGCTGGCTGGCGCGAGCGGGCGGCAGCGAGGCGGCCCGGCTCTTCCTGGCGGTCGGCGTGCTTGGCGGCTTCACCACCTTTTCCGCCTTCAGCCTCGACACCTTCCTGATGATCGAGCGCGGCCAATATGCGTTCGCCGCTCTCTATGTCGGCGGCTCGGTGCTCGGCTCGGTGCTGCTCCTGCTGCTCGGCCTCATGGCCATGCGGACCGCGTCATGACCGCGGCCGACCAGGTCCGCCAGCTGCGCGTCACCGAGGAGGATGACGGCATCCGCCTCGACCGCTGGTTCAAGCGCAACCTCCCCGAGATCGGCTTCGGCCAGATCTCGCGCTGGGCGCGGACCGGCCAGCTCCGCCTCGACGGCAGGCGCGCCGCCCCGGGCGACCGGATCGAGGCGGGCCAGACCGTCCGCGTGCCGCCGCAGGGCGAGGAAGCGCCGGCGCCGAAAAAGCGCGCGCCGGCGCGCGCGACGCTGAGCGAGGACGAGACCGCCTTCGTCCGCTCGCTCGTCATCCACGAGGACAAAGCGGCGATCGTGGTCAACAAGCCGCCGGGCCTCGCCACCCAGGGCGGCACGAAGACCCACGATCATCTCGACCGGCTGCTGGACGGCCTCGCCGACGGGGATGCGCCGCGGCCGAAGCTCGTCCACCGGCTCGACAAGGACACCTCCGGCGCGCTGCTGCTCGCGCGCACCCCCCGCGCCGCCGCTTTCTTCGGCAAGGCCTTTGCCGGACGGACGGCGCGCAAGGTCTATTGGGCGATCGTGGTCGGCGTGCCGGCGATCGAGGACGGGATGATCGAGCTGCCGCTCGCCAAGCAGCCCGGCACCGGCGGCGAGAAGATGCATGTCGACGAAGCGGAAGGGCTGCCGGCGAGGACCCGCTACCGGGTGATCGAGCGGGCCGGCAATCGCGCCGCCTGGGTCGAGCTCCAGCCGCATACCGGCCGCACCCATCAGCTTCGCGTCCATATGGAGGCGATCGGCCATCCGATCCTCGGCGACGGCAAATATGCCGGCCAGGACGCTTTCCTGACCGGCGCGATCAGCCGCAAGCTTCATCTGCACGCGCGGCGTCTGCGCGTCGATCATCCGGACGGCGGCCGGATCGACGTCATTGCCGGCCTGCCCGACCATTTCGCGGCCAGCCTTGCGAGCCTCGGCTTCGATCCCGCGCTCGGCGACGCGCTGCCGCTCGACGAGGTCAGATATGCCGAGACGCCGGAGGGCAAGCGCAAGGCGGCCTCGGCCGCGGCCAAGTCCCGCCGCCGCGAGCGCAAGGGCGAGCGCCGCAGCCGGGGGCGTTCCTGATGCATCCGAACCGCGCCTTCGCCTGGGAGGACGAGGCGGCGATGCTCGCCTTCATCGCCGATACCGCCTTCTGCACGATCTGCCTCGACGGCCCGGTCGTCGCCCATGCGCCGGTCGTCGTCGCCGGCCCCGACCGGCTGCTTTTCCACCTTTCGCGCGGCAATCGCGCCGCCGCGGCGATGGACGGCAAGCGCGCGATCCTCTCCTGCCTCGGCCCCGATGCCTATGTCAGCCCCGATTGGTACGGCAGCGAGAACCAGGTGCCGACCTGGAACTATCTCGCGGTCGAGGCGGAAGGGGTGCTGCGGCGGCTGGACGCGGCGGCGCTTGGCGCGCTGCTCGACGATCTCAGCGCCGCGCACGAGGCCCGGCTCGCGCCCAAGCCCGCATGGACGCGGGCGAAGCTTGCCCCCGGCCGCTTCGAGGCGATGCTGAACGCGATCGTCGGCTACGAGCTTCGCGTCGAGAGCCTGCGCGGCACCCGCAAGCTCGGCCAGAACAAGCAGCCGGCGGAGCGGGCCGGCGCGGCCGAGGGGCTCGCGGCAATCGACCCGGCACTGGCGGCGCTGATGCGCCCGGAGGCGCCATGACCCCCCAGGAAGAAAATGCCATGTGGCGCAACCGGTTCATCCTGATGAACCTGATCCGGATCGGCGCCACGATCGGCGTCCTGCTCTCGATCCTGCTCTGGCAGAGCGACGTCTTCGTCCGCGGCGGCTCGATCCTCGGTTTCCCGCTCGCGATCGCCTTTCTGATCGTCAGCTTCTTCGGGCCGAGGCGTGCCGCCCATCGCTGGCGGACGCCGCCGGAGCCGTGAAGCGCTTCTACCGCGAAGCGCGCGTCGGCGAAGGCGGCCGCATCCTGCTCGACGCCCGGCCGGTGAAGACGCCCGACCGGCACGACCTCGCGCTGCCGAGCGTGGCGCTCGCCGAGGCCGTGGCCGACGAATGGAACGCGCAAGCGGAAAGGATCGAGCCGCGCGCGATGCCGCTCACCGGCCTCGCCAATGCGGCGATCGACCGGATCGGGCCGGATCCGGAGGCTTTCGCCCGCGGCCTCGCCGCTTATGGCGAATCGGACCTGCTTTGCTATCGCGCCGAGGCGCCGGCCCCGCTCGTCTCGCGCCAGGCCGACCGATGGGATCCGATCCTCGCCTGGGCGCAGCAGCGCTACGACGTCGTGTTCGAGCTCGCCGCCGGCATCGTCCACATGCCCCAGCCGGCCGAGACGATCGGCCGGCTGAACAGCGCGGTCGCGGCGCGCGATCCCTTCGCCCTCGCCGGCCTGTCGCCCTTGGTGACGATCTCCGGCTCGCTGCTGATCGCGCTCGCCCTTGCCGAGGGCGCGCTGTCGCTGGACGCCGCCTGGGCCGCGGCCACGCTCGACGAGCAATGGCAGGCCGAGCAATGGGGCGAGGACGCGGAAGCCGCCGCGGCGCTTGCGAACCGCCGCCGCGACTTCGAAGCCGCCGCCCGCTTCCTGGCCTTGCTTTAGCACAGAATTGCCCTCTCCCTTGCGGGGAGAGGGTATGTATTGCGGCTGACCTCAGCCCTCCTGCGCCGTCTCCGCTGGCGGCGTCACCGGCGCCACGACCGCTGCCCTCGGCACGAACCAGCGCGCGATCACCAGCCCCGCAAGGATGAAGGCGATCGCCTCGGTGACGAAGAAATAGATCCAGTAGGTCCAGCCGTAATTGTTGAACACCGGCTGGGCGAGGATCGTCCAGATCGTGACGCCGAGCGAGAAGAGGATGACGAGCCGCGCCGTCTGCGCGAAATCATTCTCCCGGCTCACCGCAGCGATCCCGAACGACATGAGCAGCCCGGAGATCAGGGCGAAGGCAAGGCCCGGCAGCATCATCGAAAGATCGTTGGCCGCGAAGCCGCCGCTGTTGAAATGGATCGTTGCGATCGGCCCGTTGCCGTAGGCGACCGTCCCGGCCTGCGTGCTTGGCGAGGGGATCAGATAGGTGCCGGTTCCGCTCCGCGTCAGGTTCTGGGCCATGGCGAGCTGGACCGCGGCGGCCTCGCCGTCGCTCGCTTTCTTGAAGGCCAGCTCGGAAAGCGGCGTCCCCCAGAAGACGAAGCCGATGAAGAACATGACGATACCGGCGACCAGCCCGCCAATCACGCTGCGCACCATCTCGCGTCTCCCTTGCCTGCGAAGGAAGGAGATTAGAGCCTAGCCGATCAGTTCGCGAACGAAATCGTGGAGGAAGACGCGCCTTGTCGCCTTCAGCCGCTCCGCCTTCAAGATGTTGTGGACGAGCTCGCAGCATTTCTCGGCGTCGTTGTTGATCAGCACATAATCATATTCGGCCCAGTGGCTGATCTCCGCGGCGGCGCGGTCCATCCGCCGGCGGACCACCTCGTCGCTGTCGGTGCCCCGCCGCCTGAGGCGCCGCTCGAGCTCCTCCATCGACGGCGGCAGGATGAACACGCGGACGATGTCCGGATCGACCTGCTTCAATTGCTGCGTGCCCTGCCAGTCGATGTCGAGCAGCACGTCGCGGCCGCCCTCGATCACCTTCATCACCTCGCGCTTCAGCGTGCCGTAGCGGTGGCCGAAGACGTGCGCCCATTCGAGGAAGTCGCCCGCGGCGACCATCTCGTCGAACCTCTCGTCGCTGACGAAATGATAGTCCTCGCCGTCCGTCTCGCCGGGGCGGATCGGCCGGGTCGTCGCCGAGATCGACATCGCGACCCCGTCGTCGCTCGCCATCAGCATCCGCGCGATCGTCGACTTGCCGGCGCCCGACGGGCTGGAAAGGACGTAGAGGAGGCCCCGCCGCTGGAAGGCGCTTGCGATTTCCATGGCCGCCCCTGCCTTGACCCGCGATTGCACGTCAAGAGCAGACGAACGCGAAATATAGGTTAAGATGCGGCCATGGGGCGGATGGTCGCATTGTTGCGGGCGGTCAATGTCGGGGGGCGCAAGCTGCCGATGGCCGAATTGCGCGCGCTTTGCGCCGGGCTCGGCTGGAGCGACGTCGCCACCTACATCCAGAGCGGCAACCTGGTCTTCAGCGCACCCGGTAAACCCGAGGCGATCGAGGCGAAGCTCGAGCAGGCGATCGAGAAGCACTTCGGTCTCGACGTGCCGGTGATCGTCCGAAGCAAGGCGGAATGGGCACATTATCCGAAGACCAATCCCTTCCCTAAGGCGGCGAAGGACGAGCCGGCCAGGCTTCACCTGCTTTTGTCGAAGAGGCCGCCAGCCAGTGGTGCCGCCGAGGCGATCCAGGCGCGTGCCCGTGCCGGCGAGCAGGTCCGGCAGGCGGGCGGCGCGCTTTGGTTCCATTATCCGAGCGGCGCCGGCACCTCGAAGCTCACGCCGTCGCTGATCGACCGCGCGATCGGCTCGCCGGGCACGGCCCGCAATTACAATACCGTCCTGAAGCTGCTGGAGATGCTGGAGGAATGACCGAGGTCCCGCTCATCCCGCGCCGCTACTGGGCGATCGCGTTCGGCATCGTCGCATTGATGGCGGCGATCGAGCTTGCGATGGGGCGCCATCCGATCTGCACCTGCGGCACGGTCAAACTGTTCGTCGCGACCGTCCACGGTCCCGACAACAGCCAGCATATCGCCGACTGGTACACGCCGAGCCACATCATCCACGGCTTCCTCTTCTACCTGCTCGGCTGGCTGGTCCTGCGGCGGACGCCGGCCGGGCACCGGCTGCTGCTGGCGGTCTCGATCGAGGCGGCCTGGGAGGTGCTCGAGAACAGCCCGATCATCATCGACCGCTATCGCGAGGCGACGATCGCGCTCGGCTATGCCGGCGACAGCGTGATCAATTCGGCGGCGGACGTCTGCTGGATGATCCTCGGCTTCGGCATCGCCCGGCGGCTGCCGGTCTGGGCGACGGTCGCGCTCGCGCTCGGCTTCGAGCTGCTCACCCTCGCGATCATCCGCGACAACCTCTTCCTCAACGTCCTCATGCTGGTCGCGCCGAACGACGCCATCCGCGCCTGGCAGGGTGGCTGAGCGCTATCGCATCCGGGCCAGCTGCCGCGCGCGCTCGAGATGGTGCTGGACCACGGGAACGATGTCCCCCGCGGTGCGCCGCAGCGCCCGCCCTTCGCCGTTGCGGGCATAATTGCGGTGCAGCGCCAGCCCCTGCTGGTGGGCGGGGATCTGCTGGTTCAGATAGAGCCGGTCGAAATCGCGGTCGCGGGCGCGCTCGAGCTGGCGGAGCATACTGCGCTGGGCGGGCTCCAGCATCGGCGGCCGCGGGCTGAGGCCGTCGCTGCGCGCGGCGTCGGCCACCATCTGCGTCGAGCGGGTGTGGTCGGTGACCAGCATCTGCGCGAACTCGCGCACCTGCGGGCGGCGGGCGCGGCTGGTCGCCAGCTGCGAGGACTGGATCTCGAACAGATCGGCGGCGCCGGCCTTCGCGACATAGGCCATTGCGGCGCGGCCGGCATGGCGTTGCGCTTCGAGGCGGGCGTCCGGCCCGACGGGGATGGTCGCGGCGACGCCAAGCGTGACGGCGATCGCGGCGGAGACGGTCAGGAATGACGATTTCATCGGGCACCCTCCTGTTGCGCGTTAACCGCTGGCAAACAGGCGGACGGCAGCCATGTTCCGGCGACCTGATCTGCATCAGGAAGATAGGTTTTCGCCGATAGGAATCGGCCGCCCGCGGGGCTAGGGTCGGCGCATGAGCCGCCTCTTCCTCGCCCTGCTCGCGGCCATGGCCGCCGTCGCCCTGCCCGCCGCCGCCGAGGCGCGGACCGCCCGCTGCGTCGTCCGGAGCGTCGGCGCGCCGGTCTGGCGCGGCGGCTGCGATTTCGTGCCGGATCGCGGCGGCAGCTTCGGCATCCGGCCGCTGCGCGGCCGTTTCCCCGACGGGATCAGCGACATTAGCGTCGCGATCGTCTCGCCGGGCGTTGCCGAGGTCCGCGGCCTCACCGCGGACGGCATCAATTCCCGCTGGGGCGAGGCCCGCCGTTCCCCGCGCGACAGGGCCTGCTGGGTCGGCGCGGATTTCAGCATCTGCGTCTACTAAAACCCTTCTCCCGTTTCGGGGAGAAGGAGGGGCCCGCCGCGAAGCGGCGGGAGGATGAGGGCACTCTTCGCGCCCGTTTCGCCGCCGTTGCCAAGAACCCTCACCTTCCCATCGCCGCTTGGCGGCGACGGGCCCCTTCCTCTCCCCAACTGGGAGAGGAGGGATCAGGGCTACCGCCCCAGCATGTTCTCCGGCTTCACCACCCGGTCGAAGGTCTCCTCGTCGACCAGGCCGAGCTCGATCCCGGCTTCCTTCAGCGTCTGGCCCTTCTTGTGGGCGTGCTTGGCGATGGTCGCGGCATTGTCGTAGCCGATCTCCGGCGCGAGCGCGGTGACCAGCATCAGCGACTTGTTCATCAGGTCGGCGATCCGCCGCTCGTCGGGCTCCATCCCGTCGAGGCAGCGCGTGGTGAAGCTCTCCATGCCGTCCGCGAGCAGGTTGATCGAGCGGATCACGTTGGCGCCGATCAGCGGCTTGAAGACGTTCAATTCCATATGCCCCTGGAGGCCGCCGATCGTCACCGCGACATGATTGCCCATCACCTGGGCGGCGACCATGGTCAGGCTCTCGCACTGGGTCGGGTTGACCTTGCCGGGCATGATCGAGCTGCCCGGCTCGTTCTCCGGCAGCTTCAGCTCGCCGAGGCCGCAGCGCGGGCCGGAGCCGAGCAGGCGGATGTCGTTGGCGATCTTGGAGAGTGAAACCGCGAGCACGTTGAGCGCGCCGGAGAGCTCGACGAGCGTGTCGTGGGTGGCGAGCGCCTCGAACTTGTTGGGCGCGGTCTCGAACGGCAGCTTGGTCAGCTTCGCGATCTCGGCGGCGAAATTCTCGGCGAAACCCTTGGGCGCGTTGAGCCCGGTGCCGACCGCGGTGCCGCCCTGCGCGAGCTGGTGGAGGCGCGGGAGCACCGCCTCGACGCGCGCGATCCCGGCCTCGATCTGGAAGGCATAGCCGGAAAATTCCTGGCCCAGGGTCAGCGGGGTCGCGTCCTGGAGATGGGTGCGGCCGATCTTGACGATCCGGTCCCACCCTTCCGCCTGCGCTTTCAGCCGGCGGTGGATCATGTTCAGCGCCGGCAGCAGCCGCGCCTGGACCGCGCGCGCCGCGGCGACGTGCATCGCGGTCGGGAAGCTGTCGTTCGAGGACTGGCCCTTGTTGACATGGTCGTTCGGATGGACCGGCGACTTGCCGCCGCGCGCGCCGGTGAGGATCTCGTTGGCGCGGCCGGCGACCACCTCGTTGGCGTTCATGTTGGACTGCGTGCCCGAGCCGGTCTGCCAGATGACGAGCGGGAACTGGTCGTCGTGGAGGCCGCCCGCGACCTCGCCCGCCGCCTGCTGGATCGCCTCGGCGAGCCCGGCGTCGAGCCCGCCGCCGCGGGCATTGACCCGCGCCGCCGCCTGCTTGACGAAGCCGAGCGCGTGGACGATCTCGACCGGCATCTGCTCGCGCGGCCCGAACGGGAAATTCTCGATCGAGCGCTGGGTCTGGGCCCCCCAATAAGCGTCGGCGGGGACCTCGATCGGCCCGAAAGAATCGCTTTCCGTGCGCTTGCTGCTGATCATCCCTGGTCCCCGGTTGGTGGCCCCGAACCTCTATTACGATCGGGCGCGCTGGTGAAGCGCGATCAGCGGCCGCCGATCGTCGCCGCGATCCACCCCGCATAGGCGGAGACGCGGGTGTAGATCGTCACCGGCCGCTCGGCCCCGCAGCCCGAGCCGTCGCTGACGATGCCGGCGACCCGGTCCTTGCGGTCCGCGCCTTCGACGACCAGCGGGCCGCCCGAATCGCCGACGCAGGTCGCCTCGGGCCCGGCCGCGGCGCAGATCCGATAGGCGACGGCGCTCTCGCCGCGCGCGCCGAGCCGCGCCGGGGAAAG
>JADMIO012610831.1_pt1 | contig 18391 bp, 12 predicted proteins | sample 8958161 | NCBI WGS metagenome assembly JADMIO01 (sample SAMN16585339, study PRJNA669376) | soil metagenome | isolation source: Crop rotation soil | place: USA: Cullars Rotation, Alabama | collected 2011 | reverse complement strand
GGACCGCGCCGGTCTTCGAGCTTCGAGCCCATCGCCCTCGGCGCCCCGACTGCCGGACTTGCGGTAACCACCTGATCCGCGCGACAGTGCGATCCCTCTGGGGTCCGCATGGGGAGGGGACGAGATAAAGGCTCGGCGGCGACGGTGGACACCGACCCTCAAAGCCTCGGCCTGAAGCTGCTCGCCTACGCGCATCGCTACGCGGCGAGCGTCGGATGGCAGACCCAGGATGTGGCACTCGCCCGTGGACAGGGTGTCGAGGACATCGTCCAGGACGCGATCGCCTCGCTCTACGGCGGCGACCCGAAGCGCCGGTGGGATCCGGCCAAACATCCGGACCCCATGGACCACCTGCGGTCGTTCGTAAACAGCCGACTGTCGACGCTGTCTCGCTCGTACGACAACCGAAAGGTTCGCGGCGTCGTCGATCCGGACCGCCACGTCGGGCTGGAGACGCCCGAGACCCTCCTCGTCGCCAAGGAAGACGAGGCGTGGCTCGTCCGCGCCAAGGATCTTCTTCTTGCTGAGATCCTTGGTGACGACCTACTGGTCCGCCTCTACGACCTGTTTGAGAACGAGGAAGTCGAAAAGCCCGCTGAACTCGCAACGCGTCTGGGCACGACCGTCGATGAAGTAAAGAACGCCAAGAAGCGGCTGCGCCGCGCGTGGGAACGCGTCCTGAAGATGATGACCGAGGAGGGAGCGGAGAGGAAGGAGGTGCGAAATGGCTAGTTCGAAGAAGCCAAGCCGCGACGCGATTGCAGCGCTCCTCCGGTTCTCTGCGGACTACGACCAGACGGCGGAAGAAGCCGAGAAGGAACTCCGGGCGGCAGGCGTTGATGTCGATGGCTTCCAGGCGCGACTAAAGGCCCGCCTCGCGAAGCAAGCCGATGAGGACCGACTTGCGTGGATGACGAGCGCGCGGGCGGAACTCGCAAAGCCACGCCACGGGGACGCCGGCAAGTACCGCGCAATGGATCGTACGGCGCTCGTCGCGAATCTCAAGGCTCGTCAGAAATCGCCGGCACAAGCACAGGCTTTCTTCCACAAGCTAGATGAGATCAGCGACGACGACCTGCGCACCCTACTTGCCGACCTCGATGAGCTGGACGACGACGAAGAAGAACCGACGTGATCTCGGACAGCGCGGACGGATGCGCGCCATCGAGGTGCATCGTCGTCTTCGCATTCGGGCCGTCGACGAAATCGATGTCGAGTGCATCGCGTTCCATCATGGGCTCCGCGTCCGGTACGGTGGTCTCTCGGGCGCGCAGGGTCGCCTCGCCTCCGATGGGAAGCGTGGTCGGATTCGAGTCGCCGACTCAATTACCCAGGAGACCCGCAGACGCTACGTCGTTGCTCACGAACTTGGGCACCATCTGATTCATGCGCCCGCCGGCCAACTGTCGCTCTGCACAGACGGTGATCTCCTGCGATACGACGCGTCCGCCGGGGACGCCGAAGAGGAAGCGAATTGGTTCGCCGCTGAGCTGTTGATGCCGAAGGCGCTGTTCGAGCCGAAGTGTGACGTTCGCCAGCCTTCCATGGCCATCGTCCGTTCGCTCGCATCGGAGTTCAAGACGACCCCGACGGCTACGGCGATCAGGTTCGTCGATCTCAGTCCCGAGCCGTGCGCGGTCGTGTGGTCGGAGCGTGGGCAGATCAAGTGGGCAATTCGCGGTCCGGAGTTCTGGCCATGGATTGAATTCGGACGCAGCTTGGACTCCTATACCCACGCTGCGGACGCGTTCTCCGGGAAGTCGATCCCCACGGGCATTCAGCCTGTGCCGGCACGCGCGTGGACGAGCAAGGGTAGCGGTGACATCTACGAGGACACTCAGTTCTTCTCCGGCCTCGGGGTCACGTTGACTCTCCTATGGCTTCCCATCGAGTCGTAGACCTCCCGTCCCGATTCGCGCGTCAACGGCGCAGCGCGCCACTGATTCACGTTGGCCGCGTGCTGCCGTCATCGTCAACGGGAACTCCTGGCAGCGGAGATGCGGACTCACGGAGGGCGTCCGCGAGTTCTCCTGCGTCACCGGCGAACGTCCGCTGTATTCGGTCCACAACGTAGATACCGACCGGCGCGAACTTCCGAACTTCGGCTAGCTCGACCGCGACCTGAGCCGCGTTACCGGGCTGAATACCGTCTGGAAATCCGTAAAAAGGCGGCATGCCCGTGAGGGCATCCGCTTTGACAAAAGCGTTGGTACCACCGCTCAATTTGAAGTGGAGACCAGATGGGTAAACCGGCCTGTCGGATGTGTTCATAACAGACACAAAGAGCATCGGCATGTCTCTCGTACGATTCCACCCCCGCATCATCGGTACGACCCTGCCGGCGTAAACGCGAAGTCGAAGAAGCCCGTCCGTTCTTGGTTTCGAAAGAAGGACGCGCAGTTCCTGCTCCAGCATGCCGACGAGAGCGGTGCGCGCGGACGCAGGTTCCTCATCGGTCTTGAGCGCGTAGGCGAGCACACGCCTGCTCCGGATGTCGAACGGAAGTAGCTCTATTTTGCCGCATGCCGCGTTAGCCACCTGGACTACGCGCTCCTGGCCAAGGGCAGCGAGTGCGTAGCCAAGTTCTACAAGGACGTTTGGATTGGGGGTCGGGCGACGGGCCGCTCGGCCAACGATTGTCACGTCCGCTACGAATGCGTCGGCACTGGCAATCTTTTCGAAGATCGTTTCGGAGATGTGTGGGCTCCCCGTTCGACCGACCGTATCCCTGTCGATCACCGGCTCCAGCTCAGCCGCCGCGTCTTTCGAAATATTCCGGACAGCGCGTGACAATGCGTCTTGAATCAGCGAGCGATTGGTCTTGTTGGGAAGGTCGCTCTGCCACGACCAGAACACCCTGCGCGCCTTCTCGCTCATCCGGACGTTCACTCGTCGATATGGCTCATCAAGCAGCCTTCTCGCCCTCGACGATCCGCTTTCGAAGGGCCATCACGTCGGCGCGCAGGTACATCCGGTAGCCGTTCATCGGGTGGCGTCGCGCCTTGAATTTCCCGATCTCGTCCCACCGCCGCATGGTCGGATGGCTGACGCCGAGCAGCTTCGCGGCCTCCGAGACGGTGATCAGGTCGCTCGGCTCGGGCTCGCGGGTTCGTCGTCGCGGCATGACCCGAAGAAGGTACGTGAACCTTGATCGCGTCGGCAAGGGCCGCGTAGCCTCGGCGGTCTCCCGATGCCGCTCGCCCTGCCCGATGCCTCCCTTGACGCCGTCCTCGCCCTCCAGTTCACCGTGGCGTGGGCCGGCGAGGGGCGTTGCGAGCCGAAGCGCCTCGGGTGGTGGGGCACGGACCTGATCGACGAGGCGGGGGGCGGTGACCTCCTCGGGCGGCTCCTGCCGCGCACGAAGGCGTGGGCTTCGCTCGAAGCTGTGCGGGAGGCCGCCCGTCGGGTCGACGCGAAGGCGCGCGGAAAGATGGCGGACCCCGATCGCATGCGCTCCATCTTCTTCCTCGGGTTCGAGGTCGACGAGGCCCTGTCGGACCGCCTCGCCGCGCTCAAGCAAGCCGGGCGGCCCCCTGCCGAGTGCCTCCCGTTCAAGATCACGCTCGGCACCGCGTTCTCCCGCGAGGCTCTTGCCGATGCCCTTCGCGCAGGCAGCGAGAACCCGGCCGTCGTGCCCGGCGGCCGTCAGCTCAAGGGTCCCGCTCCTGCGGAGCCGGAGAAGGTCGTGGCGAGGCTAGCGGCGGCGCTCGCCCCGTTCCCCGAGCAGTACCCGCTGCCGTTCTTCCTGGTGGGCACATGATGACGGACCCCGTTCCGCATCCGCAGGCTCAGGGCCTTGCCGCTCCCGCGCCGGCGGTGCTGAAGGAGGAGACCGAGGTCCACACCCGCATTCTCCGCGTAGCCCTCGCGGTCGAGGAGTCGCGCGCGTATTGGACGCACGCGGGCGAGGGGCCCCAAGGGGGTGACCGTGCCCTCCGCGCTTTCGAGGAGCGCTGGTTCGGCGGCAAGAGCCTCGAACGCGTGCGCTTCCTCATGGCGACGCTGGCCGAGCGTTACGAGGCTTACCCCAACGCGCTGGCGGTCCTTCACCGCTGGCGCGCGATGGACGTGCCCACGCGGCAGGCCGTCTGCCACTGGCACCTTCAGCTCTCGGATCCGCTCTACCGGCGCTTCACGGGGGCGTTCCTCGTCCAGCGTAGAGAGCTGCGCGATCCGCGTGTCGACCGCGGTGCTGTCCTCCGGTGGGTGAAGGCCGAAGTCCCGAACCGCTGGTCCGAAGCCACGTGCGTCCAGTTCGCGAGCAAGCTGCTCTCCGCGGCGTCTGAGGCGGGCCTTGTCTCGCCGAAGAGGGATCCGCGATCCGTGCTCTTCCCCAAGGTGCCGGACATCGCCATCGCCTACCTGCTCCACCTCCTGCGCGAGGTGACGTTCGAGGGGACGCTCACCGACAACCCCTATCTTCGCTCCGTCGGCCTCGACGACGGCGTCCTTGATCAGCGGCTACGTGCCCTCCCGGAGCTTGGCTACCGGCGGATGGCCCACCTCGTCGAATTCGAGTGGGCGCACCGCGATCTAGCGACGTGGGCGGAGGCGTCCCTGTGACCGCGCCGGAGATCCACCAGGGCACGTTGGAGCAAGCCGTCGCCGCGCTCCGTCGTGACCTGCTCGACGAGAACGGCCCCCGCATCAGCACGATGCGGAACTACCGCTTCGCGATCCTCCCGTACCGACCCCATGACGAGTTCAAGCTGCGGCGCGAGATGCGGCGGCTCACGGACGATCTGCGCCGGGAGGGGTGGAACATCCTCCCGATCTCGCTTCACAAGCTCCTCCTCGACCGGATCCGGGCGACGGGCCAGGAGAATATCGACGCGCTGATCGCTCGCGAGCGTCGTCTATTCGAGCGGGACCCCGATCGCGCCCTCTCGCACCTCCGCGAGAAGATCGCGCCCCACATCGAGGGGCCCGACGGCATCGCCGCCGATGTGGCCAGGCTCATCGCGACCTTCGCCGAGCAGAACCCGGATCAGGCCGACACGACCCTGGTTCTTCTTGGGCGTGCCGGCGCGCTGTACCCCTTCTTCCGATCTTCGGCGCTGCTCAAGCACATCGACGGCCGCACGAAGAACATCCCCGTCGTCCTCCTCTACCCCGGCACCGTGCACGCCGAGCCAGGCGGCACGCTCGGGTTGTCGTTCATGGGCGAGCTGGCCCCGGACCGCGACTACCGGCCCCGAATCTACGTGTGACCACCATGAAGATCCGCGACCTCTTCGCCCTGAACGTCACGCGGGACATCCCGCCGGTCGTCTACTTCCACGAGCAGACGCCCGCGAAGCTCCGGGAGGAGGTCTCCGAGTACATCATCACCGGCGGCTACCCCGAGGGCGATCCGCGCGCGCGAAGGGTGCAGAGCGGCATTCACGAGCAGTTCGTCCACCTGCTCCGGGGGATCGAGCGGGAGCTGCACAAGAAAGGCGGCCCGGAGCTTCCGTCGTCGTGGATCTCCGGCTTCTACGGCTCCGGTAAGTCGAGCTTCGCCAAGCTGCTCGGGCTCGCGCTCGATGGCGTCGTCCTCCCCGACAACACGCCGCTCGCGAAGGCCCTGCTCGCGCGCGATGACTCACCGAACCGCGCCGAACTCGTCTCCGCGTGGGAAGACCTCTCGAAGCGCGTCAACCCGATCGCCGTCGTCTTCGACATCGGAGGGGTCGCCCGTGACGACGAGCACATTCACTCGGCCGTCCTCCGCCAGCTCCAGATCCGGCTCGGCTATTCGTCCAAGAGCAACCTCGTCGCCGAGCACGAGTTGAAGCTCGAACGCGACGGGGAATGGGATCACTTCGTGGCGCTCGCGAAGAAGACGCTCGGGAAGGACTGGACGCTCGCAAAGGAAGACGAGCAGGCCGACGACCATTTCTCCCACGTGATGCACGTGATGAAGCCGGATCGTTATCGCGATCCGACGAGCTGGATCGACAGCAAGGCTGGTTCGCGCACGGGCGCCGGGACGAGCGCGCACGAGGTGGTGACCAGCATTGAAGCGATGCTCGCCATCCGAGCCGAGGGGCGCACGCTCTTCATCGTCGTCGACGAGGTGTCGCAGTACGTCCACCAGGACGAGAACCGGATGCTCAAGCTCCAGTCCTTCATCTCGGAGCTTGGGCAGCGCCTCAAGGGCGGCGCGTGGCTGTTCGCCACGGGGCAGCAGAAGCTCGAAGAGCAGGCGGAATCATCGAACATCGGGAAACTGAAGGACCGCTTTCCAACGCATCTTCGTGTTCACCTCGGCACCACCAACATCCGGGATGTCGTCCACAAGCGCCTGCTGAAGAAGAAGCCGGAGCAGGAGGGCGTGCTCCGCGATGCCTTCCAGAAGCACCGTGGGGACCTGAAGCTCTACGGCTACGGGTGCGAGGAGATCACCGAAGAGGACTTCGTCGAGGTGTACCCGATGCTGCCGGGGCACATCGATCTGCTCATGCAGATCACCTCGAACCTGCGGTCTCGCTCCACGCGCGTGCAGGGCGACGACCATGCGATCCGAGGTCTTCTCCAGCTCCTCGGCGAACTCTTTCGCGAACAGAAGCTCGCAGAGCGTGACATTGGGAACCTCGTGACCCTGGACGCGATGTTCGACGTGCAGCATTCGGCGTTGGACGCCGACGTGCAGACGACGATGTCCCGCGTCGGCTCCCATCCGGAGGTCCGCGACAACGTCCTCGCGCAACGTGCAGCTAAGGCCGTCGCCCTTCTCGAACTGATCCAAGAGAAGGTCCCCACGACCCCCGCTTTAGTCGCGCAGTGCCTCTACTCGAAGCTCGGAGAGGGCAACCAGGTATCGGCGGTCTCCACGGCACTGGAGCAGCTCCGCGCGAAGGGGCTCCTCTCGTACTCCGAGAAGCAGGGCTACAAGGTCCAAAGCTCGGCGGGCCAGGAGTGGCAGCGTGAGCGCGAGGACATCGGCGTCACGCAGGAGCAGATCAGCAAGCACGTCCAGGGCGCGCTCAAGCAGCTCGTCGGTGCGATGCAGGAGCGCCCTCGGTTCCGCGGACGTGCCTTCCCGTGGGCCCTCTGGTTCTCCGACGGACGGCAAGCCCACGACGTGAAGCTCCAGGACGCGCGCGAAGACTCCACCGTCCCCGTCGACTTCCGCTTTCTCGGGCGGAAGGAGGAGCGTGCTCCGGCGACGTGGGTCCCGAAGAGCGATCAGAACGGGCTGCGCAATCGCCTGGTGTGGGTCGTCGGCGAGGTCGCCGCCGTCGAGAACCAGGCGCGAGAGCTATCGCGCTCCGAGCGGATGCTCGAACGGTACCGGAACCGGCGCGAGTCCCTCACCCGTGAGAAGCAGCGCTTGCTCTTCGAGGAGGAGGCTCGGTACGAGGACCTCGAAAAGGCGCTCGGCAAGGCAGTCGACGAAGCCTTCGTCGAAGGCACCCTGTACTTCCGCGGGCAGCAGCTTCGGCCCCGCGACTTCGGCGCATCTTTCGGCGCTGCGCTCCCGAAACTAGGGGACCGCATTCTGCCGGACCTCTACCCCCACTTCTCCGAGATCGCGATCTCGCCCACGGAGCTTGGGCAGCTTCTTGAGAAGGAGCTGTCCGGCCCGTCCCCGAAGTTCATGGAGGGGGCCCTCGGGATCCTCTCTCTGGACGGTGGGAGGTACGTGGCGACGTGCAGCGGCCTTCTCCCCTCCCGCGTCGCGCAGGAGATCCAGCAGGCCGGCGGCCTCACGGGGCAGTCCCTGATCGCCCTGTTCGTGAGCCCACCGTATGGCTACCCGGCGGACCTCGTGAGGGCCTGTTGCGCCGGACTTCTCCGGGGGAAGAAGATCCGCATCCGACCCGAGCAGGGGGAGGACATCTCCTCGTACGTCGATCCCGGCGTGCGGGAGGTCTTCACCCGCGATCGCGACTTCCGGCGCGCGGAGTTCTTCCCCGCCACGGAGGGCGGCGTCACGCAACGCGATCGCGTGGCGATGCGGAAGCTCTTCAGCACGCATCTCGGCGTGGAGGTCGACCCCGAGGACGAGCCCATCGCTGACGCCGTCTTCACCCACTTCCTCGACCAGCGGAAGCGGCTTCGCGATGTCGAGGCACGGTGGAACGAGTTGCCGAATCGTCCTGAGATGCCGGGCTCCCTCGCCAAGCTCGGTCGTGCTCTCGACGATTGTTGCCGGCACCGCCAGGTCGAGAAAACCGTCACGGAGCTGAAGCGCAACCTCGATGTTTTGCGCGACGGGTTGGAGCAACTCGGCCTCCTCACGACTGACCTCACCCGCGACGCCGTAGACGCCCTTCGCAAGGCAGCGGAGGTGCGGGACCATCAGCTCGCGCAGCTTCGCGCCGTCGAAGCCCTGGGGGGACTCGATGCCGAAGCGGCGACGCTTGCTTCTGCGCTCGGCTCCGAGAAGCCGTGGAGAGAAGCGACGGCGCTCGAACCGGCCCTGACTCGAATGCGGGAGCACTACGTGGCCACGCGCCGCGCCCTCATCACCCGCCAGAGCACCGAAGCCGAAGCCGCACGGGACCGGGTCAAGCTGCGACCGGGCTTCGCCCTACTCGACGCCGACCAGGCCCATCGTGTTCTTCGGCCTATCGCGGAGGCGCTCGTCGACACGACGCCCGATGCGATCGCCCCGACCCTCGCAGAGGTTCGCGACCGTTTCGCCGGGCGCATTGGAGCGGCCGAGGACGCAGCAAACGATCGGCTGGACGAGGAGTTGAGTCGCCGTTCCGAGAGCCAGGTGATGAAGGTGGATGCGAACGTGCGGGGCCGCGAGATCCAGAGCCGCGAGCAGCTTCACGCCGTGTTCCACGAGATCGAGGACCGGATCGGCCCGCATCTCGATCGGGGCGTTCGGATCCGACTCGTCTGAGGGCTTCGATGGCGCTTACTTCCGAGGCCAAGCAGCTCCTCTCTTCCACGATCCGCGGTCTTCGCGAGCGCTTGCTCGCCGACATCCGGGCGGAAGCAAACGGCCGCTACCAGCTCTCTGTTTCCCTGAAGGAAGCGAAGCTCGACGAGGCGCATCGCCGTCGCCGGGAGCGGCTCGAAGCGTGGCTTGACGAGCAGGTCCGGGCCACGAAGCCCAAGTCGAAGAAGGACGAGGGTGGTCTCCGGGAACGCTTCCTGCGCCAAGCGGAGAAGGAAGCGGCGGCAACGCTGGTGAACCGGCTGGTCCTGCTGCGCCTTCTGGAGGCCGCCGGCCTCGCGAAGCCCGCCGTAGTGACTGGCGGGTGGGGCAGCAAAGGATACCGGGAGTTCCGCGAGTTCGCGCCAGGGCTCATCGGCGACGAGACCGAGGGGTACGCGACGCTCCTTCATCTCGTGTTCGATGACCTCGCCGTGGATCTACCCGGCCTCTTCGGAAACGTCGGCCTGACACGCCTCTTTCGCATCCCTCCGAGCACGCTCCGGGAAGTCGTCGAGAAGCTCGATCAGCCCGCGCTGGCATCGGCGTGGACCGACGACACGACGTTGGGATGGGTCTACCAGTATTGGAACGACCCGGAGCGTGAGGCGCTCGACGCCAAGATCGACGACGGAGGCAAGATTGAGCCGCAAGAAATCGCGGCCAAGACGCAGTTGTTCACGGAGCGGTACGTGGTCGAGTGGCTGCTCCAGAACAGCCTTGGCTTTACGTGGCTCTCGATGTGCAAGAAGCACGGGTGGACGCCGGACGCGGGTCCGGTCCTATCCATCCTTGAAGAGCGCCGGGCCGAGTGGCGAAAGAAGCGCGAGGCCGGGCACGTTTCGCTCGACGATCTCATGCCCATTCAGAACGAACTGGAGGAGCGCTGGAAATATTACGTACCCCAGCCGATACCTGAAGATGCCGCGACGGCCGCCCCCGAGTCGGTTCGTTCTCTCAGGCTCCTGGATCCGGCGTGCGGTAGCGGTCACTTTCTCGTTATTGCCTTTGACCTTCTCGTCGCTCTTTACCGAGAGGAGGCGCTCCATCTCAACACGACTATTACAAATAGAGATATTGCCGAATCTATTGTGGAGAACAATCTCCACGGGATCGACATCGATCCGAGAGCGATCCAAATCGCGGCCGCGGGTCTTTACCTTAAGGCGAAGATTCTGAGTCGGGAGGCGAGTCCGGCACAAATTAACCTGGTAGCCCCCGTCCTCAAGCTCGCGACGTTGCCGGACTCCGATCCTGCACTCATTACACTTCTGCAACAGGTAGAAGCTGCGACTGGCATTGGCGAGACACTCACGCGCCAGCTACTTCGCACGCTATACGGCGTGGACCACCTCGGATCCCTGATCAAGGTCGACACGGCACTCAACGAAGCCATCGTTGCCCATGAAAGCGCCCTTCGACCAGGAGCGCAGCTTGTCCTTGGGAGCACGCCAGCGCCTCGCTACCGAGCGCGGGATTCGGATCGGATCCGGCAGGTTCTGATTGGAAAGCTGGAAAGCTTTCTTGCGCAGCACTCTGGGGCTGCGGATCTCGGGTTGCGACTTGATGGCGAGCAACTTGCCGCGGGCGTGCGCTTTGTCCGCGTGGCGAAGGAAGGCACGTACGACATCGTCGTTGGCAACCCGCCGTACTCAGATGTCAGCCTGCTAAGTGAACAGGCCGACCTGAAGCGCCTCTATCCGCGAGGAAGAGCGAACCTCTATGCCGCCTTTCTCGAACGCGCCATGGAGTTCTTGAAGCAGAACGGGATCTCGGCCCTTCTCGTGATGAGGGGGTGGATGTTTCAATGCGAGGCATCATTGGCTTCGCTGCGTCACTTCATGCTCAACACTTCTGAGCTGCGCCTCATCGGCGACGTGGATCGTGGCGCGTTCGACGAAATCAGGGATGATCAGGTCGCCGCCGCGATGGTGGTTTTTCGAAAGGCACCGCCTGGAGGGTCCCCATGCGTTGCCCTTCAGCCGACACCACCATCGGACCGAACACGGGATGCTGGGCGAACGCCAAGGAAGCGAGCTGCGGTTTTGGCGCAGGTAGGACGTTGCGACTTCTCGCCTGCCGATGCCAAAGCAATCGATGGCTCTCCGCTGGTCTATTGGTGGTCTAAGGACTTCATCGAGCGCTATCGGCAAGCGCCGAAGCTAGGGCGCGTCGCACCTGTCCGACAGGGGATGGCCACAACAGACAACCCCCGGTTCGTCAGGAAGCCCTGGGAGGTTCGAGTTGGGCACCTTCTCGTGGCTCGGTATGGGGCTGCGAGTGCCCTTGGGAAGGCGTCTCTCCCGCGGTGGGTTCCCCTGGTGAAGGGCGCAGCAGGGGCGTGCTGGTTCGAGTCTCTCGACGACGCGGTGTGCTGGGAGCACAACGGCCTTGAGGTAAAGGTCTGCAACGAACACGGCTATGGAAGTTTCAGCCGAAACGTTAAGAACGAGGCATTCTACTTCCGACAGGGCGTCGCATTCTCGATGATTGGCAATGCTTTCCTGGCGCGAGCGCATCGCTATCAGAGCATCATTGCTGACATGGGTTCGTCGGCCTTCCCTGACAACGTGCCTGAGGCCGTATGCCTCATGAACGCTGCCGTGACGAGGGAGGTTCTCTCCGCGCTGAACCCAACCCTTCATTTCTTGGTAGGCGACGTGAATCGCTTGCCGATGTTCACGGTACCTAACGCCACGGACATCTACGAGGTTCTCGACCGCGCGTTCCGAGAACACGAAGCTGCGCGCGAACCGTCGGTCGAGTATACGGCGCCAGGGCCGTCGTCCTGGGCGGCTGCGCAGCTATGGGCTCAACAGGCTGTTGATCGCCGCGCTTGCGACGCCTTGCCACCTCTGAAATTGCAGCGTGAGCCGCCGTCGTCGGAGAGTCACATTTCCTTCGCTATAGGTGTGGCGTTGGGACGGTTTGGTCCAAGCGGTGAGGGAGTACTCGAAGTGCCGCTCGGAGCGGCGCTGAAGAACGGGATTTTGTTCGTATCGACGACCGACGCAGACAGTCTTGATGACCACGCATGCGCGCCAATTCGTGCTGCGTGGGAAGAGCACGGCGGGGTTACGCTTGAGACCGGAGGGCTAAAGGCATACCTCTGTAAAAGGTACTTTGAGTTCCACAAGAAGCTCTACGAGCACCGGCCTATCTACTTCCCGCTCTCCTCGACGAAGAAGAACTTTGTCGCGTTCGTGTCGATCCACCGATGGGCCGACGACACCCTCAACGTTGTTCTCGCCGATCACCTCGTGCCGGCGAAGCGGCGTCTTGAAGGCGAGCTGGACGACCTCCGGGCGGCCAAGACTTCGGGCAGCGACAAGGGTAAGGCCGACAAACGGTTCACAGAGGTCCAGAAGCTTCTCGAAGAGCTGAACGACTTCATCGGCAGGGTAACCGAGGTCGCCGAAAAGGGCCCGCCGCCTCCTGACGACAAGACCACGAGGCGCGAGGTCGACGCCCGGTACGTCATGGACCTCGACGACGGCGTGATGGTGAACAGCGCTGCCCTCTGGCCGCTCCTGGAGCCGCAGTGGAAGGACCCGAAGAAGTGGTGGAAGGAGCTGGCAAACGCGCAGGGCAAGAAGGACTACGACTGGTCCCACCTGGCGGCGCGCTACTTCCCCGTGCGCGTCCGAAAGAAGTGCCACGACGATCCCTCACTCGCCGTCGCGCACAAGTGCTTCTGGGAGCTGCACCCTGAGAAGGCGTACGCATGGGAGCTACGCCTCCAGGATGAGATCCGGCCGGACTTCAGCATCGACGAGCCGGGTTCGGATGCAGCCCGAGCTGCCTTCCTGAAAACGAACGGGCAGAGGGCCAAGGACATCCTCGCTGCCGAGGTGAAGCGTCGAGGACGCAAGGCTGCGAAGGCCGAGCGGGACGACGAGTCGAACGGCCCGTTGTTCGACGGCGAGGGCGACGCCGAGAACGAAGCGGAGGCCGCCAATGGCTGAGGACGCCGGCGCGGGTCCGCAGTCCGAGATCGTCTTCTACCAGACCGAGGATGGCCGAAGCCGGATCCAGGTTCGCCTGGAGGACGGCACGGTGTGGCTGTCGCAGCGGTTGCTCGCGGACCTTTTCCAGAAGGACGTGCGCACCGTCAACGAGCACATCCAGAACATCTTCGAGGAGGGGGAGCTGGCCCCGGAGGCAACGATCCGGAAATTCCGGATAGTTCAAACCGAGGGAAATCGTGAGGTTGCGCGGCTCGTCGACCACTACAACCTCGACGTGGTCCTCGCCGTTGGGTACCGGGTCCGGTCGCACCGGGGCACGCAGTTCCGCCGCTGGGCAACGGAGCGCCTCAGCGAGTTCTTGGTCAAGGGGTTCACCCTCGACGACGAGCGGCTCAAGGAGGGGAAGGGCTTCGGGGCCGACTACTTCGACGAGCTGCTTGAGCGCATCCGGGACATCCGTGCCTCGGAGAAGCGCTTCTACCAGAAGGTCCGCGACCTCTACGCGCTCTCGGCGGACTACGACGCGAGCGCGCCCGAGACGCAGCAGTTCTTCCAGATCGTGCAGAACAAGCTGCACTGGGCGATCAGCGGGCACACGGCCGCCGAGATCATCGCGGAGCGCGCCGACGCCTCGAAGCCCAACATGGGCCTTACGACGTGGAAGGGGGCGAAGGTCCGCAAGGCCGACGTGACCGTGGCGAAGAACTACCTCAACGAGGACGAGGTCCGGCAGCTCAATCGGATCGTGACCATGTACCTCGATTACGCCGAGGAGCAGGCGGAGCGCCGGCGTCCCCTCTACATGAAGGACTGGCGCGAGAAGCTCGACGCGTTCTTGAAGTTCAACGAGCGCGAGGTGCTGGAGAACGCGGGGAAGGTCTCGATGGAGGTCGCGCAGAAGCTCGCGCTCGACCACTACGAGACGTTCCGCCGACGACGCCTCGCCGAGGAAGCATCGCGGCCCGATGACTTCGAGTTGACGGCGAAGCGGCTCGGGCCGAAGAAGGAGCGCTCGTGAGCTTCGGTCCGGTCAGCACCGCCCTGGAGCGCGAGGTCCGCGAAGAGGTCCGTCGCCGTGGGATCGTCGTCTGGCTCGACAAGGACGGGACGTACACGAACTTCGTGGACGGGCTCGCGTCGAGGGGCGGCGAGTTCCCCTACCCGGTCGCTGGGTTCCGGGGGAGCTTCCTCGACCTTCTCCTGAAGCTCGAACCGCTCGGCACGGGGTTGGACCAGCCGACGGTGCTCATACACATGCCCGGCTTCACCGAGGACACGGTCCGCAAGACCCCCGTCCTGGAGCTGTACGAGCCGGGGATGCGGTTTCGGAAGGCCCTCGACACCTTGGTTCGCGAGGCCGCGGTCGCGCACGTGGCTCCGACCGAGGTCGACAAGTTCCTGGCCCGCGGCCCCTCGTTGCAGGACGCGGACGAATGGCTCGCCGCCTCCACCTCGCAGCGCGCCGTGGGACTGCTCGGCGTCCTGGAGGAGTTCGGGGCCACGCTCCTGGCTGCGGCGCTGGCGGGGGCGAACTCCGCCCTCCACGGGAAGGTCCAGGGGCCGGAGGACGTGGCGACCTTGCGCGCGTACCTCCACAAGCTGACGGGGCTGGACGACGCGTGGGCGTCGGACTTCGGCGAAGACCCCCACCAGACGCCGCTGGAAAACCTCCTGGCGGCCCTCGGCGCCTGGATCCTCTGCGTCGAGTACGTCCACGACCTTCGGCGTTCCCCGACCCTCCCCAAGCTCGCTCGCCTTCAGAAGCTCGCCCCACCCCTCGTCAAGGCGTGTGCCGAGCTGACGAACGAGCTGCGGGCGAAGTACGGCGACGCCTACGTTCGTCTCGCCGACGAGGTCGAGGGGTTCCTCGCCGAGGAACTCAAGGGCATGACGGCCGACGACCTCGGCAGCATCGACACGTTCCGCGAGGAAGAGAACCGCGTCCTCGCCGGGGCCGTCGGAGCGCTCCACGCGGGCGACTGGGCGAAGGCTCGCGGATACTGCGAGGCACGGCACGGCGAGCGCTCCTTCTGGCTTCAGCGTGATCAGACGCGCCGATGGGCGTGGTCCCTCGTTCAAGAAGCAGCGGAGTTCGGCGAGACGCTCACCCGGCTTCCGCGCCCGCTGGAGGGCGCACGCAGCCTGGAGGAAGCGACGGAGCGCTACGCCCGAGAGGCGTACGTCGTCGACAACGCGCACAGGCGCTTCGAGCAGCGCCGCCTGGCCGTCCTCGAATCCCGCCTACCTCATTTCGGTCCGCTCCAAGAGGTCGCGACACAGCTCCGGCGCCTTCACCGCCAGTGGGGCGATACGCTCGCGCGTGATTTCTCCGCCGTGTGCCAGAAGACCGGATTCCTTCCACCGGGGAGCCTTCGGCAGCGTTCCCTCTTCGAGGAGGTCGTTCATCCGCTCACGCTCACAGGGGACAAGGTCGCGTACTTCGTCATCGACGCGTTCCGATTCGAGATGGCGACCGAGCTTCTCGAAGAGCTTCGTGCAACCCCTGGGACCGTGGTGGACCTCAAGCCCCGGCTCGCGGAGCTTCCGTCGATCACGTCCGTGGGCATGAACGCGCTCGCGCCCGTAACCCAAGGCGATCGGCTCGTCGTCGCCGGAGCGTTCAAGGGATTCAAGACCGGGGAGTTCACCGTCCGCACACCGGAAGATCGCGCACGAGCGATGGGCTCGCGTAGCTCCGGGAAGCAAGTGCTCCGCCTGTCGCTTGCGAACGCCTGCGAGACGCCGACGGCGAAGCTCACCAAGGAGGTCCGCGATCACGGCCTCGTGGTGGTGGAGTCTCGCGAGATCGACGACGCCGGAGAAGCGAACGTCGGCCTCCACACCTTCGAGGCAACGCTCCGTCAGATCAAGGCGGCGTTCCACCACCTCCAGCTCGCTGGCGTGAAGCAGTTCGTCTTCACCGCCGACCACGGGTTCCTCATCCAGGACGAGACCACTCGGTTCCAACCCTACGGGCGCAAAGTCGATCCCGGACGGCGCCACGTGCTCGACGATCACCCGCGGCAGGAAGCGGGCATGGTCTCCGTGTCCGTCTCGTCCCTCGGCTACGAGGGCGTGTCCGGTTACCTCCTCTTCCGCGAGGACACCGCGGCGTTCGATACAGGCAAGGCTGGCGCCACGTTCACGCACGGCGGCAACAGTCCTCAAGAGCGCATCATCCCCGTCCTGACGGTCACGCGGAAGCGGTCCGAGGCGGCCAGCCTCGCCGAGTACATGCTCGAAGCGGAGCCCCTCGCGGATGTGATGGGGGTTCACCGCATCCGGGTGCGACTCGCCTTCGCGCGGATGTCCTCAACGGGCTTGGCCTTCGCCACGGCACGCTCCGTCGAGGTGAGCCTCCGGGTTCTCGACAAGGCAGACACGGAAGCCGTCCCCAAGGACGCGAGCGGTGCCGGCTCGCTGAAGAACGGGCGCGTCGTCCTTCCTCTCGGTGAAGCCTGGACCGAGGTGTTCTTCGTCCTTGAGGGACCCAAGGACGATCGGGCACGCATCGAGGTGCACCATCCGGACAATATTGAGCGCGTGCAGCCGGCGGCGCCGGACCACTGGTTCTCGGTGACGGGTCGCGTGCAGCCATCCACCTCGAAGGCCGAAGACAAGCCGCCCGCGGACACGCCGCTTACATGGGCGGACGCCATCGCAAACGAGGACTTCCGCCGCGTGTTCCTCCACATCGAGAAGCACGGGGTGATCACCGAGCCGGAGCTGACCGGCCTCTTGGGGTCGCCGCGCGCGTTCCGGAGGTTCTCGGTCGAGTTCGACATCCATCTGGCGAAGCTGCCGTTCCGGGTGCGCGTCGAGTCTGGCGAGGGCGGTAAGCGATACGTGAAAGAAGGGGACAAGTAGCGATGACGACCAGCCATCGAGATCGCGAGCACATCTTCGAGCGCCTGCGCTCCGGCGTCGTCCCCGAGCGCGGGCTCGACGCCTTCGCTGTGGGAATCGACCGGCAGCGCGCGGAGGTGGGTCGCCTCTTGGACCTCGCGGCGAGCGGTGAGGGCGTCTTCAAGTTCCTGCGAGGCGGCTACGGTTGCGGGAAGACGTTCATGGCTCGCCTCGCGCTGCTCGACGCTCAGGCGAAGGGGTTTGCGACGAGCTTCGTCGTCGTCTCCGACAACGACTTCCACCTGCACAAGTTCGACGATCTCTACCGGCGTGTCGTGCAGGACTTGGGCACGAGCACGTGCCCTAGGGGCGCGCTCGGCGACATCATCGACCGCTGGATCGCGAAGGTCGAGGCCGCCCTCATCGATGCCGGTGCCGACGAGAACGCGGCCGACTTCGACGCCAAGGTGAAGAAGCGCATCGAGGAGGACATCGCTTCGCTGACGGGTGGTAAGGCCCCCGAGGATCTCGGGCGCGTTCTCCGCGAGGTATTCTCGCTGAAGCAGGCGGGCAAGGTTCGCGAGGCGGGCGCGCTGCTGTCCTGGCTTTCAGGGAGCGAGAACGTCGGAGCCGCCGAGAAGAAGGCGGCGGGCATCAAGGGGGAGATCACGAGCCGCGAGGCGATGGACTACCTCCACGGGATCCTCGAAGTCGTGAAGGCCGCCGGGTACCGGGGGCTTCTCATCGTCGTCGACGAGGCCGAGACGATCCTCCGCATGCGGCAAGACGTTCGCGGCAAGTCCCTCAACGGCATCCGCCAGATCATCGACGCCGCCGATCGCTACAAGGGGCTCGTCTGGATCTTCACGGGAACGCCCGAGTTCTTCGACACGAAGCGAGGGGTCGCCGGCCTCCAGCCACTCCACGACCGGATCCAGTTCCTGAGCGAGGGTGGGTTGGTGACGATGCGCCAACCGCAGCTCCAGCTTGTCCCCTTCGATCGCGATCGCCTGCGCGATGTCGGGCTTCGCCTGCGGCAGCTCTATCCGGGGGGCGATCCGAGCATCGTCGCGCAGAAGGTGACGCCCGAGGACATCGCGAAGCTCGTCGACGAGGTCACCGCGGGGTTCAAGGGTGACGTGGGCGTGGTCCCGCGGCAGTTCCTGCGCAGGTTGGTGAACAAGTTCGACACCGTCGTCGAGAACCCCAACGCCTCGGTCCCCCCGCCGCCCCTGAACGTCGAGGAGGAGCGCGCCTCCGAGGGGAAGAAGCCCTACAGCTACGAGCCCGAGCCCGGCGACGAGAAGGGCTACACCGTCGCGTCCGTGGAGTTCTAGCGTGTCCGCGTTCGCCCGCTTCCCGCCCCGGTTGCAAGAGGCCATCGCATCGCGCCTCGGCTGGACCAGCCTGCGGCCGGTTCAGGAGATGGCGGGCGAGGCCATTCTCGACGGGAAGAACGCCGTGGTTCTGGCCCCCACGGCCGGCGGCAAGACCGAGGCATCCATGTTCCCGGCGCTCGCGAACCTGGTCGCCAACGAGCCCGACGGCGTCGGCGTCATCTACATCGCCCCCATTAAGGCGCTCCTGAACAACCAGGAGGAGCGCCTTGGCACGTACGCCGAGATGGTGGGCTTGCGGCGGTTCGTTTGGCACGGCGATGTCGCCGACACCGAGAAGCGCAAGTTCGTCCGCGAGCCCGCCG
>JADMIO010930507.1_pt1 | contig 18394 bp, 10 predicted proteins | sample 8958161 | NCBI WGS metagenome assembly JADMIO01 (sample SAMN16585339, study PRJNA669376) | soil metagenome | isolation source: Crop rotation soil | place: USA: Cullars Rotation, Alabama | collected 2011 | reverse complement strand
CACCGCGACGACGAGCGCGGCCGCCGCCAGCCGGCGCGGCGCGATCGCCGCCAGCCGCGCGCGCCACGGCTGAAGCGCCACGAAGCCGCACGCCAGCGCCGCCGCCGCCACCAGGTCGTGCAGCTCCGGGTAAAACGCGCGCGGCGGCACGCACTCGGCGATCGCCAGCCCGGCCGCGCCCACGCCGGCCGCGACGCGCAACCGGCGCCCGCCCCCACCGTCGACCAGCGCGCACGCGAGCACGCCTGCCGCCCACACCAGCTCGATCGCCAGCCGCACATGGGCGCGCGCGGTCGGCACCGCCGCCGGGATGAGCAGCGCGCAGCCGAGCGCGGCCAGCACCAGCGGCGCCGGCCACCACCGCCGCCCGCGCGCACGCGCCCCCGCTGCGACATGCGCGCACAGCGCCCACGGCGCGCCCGCCAGCAGACCCGCGCCCGCGCCCAGCCCCGCCGCCGCCGCCGCGCCGCACGCCACCACGCCCGCCGGCACGCCCGCGCGCGCCAGCAGCACCAGATCCACCGCGCCCGCGACGGCCGCCGCCAGCCCGGCCAGCGCCAGGCTGCTCGCCGCGACGCGCCGGGACAGGTCGATCACAACCAGTTCTTGCGCTTGAACCAGCTGACCATCGCCACCGGCACCGACACGCACAGGGTGATCATCACCCACATCAGCGCGTCGGAGTGCATCCAGCCCTTGAGCCCCGGCAGATCGTCGAAGTTCTGCCCGAAGAAGCCGACCACGAACGCCAGCGGCAGGAACACCGCGCTCATGATGGTCAGGTACTTCATGATCTCGTTGGTGCGCTGCGACACCGCCGACAGGTAGGCCTCGAGCGCGTTGCCGAGCAGGTCGCGGTTGGACTCGATCGACTCGTTGATGCGCACCAGGTGGTCGTACACGTCGCGGAAGTACAGCGAGGTCTTCTCGCTGACGCGCGCGTCGCCACGCTTGGACAGCGTCGCCAGCACGTCGCGCTGCGGCGACAGCACCTTGCGCATGTTCACCAGGTGGTGCTTCAGCTCGAAGATGCGCGACAGGTCGTCGCGGCGCGGGTTCGACAGCACCGCGTCCTCGAGGTTCTCCAGCTCGTCGGCGATCTTGTCGAGAATCGGAAAGTTGTCGTCGACGATGCCGTCGGCCACCAGGTAGTAGACGAAGTCGAGCCCACGCGCCATCACCGAGGGATCGCCGGCGGCGCGCTTCCACGTCTCTTCGAGCGCACCGATGGGCGCGAGGTGGACGGTGACCACGTAGTTCGGGCCGAGAAAGGTATGCAGCTCATGCAGGTCGAGCTCGCGCACCTGCTCGGTCGAGCACGCGAACCCCTGGGTGACCAGGAACAGATAGTCCCGGTACTCCTCCAGCTTGGGGCGCTGGTCGAAATGGGCGCAGTCCTCGATGGCGAGCGGGTGGAAGTCGAAACGCGCGCGCAACAGCTCCAGCTGCGGCCCGTCCTGGCCCTGCAGGTCGATCCAGCGGGTCACGCCCTCGGGCGGTGGGCCGACATGATCGGTGCCCTCGTAGAGATCGACCCGCCCCCCTGCCGTCAGCTCGAGCACGCGGAACATGTGGCCGGATGATATGGTATCGAGCGGCGCATGGAAACGACCACGCGACTGCTGCTCCCCGACGTCTCCGAGGCGCTGCGCAGCGATCCCGCGTCGGTGGTCGAGATGACCGAGGAGCTGCACCCGGCCGATCTCGCCGATCTGGTGGGCGCGCTCGACGACGAGCTGGCGCTCAAGCTGCTCAAGGCGCTGCCGGTCGAGGAAGGCGCGCGCCTGCTCGAGGCGCTCGGCGAGGACCGCCGCACCGTGCTGGTGCAGAACATGGCGGCGTCCGACAAGCCGGCCATGGTCGAGCTGGTCGAGGAGATGTCGCCCGACGAGGCCGCCGACCTGGTGGCCGAGCTGCCGGAGGCGACGCGGAACGAGATCCTCATCGAGATGCCGCAAGAGGAGCAGCGCGACCTGCGCCAGCTCCTCGCCTACCCGGAGGGCACCGCCGGCGCGCTGATGACCACGAACTTCGTGGGCGTCGCCGCCAGCGACACCGTGTCGGAGGCGATCGAGGCCATCCGCCGCGACGCCGCCGAGATGGAGACCATCAACTACGCCTACGCCGTCGACGAGCACGGCACGCTGCTCGGCGTGGTCTCGCTGCGCGACCTGGTGCTGTCCAAGGGCGACAAGAAGATCGCCGAGATCATGACGCCGACCGCGATCGCGGTCGACGACAACGAGGACCAGGAAGAGGTCGTCCGCCTCGCCGCCAAGTACGACTTGCTCGCCGTCCCGGTCATCGATCGCAACCGGCGCATCGTCGGCATCATCACCGTCGACGACGTGGTCGACGTCATCGAGGAAGAGGCGACCAAGGACGCGCAGCAGATGGGCGCCGTCGCCCCGCTCGAGCACGGCTACTTCCAGACCAGCTTCTGGGATTTCGTCAGGAAGCGCGCGTCGTGGCTGATCGTGCTGTTCCTGGGCGAGCTCTTCACCGGTACGGCGATGCGCTACTACACCACCGAGATGGAGTCGGTGGCGGCGCTGATGTGGTTCGTGCCGCTCATCATCTCGTCGGGCGGCAATGCCGGCTCGCAGTCGGCGTCGCTGATGATCCGCGCGCTCGCGGTCGAGGAGGTCAAGCCTTCCGACTTCGTCAAGGTGATCGGGCGCGAGCTGGGCATCGGCATCGCGCTGGGCGGCGCGCTCGCGGTCGTCGGCATGGGCCGTGTGCTGTTGTGGCCGGCCACGCGCACCGCGGCGATGGTGTTCACCGTGTCGCTCGCCATCATGGCGGTGGTGACCATCGGCGCGGTGGTCGGCTCCGGCTTCCCGCTGGTCCTGAAGAAGCTGGGCATGGACCCGGCGGTGTCGTCCACGCCGTTCATCGCCTCGCTGGTGGACGTGCTCGGGCTGGTGGTCTACTTCGAGATCGCGCGCCTGTTCGTGTTCGGCGGCTAGCGCGGAACGATCAGTCTTCTTCGCCCGGCGACTCGCCCGCGCCCCTCATCTTGTAGCCGACGTTGCGCACGGTCTCGATCAGGCCGCCCGCCTGCGCGCCCAGCTTGGCGCGCAGCCGCCGCACGTGGATGTCCACCGTGCGCGAGCCGCCGTAGTACTGGTAGCCCCAGACCTTCTGCAGCAGCTGCTCGCGGGTGAACACCTTGCCGCGGTTCTGCGCGAAGAAGCGCAGCAGCTCGAACTCCTGGTGGGTGAGCTGCAGCTTGCGCCCGCGCATGCGCGCCTCGTAGCCGGCGACGTCGATGAGCAGCTCGTCGAGCTTGATGACCTCGTCCGACCCGAAGGTCGCGTTCTTCCAGTCCAGCTGGCGCAGCCGCGCATATAGTTCGGCCGGCACCACCGGCTTGAGCACGAAGTCGGAGGCGCCACAGGAAAAATCCAGCGCAGGTAGACGCGGCAGTGCAACCACCAGCATCGCGGGCACCTCGGCGAGCGGCGCGTACTCGCCCAGCTTGCGCAGGCAACGCTGGCCGCGCTCGAGCTCGTCACCCGCGTCCACGATCACGATGGTCGCGGGCCGCTTGTGCAGGTCATCCTCGTCGAGCAGCCCGAGATCGAAGCGACCGGCGACCACGTGACAGCCCAGGTCGCGCAGGATGGACGACACCGAATCGGCGTCCTGCTCGGCTTGCTCGGGCTCCGCACACAGCACCACCACGCGCATGGCAACTCGCGCACGCTAACACGGGTCGGCCGTGGTGGGACGCGCCCTCACGCGCGACTCGTGCACGACCCCTTGCGCTGGGTGTCGCATGTGCGAGAATTAGAAGTAGATGGACGACTTCCACTGCTCCTTCTGTGGGAAACGACGGCGCGAGGTGCGCAAGCTGATCAGTGGCCCGCGTGTGTTCATCTGCGATGAATGCGTGTCGCTGTGCAACGACATCCTCGCCAAGGAAGAAGCGTCGGAGCGCCCCAAGTATCCCGCGCCCAAGGAGATCGTCACCGAGCTCGACAAGTACGTGGTCGGTCAGGCCGCGGGCAAGAAGGCGCTCGCGGTCGCGGTCTACAACCACTACAAGCGCATCGGGCTGCGCGGCAAGCCGGCGGACGTGGAAGTGCAGAAGGGCAACATCCTCCTGCTCGGCCCCACCGGCTGCGGCAAGACGCTGCTCGCGCAGACGCTCGCCAAGAAGCTCGACGTGCCGTTCGCCATCGCCGACGCCACCACGCTGACCGAAGCTGGTTATGTCGGCGAGGACGTGGAGAGCGTGATCAAGGCGCTCTACAGGAACTCGGGCGGCGACGTCGAGCGCGCCGCGCGCGGCATCGTGTGCATCGACGAGATCGACAAGATCGCGCGCAAGGGCGGCGTGCCTTCGCCCACGCGTGACGTCTCGGGCGAGGGCGTGCAGCAGGCGCTGCTCAAGATCCTCGAGGGCCGCACCGCCACGATCACCCCTGACGGCGCGCGCAACCGCCCGCAGCAGGAGCTGATCCAGATCGACACCACGGACATCCTGTTCATCTGCACGGGAGCGTTCAACGGGCTCGAGGACATCGTGCGCCGCCGCGTGGGCGAGCGCGGCCTCGGCTTCGGCGCGTCGATCGGCGCCAATAAAGATGATAAGGACCAGCTGCGCTCGCAGGCGCGGACCGAGGACCTGGTCAAGTTCGGCATGATCCCGGAGTTCATGGGCCGCCTGCCCATCATCGTGTCGTGCGACGAGCTCAACGTCGACGCGCTGACCGAGGTGCTGTGGCGCCCCAAGAACGCCCTCGCGCGCCAGTACGAGCGCCTGTTCGACATGGAAGGCGTGAAGCTCCGCTTCACCGACGACGCCTTGAAGGCCGTGGCCGAGGAAGCGCACCGCCGCAAGTCGGGCGCACGCGGCCTGCGCGCGATCCTGGAAGAAGTGATGCTCGACGTGATGTACGAGATCCCCTCGCTGACCGGCGTGCGCGAGTGCGTCGTGAACCGCGAAGTGGTCGTGCAGCGCGAGCGTCCGCTGCTCGTGCGCGAGAAGAAGGCTTCTTAAACGCCAAGAGCGCCGAGAGCGCCAAGCACGCCAGGTTCCGGAACTTGGCGTCCTCGGCGTTCTTGGCGTCTTGGCGATTAAAAGCGCAGATTCCCGTCGAGCGTCGCGCCGTCGAAGATCACCGTCGTGTTGTCCCCGAGGTCGACGCCCTGGTTCATCAGCTCGTCGATCTCGCGTTCGTGCTCGCGCGCCAGCCGGCCGCCGCGCTGGCGCAGGATGTTCGCCGCCGCCAGGCGCACGCCGCGCGGCGCGGTCGGATCGGACAGGCGCGCCGCCAGCGCCTCGGCGCCCGAGTCGCCGAGGTTGTAGCCGGCGGCGTACGCCGCCTGCGTGGCCACGCCCTCGTCGTCGTCGAACAGCGCGTCCATCAGCAGCTGCTCGCCGCGCGGATCGTCGGCGATCGAGCCGAGCGAGTCGATCGCGGCGCGCCGGGTCTCGGGATCCGGGTCCTTGGCCGCGGCCTCCAGGCCGTCCATCGCCTCGGGCGCGCCGCTCTGCGCCAGCGCCGACAGCGCGCTGCGGCGCACCGCCGGATCCGGGTCGCGCGCCAGGTTCAGCATCAGCGACATCGACTCGGGCGAGCCGTCGCGCGCCAGCACCGACAGCGCCGAGGAGCGCACGTTGGGATCGGCGTCGGGCGAGCCGGCGACGTCGCGCAGCGCTGCGCGCGCGCTCGGTGAATCCATGGTCTGCAGCGCCCACACCGCCGCCTGCGCCACCTGCGGGTCGCGATCGGCGAGCGCGTCGGCGCACAGCGACAGCGCCTCGGGCGAGCCGGTCTGCGCGATCGACTGCAGCGCCGCCGCGCGCACGCGTGGCTCGTCGGAGTGCGCGGCGCGCGCAAGCGCAGCGTCCGCCTCCGGCCCGCCCGACTCCGACAGCGCCTGCACCGCCGCGATCGCCACCTGCGGATCGTCGGAGCCGACCGCGGCCGCCAGCGCCGCGCGCGCCGCCGGATCCTGCGAGCGCGCCAGCGCCCACGCCGCCGACGACACCTCGTTCTGCCGGCCGCTGTCGAGCGACGCGACCAAGAGCGGCGTGATCTCGGGATCATCCGGATCCGCCTGCACCAGCGCCTGCAGCGCCTGCGCCCGCGTGGTGCCGGTGGCGTCGCGCGCCAGCCCGAGCAGCGCCTCGCGCGCCTCGGGCGTGTGCGCCTGGCCGAGCAGGTAGATGGCCTGGCCGCGCAGCTCGCGAGAGCCGTGCTGCGCGGCGTCGATGGCGAGCGCCATGCCTTCCGGGTGGCCGTTCTGCACCAGCAGCTCGAGCGCGACGCGGCGCGCGTCGGGCCGGCCGGTGCGCGCCACCGCCAGCACCAGCGCGTCGATGTCCTCGCCGCCCACGTCGCGCAGCGCATACAGCGCCGCCACCTGCGCGCGACCGCTGGTGGTGCTGCCGGTGGCGAGCGACTTCAGCACCTCGATCGACTCGGCGTGGCCGTCGGCGGCGAGCGCGCGCACGCAGTCGTCGATGACGCGCAGGTCGCCCGAGCGCGCCAGCTCGGCCAGCGCCGCGCGCGCCACCGGATCGTCGGCCTCGCCCAGCGCCTGGATGGCCGCGCGCCGCCCGGTCAGCGGTCCGCTGCGCGCCAGCGAAACCAAGAGCGCGATCGACTGCGGGTCGCGGTCGTGCGCCAGCGAGCGCGCCGCGTCCCATGCCAGCTCGCCGTCGCCGCTGGCGATCAGCTGGTACAGCCGCGCCGCCTCGCCGTCGAGCGACTCGGGATCCACGTCGGGAATCGCCACCGGCAGCCGCGGCGCACGAACCAGTTGCGCCGGCGGCGCCACCCGCGCCCGCGGGCGCCCGTCCGCCCGCCACCACATCACACTCGCCGCGCCCGCCCAGATGACCAACGCCACCGTCGCCGCGCGGCGGAGCACGCTAGCCTTCCTCGCCCCAGTACATGTCGCCGCCGTAGCCGCCGCCGTACATGCCGCCGCCGTAGCCGTCGTCCTCGCCGATCAGGTCCTTCGCGGCCTTCTCCTGGTCGGGCGACAGCTCGACGCCGCGGCTGCGCATCGCCCACGCCGCCGACTGGCGCACTTCCTTGGGCGAGCGCGGGTCCATCATGCGGCGCAGGATGATGGCGTCGGCGTCGTCGCCGAGCGCGTACTGCGAGGTATTGATCGCCGCCTGCGCGACGGTCGGGTCCTCGTCGTCGATCGCGCTCAGCAGCGCCTCGCCGGCGCGCGGGTCGTCGAAGTTGCCGAGCATGCCGATCGCCTGGGCGCGGTTGCCCGGCTCACCGTCGTGGGTCGCGTCGAGCACGCCGTCGAGCGCCTGGGGCGAGCCGTTCTGCGCCAGCGCCGACAGCGCCGCACCGCGCACCTGCGGATCCTTGTCCTTCGACATGTCGAGGAGCAGGTCGACGCTCTCCGGGTCGGAGTCGCGCGCCAGCGAGTAGATCGCGGCCGAGCGCACGTTGGGGTCGCCGGTCTTCACCACGTCGCGCAGGAGCTCGCGCGACTCGGGCGTGTCCACGCTCATCAGCGCGTACGCCGCCGCCTGCGCCACCTGCGGGTCCTTGTCGTGCAGCGCGTCGCGCGCGATGTTCACCGCGTCGGGCGAGCCGGTCTGGATCAGCGCCTGCAGCGCGCTGGAGCGCACCTGCGGGTTGCCCGAGCGCGCCGACTCGGCGAGCGCGGCGTGCGCCTCGGGGCCACCCATCTGGCCGAGCGCGCTGGCGGCGGCCGCGGCCACCTGCGGGTTGCCGTCGCGCAGCGCGGCGACCAGCGCGTCGCGCGCCTCGGGCGTGCCGGCGCGGCCGAGCGCGTACGCCGCCGAGCCCGCCTCCTGCGGCTTGCCCGAGTTCAGCGACTCGACCAGCATGTCGGTAACCTCGGGGTCGTCGGCGGCGCCGTTGCCGAGCAGCTCGAGCGCCTGGGTGCGCGTCTGGCCGGTGGCGTTCTTCGCCAGGTCCTTGAGCGCGGCGCGCGCCTCGGGCGTGCCCGCCTCGGACAGCGCGTACATCGCCTGGTACTTCAGGTCGCGGTTGCCGTACTTGGCCATGTCGAGCGCGATCGCCACCGCCTCGGGATGACCGGAGCGCGCCAGGTACTGCAGCGCGATGCGGCGATCCTCGGGCCGGCCGGTCTTGGCCGCGCTCACCATCGCGTCGTCGACCTGCGGGCCGCCCACCTGCTGCAGCGCCCACAGCGCCGCCTGGCGGTCCTGGCCGCGGCCGCTCTGCCACAGATCGACCAGCATCTTCACCGACGCCTCGTCGCCGATCTGGGCCAGGCCCTGCGCCGCCTGGTAGATGAGCTGGGCATCGCCGCCCTTCAGGATCTCGGCGAGCGCGGCGCGGCCGTCGGTGCCGCCGATCTCACCCAGCGCCTGCACGCAGGCGCGGCGCACGTCGGGCGGGCCGTCGTGCGACATCTGCGCCAGCAGCGGCACCGCCTCCTCCGAGCCCGAGCGGCCGAGCGCGTACGCGGCCGCCGACGCCGCGTCGGGCGTGCCGGTCGCCAGCACTTCCATCAGCATCGCGACCGTCTCGGGATTCGACGAATCGGCGAGCGCGCCCAGCGCCAGCACGCGGATCTCGGCGTCACCGCTCTTCGCCAGCTCGGTGAGGTAGGCCTCGGCCTCGGGCGTGCCCATGGTGCCGAGCGCGCCGATCACCAGCCGGGTGGTCTCGCGCTGGCCCTCCGCAATGAGCTCGTGGAACACGTCGAGCGCCTCGGACGAGCGGGTCTCGGCCAGCGCGTAGATGGCGGTCGAGCGCAGCGGGCTGCGCCGATCGCGCGCCAGCACCGAGAGCACGCCGGTGGCGCGCGCGCCGCCCGCCTGGCCGAGCGCCGACACCGCCGCGCTGCGCAGGCGCAGCCGCTGGTCGGAGGTCAGCGTGACGAGCAGCTCGATCGCGTCGTCGCCGCCGATGCCGCCGAGCGCGGCGATCGCCGCCTCGGGCACGCCCTGGCGGCGGTCGTCGATCAGCTTGGCGAGCGTGGGCACCGAGCGCTCCGAGCCGACCTCGCCGAGGCGGCCGAGCAGCGCCAGCGCCTCGCTCGTGCTCGCGTGCTCGAGCTGGCGCAGGAGATCGTCCTCATCGATGCCGAGCGCCGCCGCCGACACGTGCAGCGGCCTGCGCAGATCTTTCAGATCATGGCGCTGCGCCTGATCGGATTCATGCTTCTGCTTGCCCCCGCGCCAGGGAGAGACGACGGCAATGGCGGTGGTCAGGGCGAACACAACGGTGGTGGCTTTGTAGAGGCGCTGACTCTGATTTGGGCGGTTCACGATGAGCTCTCCAACCGACGTAGTGGGCCTGGCGGTGCGCGCGGTTACTGGTGTTACTCGAACGAACGACCGCGCCTTCCGATCTATTGCAAAACCGCATGTTTTCGCGCGTTGACACCCGAAACCGCGACTCGCTATGCTGACCCTAACGACGGACGCTGAGGGACGAAGATGCTGACTGCGGAACAGACCGAGAAATTGCGCTCCGTCCTGCTCGCCGACAAGGCGCGCCTGCTGAAGTCCGCCCAGGAAGGCCTGGCGTTCAGCATGAACCGCGACCGCGACCAGGTCGGACGCGACTCCATCGACGAATCGATGGAGGAGGAGATGTTCTCCACCGAGCTGCGCCTGCGCGACCGCGAGAGCGGCCTGCTGACCAAGATCAACAGCGCGCTCGAGCGCCTGGACAGCGGCACGGCCAACAAGTGCGAGGACTGCGACGAGGACATCGGCTACAAACGACTGCTCGCCCGACCAGTGACCACCCTGTGTATCGGCTGCAAGGAAGAACGCGAGCGCGAGGAGCGTAGTGAGGCCCTGGTCGTGGGCCGCGGCGAGACCATGGGCGACGGGGACGAGCCCGTCAGCGTGCCCGAGGACTAGTCGGCGAGGGGGACCTACAGCGGCTGCCAAAAAGGCCGAAATCCCCTTGCTTCACCTACATTTGCCGTCTACCAGTTCATTCTGATATAGTTTCATTCACTTGTAGTTGCGACGGAGCACGGCCGACCATCCATGGGCGATCGCTATACCATCACCGAACGCGTGGACCAGGGCGGCATGGCCGAGGTCTTCCGCGGCGTGGCGGAAGGCATCAAGGGCTTCAAGAAGAACGTCGCGATCAAGCGCATCCTTCCGAACCTCACCAAGAACAAGAAGTTCGTATCGATGTTCCTGGACGAGGCGAAGCTGTCGCTTCACCTCCAGCACGCGAACATCGTGCACGTGTTCGACATCGGCATCGCCGACACCTCGTACTTCATCGTCATGGAGTTCGTCGACGGGGTGAACATCAAGGCCCTGATCGAGCACGCCAAGAAGCAAGGTCGCCGGTTGAAGTCGTCGCACACGCTGTGGCTGATGGCCGAGGTGTGCAAGGGTCTGGCGTACGCGCACGACGTCACCGATCAGGAGACCGGGCGTCCGCTCGGCATCGTGCACCGCGACATCTCGCCGCCGAACATCCTGGTGTCGAAGGAAGCCGAGGTGAAGCTGGTCGATTTCGGCCTCGCCAAGGCGACCTCGCAGATCGAGACCACCGACCCCGGCGTGGTGAAGGGCAAGTTCAGCTACCTCTCGCCCGAGGCGGCGAGCGGCCAGGAAGTCGATCGCCGCGCCGACATCTTCGCCGTCGGCATCCTGCTGTGGGAGATGTTGACCGGCAAGCGCCTGTTCTACGGCGACACCGACTACCAGACGGTCGAGCTGGTGCGGCAGGCCAAGATCCCGTCGATGCAGGCGATCAACCCCGAGGTCGACGCCGATCTCGAGGGCGTGGTGCGCAAGGCGCTCGCGCGCGACCCGCGCGATCGCTACCAGAACGCCGGTGACCTGCAGGAGGCGCTGGCGCAGATCCTGTTCTCGCGCGGCTGGAAGGTCACCTCGCGCGACATCAAGGCGCTGGTCGCCGAGACCATGCAGGACCGCGATCGCGCCAAGCCGCGCGTCGCCGGGCCCACCAAGAACCTCATCGACGCGCTGATCGTCGACGAGATGCAGAAGTTCACCTCGCTCGACCATATGGAAGAGCAGGCGGCGCCGGTGCCCAACGCGGGCGGCAAGGCGCTCGATCCGGGCTCGTTCATCGATCCGAGCGCATGGGCCAACGAGCTGGGCACGGGCGAGGTCGCGGTGGTGAATGCGGCGCCGGCGCGCGCGGCCGGCACGCCGCCCAATGCGCGCATGGCGCAGCCGCCGCCCGAGGCGGCGCAGAAGAAGCGCCCGGAGCCCAAGCCGCTGCCCGAGGTCGACTCGCTGCAGCAGATCCTCGAGCCGGATCGCACTGGCGTGAACCAGCGAATGGATTCACGCTCGAGCGGCATGATGGTCGCCGTCGTGGTCGCAGTGCTCTTGCTGGCGGTCGTCGGCGGCGGGTTGTTCCTGTTCAAGGATCGATTGTTCGGCAACGGCGGCAACGGCGGGACCGCTCCCGCGCCGCAGTCCTCTCCTACCCCCAAACAGTGATCGAGGCGAGCTCCCGTGAGTGTCGCGAGCGAAGCAACGCCCGGGCGTAGTCTGGCTCCCCATGTCCTGGCCATCGTGCTCGCCGGCGGCGAGGGCACGCGGCTGATGCCGCTCACCGCCGACCGCGCCAAGCCGGCGGTGCCGATCGGCGGCCGCTACCGGCTGATCGACTTCGTGCTGTCGAACCTGGTCAACAGCGGGATCCTGAAGATCAAGGTGCTGACCCAGTACAAGTCGGACTCCTTGAACACCCACCTGGCGCGCGGCTGGCGCCTGCCGGCGATGCTCGACCAGTACGTCGAGGCGGTGCCGGCGCAGATGCGCATGGGCAAGACCTGGTTCCGCGGCTCGGCCGACGCGCTGTTCCAGTCGCTCAACGTGGTGTCCGACGAGCAGCCGGACTACGTGTGCGTGTTCTCGTCCGACCACATCTACAAGATGGACGTGCGCCAGATGCTCGACGCGCACATCGCGTCGGGCGCCGACATGACGGTCGCGGCGATTCCCGTGCCGGTGCACGAGGCGCGCGGCTTCGGCGTGGTGGTCGCCGACGATTCCTGGCGCATGACCGCCTTCGTCGAGAAGCCGCCCGAGCCGCCGGAGATGCCGGGCCGCCCGGGCTGGGCGCTGGCGTCGATGGGCAATTACATCTGGAACACCGCCGCGCTGATCGAGGAGCTGCGGCGCGACGGCGAGGTCGAGGACTCGGCGCACGACTTCGGCCGAAATATTCTCCCGTCGCTGATCGGGCGGCGGCAGGTCGGCGTGTACGACTTCCACAAGAACCAGATCCCCGGCGGCGAGGATCGCGAGCGCGGCTACTGGCGCGACGTGGGGACCATCGGCTCGTACTTCTCGGCCAACATGGACCTGTGCGCCGTGCACCCGGTGCTCAACCTGTACAACCCGCGCTGGCCGGTGCGCACCTGGACGCGCACCCATCCGCCGGCGAAGTTCGTGTTCTCCGACGAGTACAACGCGCGCATGGGTATCGCCACCGACTCGCTGGTGTGCGAGGGCTGCATCATCTCGGGCGGCCGCATCGATCGCAGCATCCTGTCGCCCGACGCGCGCATCCACTCGTTCTCGCACGTCGAGCAGTCGATCCTGTTCGAAGGCGTGCAGATCGGCCGGCGCGCGCGCGTGCGCCGCGCCATCGTCGACAAGGACGTCGAGGTGCCGGAAGGCCTGGAGATCGGCTACGACCACGAGGCCGATCGCAACCGCGGGCTGCACGTGTTCCAGGAAGACGACCTGGTGGTCGTGCCCAAGGGTCACCGGTTTTGACCACTGACGTCCTGATTCTCTGGCACATGCACCAGCCGCGCTACGTCCACCCCGCGACGGGCGTGCCGGCGCTGCCGTGGGTGCGCCTGCACGCGTGCTCGGGCTACCTCGACATGGCGCGCGCGCTGGAGAAGCGCCCGGGCGTGCGGGTGACGGTGAACTTCGTGCCCTCGCTCATCGAGCAGCTGGAGGCGATGCTGGCGGGCGCGTTCGATCCGCTCGAGCGCATCGCGATGAAGCCGGCCGATTCGCTCGACGAGGACGAGCGGCGCCAGGTGGTCGCGCGCTCGTTCTCGGTGCGCTGGGACAAGATGATCGCGCCGCGCCATCGCTATGCCGAGCTCTTGTCGCTGCGCGGCGAGGACGGGCGCCCCGAGGCGGTGGCGGCGGCGGCGCGACGCTTCGGCGCGGGCGAGCTGCGCGACCTGCAGTGCCTGTTCCTGCTGGCGTGGCTGGGCTGGGCGGCGCGGCAAGACGATCCAACGATCGACGCGCTCGACGAGAAGGGGCGCGATTTCGACGAGGGCGACAAGACCATGCTGCTGGCGGCGGTGCGGCGCGCGGCGGCGGCGGTGCTGCCGGCGTGGCGCGGGCTGGCCGAGCGCGGCCAGGTCGAACTGGCGTCGAGCCCGTACTACCACCCGATCATTCCGCTGGTCATCGACACCGACACCGCGCGGCGCGCGCGGCCGAAAGATCGGCTGCCGCAGCGCTTCGCGCGCCCCGAGGATGCGCACGAGCAGGTGCGGCTGGCGGCGCTCGCGCACGCGCGCGTGTTCGGCGCGCCGCCCGCGGGCATGTGGCCGCCGGAGGGATCGCTGTCACCCGAGGCGGTGGCGGTGTACGGCGAGCACGGCATCGGCTGGCTGGCGGGCGACGAGGAGACGCTGCATCGCTCGCTGACGCAGAGCGGCGAGGACTGGCGCGGACCGGGCGCGGCGCGCTCGCACGTGTGGCGCCACGGCAAGGTCGGGCTGGTGTTTCGCGACCGCGAGCTGTCCGACCGCATCGGCTTCCGTTATGCCGACGTGCCGGCGGAGGCGGCGGCCGACGACCTGATCTCGGCGGCGCGCGCGAGCGGCGCGGGCGGCGGCGTGTGCGGCATCTTCCTCGACGGCGAGAATGCCTGGGAAGCGTATCCGCGCCGGGGTGCGGCCTTCCTCGACGCGCTGTACGCGCGCCTGGAGAGCGAGGCGGCGGCGGGTCACCTGCGCTCGCGCACCATCGGCGACGCGGTGCGCGACCGCGGCGAGGGCCGGCCGCTCGGCCACCTGCACAGCGGGTCGTGGATCGACGCCGACTTCCACATCTGGATCGGCGATCCGGTGAAGAACCGCGCCTGGACGCTGCTCGGGCACGCGCGCGAGCGGCTGGCGACCATCGAGCGCGACCGCGGGTCGAACGCCGGCACCGCCGAGGCGCGGCGTCTCTTGCTGTGCGCGGAGGGGTCGGACTGGTTCTGGTGGTTCGGCGAGCCGTTCTCGAGCGCCGAGGATCCGGTGTTCGACGAGCTGTTCCGCGCCCATCTGGCGGCGGCCTACCGGGCGCTGGGCGAGATCCCGCCCGCGACGCTGGCCGAGCCGGTCGGCCAGGGGCTGGGCGCGGTGCGCGCCGGCGCGCCCTCGGCGTTCGTGTCGCCCAACATGGACGGCCGCCGCAGCTTCTACGAGTGGCTGGGCGCGGCGCGCCTCGAGCTGCCCGCCGGCCAGGTGATGGCGGGCGGCGCCCCGGTGGTGTCGGCGGTGCTGATCGGCTTCGACCGTGACTGCCTGTACCTGTGCCTCGATCCGGCAAAGGGCGAGCGCCGGCGGGTCGCCGCGTCGCACATGGCGCTGCACGCGCGCGCCGGCGATCAGGAGACGGTCGTGCGCGTGGTCCTCGGCGCGCCCGATGGCGGCCCCGAGCTGTGCGCCGCCGGCGGGCGCGTCGGCTCGGACGAGGTCGTCGAGGTCAGCGTGCCGTTCACCGCGCTCGGCGCGCGCGCCCGCGACGAGCTGCGCGTGTGGTGCACGCTGGAATTCGCGGGCGTGGTGTTCGCCCGGGTACCGGCGGGCGGCGCGCTGGCGGTGCAGGTGCCTTGGGAAGGGTGGGAAGACGAGAACTGGTCCGTCTGAGTGCGACTGCCGCGCTCACAAGCAACAGGACACAGGAAACAGGACACCGGCGACCGGCAATCAGCAACTTCCGGATCCGGAACATGCCGGTTGCTGATGGCCGGTTTCCTGTTTCCTGTTTCCTGTTTCTGCTAGAGCATCCTCCGCGCTTCCTGCGCGAAGTCGCCCTTCGGCGCCAGCTTCAGGTACACGCGTAACGCTTCGCGGGCTTTCGGGCGATCGCCCATGCGGAACGCGGCGTCGCCCAGGTAGAACCAGGCTTCGACCAGCGCCGCGTTGGAGTCGACGGCGCGCTGGAAGGCGGCGCGCGCCTGGGCGACCATGTTCTGGTCGTAGAGCAGCAGGCCCAGGTAGTAGTGCGCGTCGGCGTTGCCGGGATCGAGGCGCGCCGCTTCCTCGAGCGTGGCGCGCGCCTTGGGCAGCTCGCTGTTGAAGTACAGGGCGCGGCCGAGCCATGCCTTGGCGTCGGCGACCAGGCGCGGCGGCGCGGATCGGGCGGCCAGCGCCTTGTCGGCCGCGCCGAAGGCCTCGATGGCCTGGGCGGTGCGGCCGAGCGCGAGGTGCACGCGCCCCTTGCCCAGGTCGAGCTCGGGCGTGTCGGGCAGCTTGGCGGCGAACTCGGTGAGCTGCGCGTTCAGGCTCTCGGTGTCGTCGAGCGCCAGGCTGGCGTCGATGAGCAAGAGGCGCGACTCGGGATCCTCGGGCCACAGCTGGATCGCGCGCTTCAGCTCGGGCGCGGCCGCGGTCGGGTTGCGCCGCGACAGCGCCAGCCGGCCCTTCTCGCGCGCCAGCATCGCCTTCTGCGGCGCGCTCAGCTCGAGCCGCGCCGCCGCGTCCAGGCACTTCTGCGCGCCGTCGGGATCGCCGGTCGCCACGTGCAGCCGCCCGCACTCGAGCAGTACCGGTCCGTTGTCGGGCGCGTCCTGCGCCAGCCGGTCGATCGACTCGCGCGCGCCCTGCGCATTGCCGCGGTCGTAGGCGAGCGTCGCCGCCTCGAGCCGCGCGTCGAGCGCGCGCGGCGCGCCCTCCATGGCGCGCGCGTAGGCATCGCCCGCCAGGTCGTAGCGACCCTCCTCGCGGTGCAGGCGCGCCAGCTCGATCCAGCCCGCCTTGCCTCGCGGCGACTTGACCGCCGCTTCCAGCACCTCGCGCGCGCGCGCCCGGTCGCCCTTGCCGCGCAGCGCGGCGCCGTAGACCACGCCGGTGGCCGCGTCCGGCCGTTCCTTGTACAGCGGCTCGACCCGCGCCGCCGCCGCCTTGGCGTCGCCGCGCTGCAATTCGACCGAGGCCATCGCCAGGATCGTCGTGCGGTCCTCGGGCCGTGCCGACAGCGCCTCGGCCAGATCCTTGCCGGCGCCGTCGAGGTCGCCGAGCATCAGCTTGGCCTGGCCGCGCAGCGCCAGCGCCTCGGGGCGCGCGCCCGCCGCGCCCGCTTTGTCGAGCTCGGCGAGCGCCGCCTCCGGCTTGCCCTCGGCGAGCGCGGCGCGCGCCAGCCACACGTGCGGCGCGCCCTGGCCGGGATACGCCTGCACCGCGCGCTCCGCCTCGGCACGCGCGCCGGTCAGGTCGCCCGCCCCCAGGTAGGCGAGGAACAGCGCCTCGGCGAAGCGCCGGTCGCCGAGCGGACGCGACTCGGCGGCCGCGGCCAGCGCGCCCTTGGCCGGCGCCAGCTCGCCGCGCGCCAGCAGCACCTCGGCCAGCGCCAGCGACGCCCAGCCGAGCTGCGCGCGCGACACCAGCGGCGGCTGATCGGTCTGCGCCTGCGCGCCCTCGCGCAGGATCGAGGTCAGCTCCGCCTCGGGATGCTCGCCGCCGTCGGGCAGCTTGCCGATGGCCGCGAGCAGCCGCGCGCGCTCGATGGTCGCGCCGGGATGATCGGGCGACAGGCGCAGCGCCTCGTCGAACGCGACCAGCGCCGAGTCGGGCCGCCCGCGTCGCTGCTCGGCCAGGCCGAGCGCGATCAGCGCCAGCGGCGTGGCCTTGAGCTTGATTGATTCGCCCAGCTCCTCGGCGGCGGTGGCGATGTCGTCCTCCTCGAGCAGCGCGCGCCCGAGCAGGTAATGGGTCTCGGCGTCGTTGCCGAAGCTGGCGACCGCCTCGCGCGCCGCGCGCACCGCGCCGGGTCCATCGGCGAGCGCGAGCGCCAGGTACGCGCGCGCGCACATGGTGTCGCGGCCGCGGTCGCGATCGAGCCCCTCGAGCAGCGCGCGCGCCTCGTCGGGTGGATCGCCGAACTCGTAGGCCGCCGCCGCGCGCACCCGTGCCAGCGCCGCGCGCGCACCCGCGCCGTTGCGCTGCTCCAGGATGGTGCGGTAGTTGGCCTCGGCGAGCGCATACGCGCGATACGTCTGCGCCGACGACAGCTTGGCCGCCTCGTGCGACAGCTCGCGGATGCGGCGCTTGACCCGCTGCTCGCGCACCAGCAGGCCGGCGCCGATCGCGCCGATGACCACCGCGAACGCGATCACGCCCATCAGCCACGGCTTGAGCCCGCGCCGCAGGAGCGCGGTGGTGCGGCGCGCGCGCTGGCGCATCGGGCTGCCACCGGTGGTGCGCGACGGCGTGCGCGACGATGGGCCGGCGCCCGGGTTGGGCTTGCCGGCGGCGCGCGAGCTCATCCCGCTGCTCGACGGCGACGGCGACGGGCGCGGCGGCAGCGTCGGCATCGGCACCGGCGCGGGCACCGCCGGGCGCGACAGGCTCGGGCGCTTGGCCACCACCACCGGCGCCGGCGAGGTCGACTCCATGTCGTCGTCGTCCGAGAAGTTGGGCGGCGGACGCGCGCTGTTCTTGGCCTGCGCGGTGTCGTCGGCGGGCCCGGCGCGCTCGGGCAGATCGGCGGTGCGGCGCGACGCGGGCTTGGCCGGACGCGTCGGTCCGCCCTCGCCCGGCAAGTCGGCGACCGGCGCCGGGCCCTGCGACAGCGCGCGCGAGATGCGGCGCGAACGCTCGCGCCCCTCGTCGTAGTCGGCGCCCGCGGCCGGCTCGGCGTAGTCGTCGGGCTCGATCATCTGCTCGATCGAATCGAGCGCCGAGCTGAGCGAGCTCTTCGGCTCCTCGTCCTCGATGTCCTCGAGCGACGCCGACTTGCCCGCCCCGGCGAGCGACGGCAGCGGCGGCAGCGGCTTGCCCGCGGTGCTCGCCAGGTCGACCATCACATAGTTGTCGCCCTCGCCCGCGCTGTCGTCCTCGGGCGAGTCGCGCAGGTCCATCGGCGGCGTCGCCATCGGCGGCCGGCTCGGCGCGCGCGCCACCACGTTCGCCCCGACGCGCCCCGGCACCGGCGAGCCGCTGGCGGCGCGCCGCCCGGGCGGACGCTCGAGCGTCGGCTGCGGATCGTCCTCGCGCACCGTGGCCTCGATGTCCTCGGGCGCCGGCGCGGCCTCGCGCGTGCCGGTCATGTCCTCGATGTCGGCCGAGCGGATCTCGACCGCCGACACCTGCGACACCTCCTCGGCGCCCGAGTCGTCGTCGTCGTGGTCGCGGATGTCCTTCGAGTCGAGCACGATGGTCGACGACTTGTCGCCCACCGCGAGGATCTCGGGCGGCGGCACCGCCA
>JADMIO011200169.1_pt1 | contig 18395 bp, 18 predicted proteins | sample 8958161 | NCBI WGS metagenome assembly JADMIO01 (sample SAMN16585339, study PRJNA669376) | soil metagenome | isolation source: Crop rotation soil | place: USA: Cullars Rotation, Alabama | collected 2011 | reverse complement strand
ACCGCCACGCAACGCGCCGTCCTCGACCGCCGCGGCATCGCGGTCCACGCCGCGGCGCCCCGAACGGAACTCGCCGAGTGGCTGCGTGGCGGCCACGCGAGGGCCGCTGTTCTGCGGCCGGACCGCACCGTGATGTGTGCCAGCCGCAGCGTCGACGAAATCTTTGATGTGGCACCGACGTTCACAACGCATCGAGGACCACGGTGATGCGCAGGAAGGCACCGAGCGGTGTGCCGGTGTATCCGGCGAACATCTACACCACCGACGCGATCGTCGATCCGTACCCGCACTACGCGCGGATGCGCGCGCTGGGTCCGGTGGTATGGCTGTCCCGGCACCGGCTCTTCGCGCTTCCCCGATTCGCCGAGTGCAAGGCCGTTCTGCGCGACGACAAGACCTTCGTGTCAGGCAAGGGGGTGGCGCTGAACCCGATCACCAATCGGCTGTCCCAGGGCACGACGCTGATCAGCGACGGTGCCGAACACGATCGGCGACGCAAGCTGGTGGCGCATCGGATGCTGCCCCGCGCACTGCGAGCCATCAGCGACACCGTCGACCAGCTGGCCGCCGACGTCGTCGCCGCAGCCGTCAAACGGGGCGAGGTCGACGGCGTCGACGACTTGGCACTGGCGTTGCCGCAGGCGGTCGTGCCGGATCTGGTCGGCTGGCCGCACGATCAACGCGACCATCTACTGCGCTGGGGCGCAGCCACGTTCGACATCATCGGCCCGATCAACAAGCAGGCCGTGAAATCGGCGGCCGCCTCCCTGCAGATGCTGTGGTTCGCCAAACGGGTGGTCCGCCGGCGCAGCGTGATCGAGGGCAGCATGGCCCATGAGCTGCTCATCGCCGCCGACGCCGGCACGCTGTCCCACGCCGAATGCGCGCCGTTGATGATCGACTACCTGGCGCCGTCGTTGGACACCACGATCAGCGCCATCTCCAGCGCGCTGTATCTGTTCGCGACGCACCCGCAGCAGTGGCAGGCACTGAAGGAGGATCCGTCGCTGATCAACAATGCGGTCAACGAAGTGGTCCGCTACGAGGCGCCGCTGCGCGCGTTCGCACGGCACACGCGCTGCGACACCGAGGTCGCCGGTGTCGAAATCCCTGCGGGTGCACGCATTCTGGTGGTTTATGCGTCAGCGAACCGCGACGAAAGCGAGTGGGACGACCCTGACACCTTCGACATCCGTCGCGACGCCAACCGCCATCTCGGCTTCGGCCAGGGCGCGCACGCGTGCGCCGGTCAGGGCCTGGCGCGGCTGGAGACATCGGCGATGTTGCGCGCGCTGCTCGACCGCGTCGACCGCATCGAGCTGACGGCGGAGCCGACGTGGGCGCTCAACAACATCATTCGGCGTCACGAGCGCATGCCGCTCAAGCTAATTCCTGCGTGAGCCGCGCAAGAACACTCGACTCTGCGGAGAGATCGCGATTTCGGGCCGATTCGCGACCTCACCGCAGAATCGATGCCCTCGCTTTACAATTCTTGAGGCAACTGTCACCCTCTGCTTTATGGACGATGCCGTTGCGCTGCTCGAGATCGAGGCGATCAAGCAGCTCAAGGCCCGCTACTGCCGGCTATTGGACACCAAAGACTGGGACGCTTGGCGCAATCTGTTCACCGATGACTTCCTGAGCGACACGTCCCAGGCGGGCGGCAAGGTCATCCAGGGCGCCGACGAGTTCGTCGCCTTCACCCGCAAAGGCTTGCGTGATCAGCCCACCGTCCATCAGGTTCACGCCCCCGAGATCAAGCTGACGTCGGCCACCACCGCCCGCGGTATGTGGGCGCTCGAGGACGTCGTCCGTTTCGGACCCGGCGTGAACCTGCGCGGCTACGGCCACTACGCCGAAACGTACGAGAAACGGGACGGGCAGTGGCTGATCACGAGCTCGACGCTGACGCGGCTTCGCGAAGACGTCTTCAACGGGCTTGTGTCGGTGTACATCTCGAATCGACTGCGCCGGCTGGTCGGCACCGTCGCCGGCCGGGTGATGAGATGACCGAAGCGCCGCTGCTGTACGCGACCAATACGGCCCTCGGCCGGTTCGGCATCGCCAATTTGGTGGACAGCCCGGACCCGTTCGTCAGCTCGATGCCGGCGGCTGGTCTGATCAACCCGGTGACGGGCACGCCGACTGCCGGGCCCCTCGCGGTGCTGGTCGACCACGTCGCTGGCCTGGTCAACCACTACCGCCGCGCCGAGAACGAGTGGACGGTGTCCAGCGAGTTGTCGCTCGAACTCACCCCGACCGCGTTGACCGTGATCGCGCAGAGCCCTGACGTACCCGTCGTGGGCACCGCGCGGCCGGTCGGAACCAGACGCTCGTCGGCCTTGGGCACCTGCGAGCTCGCGATCGACGACGAGGTGATCGGCATCGGCACGGTCCGATCTGTTTACGTCACGCATCCGGGCGAGTTCCCGCAGGAGTGGCCCGATCCCGAGAGCGACCCGCGGCCCACCGAGCTCGCCGAGATCATGGCGCTGCACCTCGGCGACGAGAATGGTTCGCCGGTGATCTATCAGCAGCCGAACCCCGTGCTCAACAACAGCCTGGCGATCGTGCACGGCGGCGTGGCCGCTGCGGGGCTCGAGCTCGCGGCGTGCGCAGCGCTCAACACCGACCAGCCCGAGCATCCGTTGAACACCTCGTCGTTGCGGGTGAACTTTCTGCGCCAGTTCATCAGCGGCGACCAGTCGCGCTATGTCGGAACGGCGCTGCGTGTCGGCAGGCGCAGCGGCGTTGCGGAAACCCAGGCAATCGGCGCCGACGGTCAGATCGCACTCGTCGGACGGGTCACCGCTTACCGGTGATCACGCGGCCTCGATGACCGAGCTGCCGAAGCGTTCGATGACGTCGACCGCGTGCGACAGGCTGTCGCCCGGCACCGTGACCTGCACCCAGGTGACTCCCACAGACCCGAGCTTCTCGAGTGCAGAGAGATAGGCGTCGGCATTGAAATCGTCGTCGGCCGGGTTCCCGCCGCCGATGTTGGTGAACGTGATGTCGATCGTCGACCAGTCCCGCCCTGCGGCGTCCAGTCGGCGCTTGAGGTCGTCGATGCCTTCGGCCAGACCTTCCACCGACTCGAGCGATGCGGTGCGGGCGGTCTGGGCGAGCATCGCGGGCGCCGGAAACGGACACCAGCCGTCGCCGTGAACCGCGACGCGCTGACGGGCGGCAGACGTGTTGCCGCCGATCCAGATCGGCGGGTGCGGCGTGCTGACCGGGCGCGGGTGCGCGGTGATGCCCTTGGCGGAGAAGTGCCGCCCTTCGTAGGTGAGGTCGTCGGTGGTCCAGATTGCGCGGATCACTTCGAGCGCTTCCTCGACGAGCGCGGCCCGCTCGTCGAAGTCGACTCCGAGCGCGGTGAACTCACGTTTCAGATACCCCACGCCGACGGCGAGGGTGAACCGGCCGTCCGACAGCAGGTCCAGCGTCGCGCCTGCCTTCGCCACCACGAACGGGTTGCGGTACGGGAGCACCACGATGTTGGGGATCAGGCGCAGCGTCGTGGTGTGGGCCGCCGCGTACCCCATGGCCACGAATGGATCGACGGCGTCGTGACCTCCTGCCTCCAGCCAGCGTTGCGAGGGGGCCGGATGGTCGGTGAACCCGAAGCCGTGGAACCCCGCGCGCTCGGCCGCCGTAGCGACCGTCGCGATGCCGGTGCCGGTGACGAGTTCCGGGTTGTAGGGGTGGCTGTGCATGGGATGGGTGAACGTGAACTTCATCAGCCGCCGCCTTCGCGTGAATTAGCTTCTCCAAACGTGAGAATGTCGTTACCATGCCACAGATATGACGGTCAACCCCGCGCGAGCAGAGATCGGCGTCTACCTCCCCCAGATGGGCTTCACCTACGCCGACGTGCTGCACCGGGCACTGCGCTGCGAAGAACTGGGAATCGACTCGCTGTGGCTCTACGACCATCTCTACGGACCGGGTTGGCCGGACTACCCGTCACTGGAGGCGTGGACGCTGGCGACCGCTCTACTCAGTCGCACCGACCGCATTCAGGTCGGACATATGGTGCTGTGCAATCAATTCCGTCACCCCGCTGTGCTGGCCAAGATGGCGACCACCCTCGACCAGATCTCGGCGGGTCGCCTTCAGCTCGGAATCGGCAGCGGCTCGATCGAGGACGAGCACGCACGCGTGGGCATGGATTGGGGCACGTTCGCGCAACGGTCCGCGCGGCTCGGCGAGACGCTCGAGATACTGCGGCAGGCGTTCGCCGATGAGCGGATCGATTTCACCGGGACCTATTTCACGGTGACCGACATGCCGATCAAGCCGGGACCGGCGCAACAGCCACGCCCTCCGATCGTGGTGGGCGGTGTCGGCGAGAAGTACACGCTGCCCCTGGTGGCCCGATATGCCGATGTCTGGAACGTCCCGACATATGCGCTCGGCGAACTCGATCACAAGATCGCGGTGCTACGACAACACTGTGACGACATCGGCCGCGACCCGGCCTCGATCGTCCTGTCGATCGAGGCCGTGATGGCGCTCGCGCCCGATGACGCATCGCTATCCCGCGTTAAGCAGGTTGCTGAAAAACGGTTCGGAATGCCCGCTTTCGGGCTGCACGAAGGCGGTCTGATCGGCACTCCGCCTGCGATCGTCGACCGGCTCCACGAATTGCAGGACATGGGCTTCGGCCAGATCGTGCTGTTCACCCATGACCGCGGCTCCGATCAGACTCTCGAACTGCTGGCGTCCGCGGTCATCGCGAACCTGTGACCCAGGGTTAGCCGCCGCGGCGGTTGGGTAACAGCCCGGACATGGCCGCAATCGACTCTGCTCTGACGACCGTGCGATCCACCCTGTCCGGAATTCTCGGTGCCTCCGGCGGACCCTTCGCGGGCTCGGGGTCGGTGCGACTGGCTCAGCTGACGATCGACACCGACGCCAAGCTGCCCGGTGGGACGAAACTGCTTGCCGCAGGGCGGCACTACGATGCACTGGTCCAGACGGCGGCCGACGAGGACGAGCCCGCCGTTCGCACCCTCTGCATCAAGGTTCGCGACGCCTACGGCGCCGGCCGCGACCAGGATTTTCTGCTTGCGTCGTCAGCCGACGGGGTGCCGTTTCACCACCTGACGCTTCCGGCGGCCACGGACGACGAACGGCTGTACTCCTCGCTGTGGATCTATCTGGCGGGGTTCCGCCCAGTTCTGTTCGGCGCCCGGGCGACCGGCACCGACGAGTACGAGTTCCTTCTCAGCGAGGTCATCGGGCGGTTCAAGCGGATCGGCGTGCTGCACCTCGGGACACCTGCTGATCAGAATGCGGACGTCGAGTTCGCCGCCCGCAACAGCGGTGGCGGCCTGCGCCCGCTGCCCCCGGTCTCGCTGTACAACGCCGGCTGATCAGCCCGCGTGACGTCGGGGCTTCGGCGGCGAGTAGTTCGGCTTGCCGAGGCCGAGGACGTGCTGAGCGATCATGTTGCGGAACACCTCGAGCGTGCCGCCGTAGATGCCGGTCGGCACGCCCAGCCGGAACACGTACTCGGCGCCGCCGTCCCCGACGGCTCCCTCCTGGTCGCCCGGCAGGCTCGACGCCGTCCCGAGGATGTCCATCAGATCCGGTGAGACATCGCGCATCACTTGCGCATTGGCGACTCTGCCGAACATGTCCGGCGTGCTCATCGCCGCCTCCATGCGGGCAACACTGCGGCCGAGCCGGTACTTCACCGACTCCTCGTTCGTTGTCCGCGCAGCGACCTTGTCGAGAGCCTCGGCGAGCAGCAGGACGTGTTCGGACATGGCGGCGATCTTCTGCAACCCGTCGTCGCCGCGTTCAACGGTGCCGTGTTCGTCGTTGAGCGCGTCGCGAAGCACGGACCAGCCCGCGTTCACCTCGCCGACGCGGTACCGATCGGGCACGCGTACGTCGCTGTAGTAGGTGATGTTGGTCCGGTCGCCGTCGACCGTGCGCAGCGCTTGGATCTCCACGCCGGGCAGGTCGAGCGGCACGAGAAACATGGTGAGGCTCTGATGCTTTGGGGCGTCCGGATCGGTGTTGGTGATCAGGTAGACGTATGACGCGTTCTGCGCGTTCGACGTGAACATCTTCGACCCGTTGATGACCCACTCGTCGCCGTCGCGGACGGCGCGGGTCTTGGCGGTGGCGACGTCAGAGCCACCTTCGGGTTCGGTATAACCGAGGCACAGCCGGAACTCGCCGGCCAATGTGCGCTTGAGGACTTCCTCTTGGAGTTCGGGTGAGCCGAATTGCTGGACGGCTCGGGCGACCATCGCGGTCGTCCCCCAGTGAAACCACGGCGTGTGCGCGCGGCCGATCTCGAGATCCCAGATGCGTTTACGGACGCGGGTGAAGCCGCTGTCGGTCCCGGCGTTGAAGTCGGCGGCCAGATAACCGGCCTTGCCAAGGGCCAGATGCACGCCCTCGTCGAAGTTCTCGCCGGTCTCACGGTCGCGCTGAATGACCTCGTCGGAAACGAGTTCGTTCAGGAACGACCTGAGGTCGTCCCTGAACGATTCGTCGTCAGCGGACAGTGCCACACGGGAGAAGTCCATCCCCGTTAGCGTGACACTGGCACGCCTATCTGTAAAGCGGGATCAGCTGCCGAACTGCGCTCCGAGGAAGTTGAAGCAGGCAGGTCCGGAGCAGCTCTGCCCCGGGCGGGGAAGGATCGCGACGTTGAAACCACCACCGGTGTTGTTGCCTGCGCCATTGACTCCGGGCCCGACCAGCGCGAAGTTGAAGCCGCCGTGCGTGTTATTGCCGGATCCGTTGGCGCCTGCACCGATCAGCGCGATGTTCTGCGCGAACCCGAAGGGCGCCCCAAGGTTCGAGTTGTTCCCCGACCCGTCGGCCGCATCGCCTACCAACACGAAGTTCTGCGCGAACCCAAACAACGGCGACACGTTGGTGTTATTGCCGGAACCCGACGCCGCGCTCCCGATCAGGCCGATGTTATTGGCGAAGCCGAACGCGCCCAAATTGAAGTTGTTGCCGGAGGTGCCGCTGGCGTCCCCGATGATCGACATGTTGTTGCCGAGGCTGCCGATTCCGGCGACGATGTTGTTACCCGAGCCGTCGGCGTTGTCTCCGATCCAATGCATGTTGTTTCCGAGGTTGCCCGCGCCGAACACGATGTTATTGCCGGTGGCCTGGTTGTCGTTACCCATGATGAAATTGTTGTTGCCGTAGCTGAACGGGCTGGCGACCAAGTTATTGCCCGACGGCTGCAACGCGAAGACAGCCAAGGGGTTTGTTGGCAGGTTTTCCAGGTTCAAGCCGAGGTTGCCATTGTCGTCACCCATCCACCCAAAGTTGCTACCGAAGGCGGTCGGCGCGATCACCTGGTTTCCGGCGGCGGTGTTGTTATCTCCGGCAATGATGGCCTGCAGGCCGGTGCCGATGTTATTGGCGGTCAGCAGATTGTCGTCGCCGAGGGCGAAGAAGTTCAGCCCGAACAGATTGTTGCCGTTGGTCGCCGCAGCCAGAGCAGGACCAGGTGGGATCGTCCCAAATCGGGTGTTAGTGCCCTGGTAGCCGAAGCTCGGCGGTAAGCCCGCGCCAGGACCGGGTATTGCGAAGTCGGGCGGATCCGGGAGATACGGCAGTGTGACATCCACGATCGGGATGGTCACGCTGCCCGTGGGGTTATCGTTTCCCGATCCGGGCGTCGGCGTCACCGCCTGCGCAATGGCGGCGCTGGACGACGGGTTGCCCGTGACAGTCGGAGTGTGACCCAGAGTCGTCTTCGGCCCCTTCGGAACGAACGACGTCAAATTGCCGTTGCCGCCGGCGCCGGTCTGCATTGCGCTGCCGGCCGCGCGCTGCAGCGAACCAGCCGCACCGGTCGCGACCTTCCGAACGCTGTCGACCGCGTCTCGTGCCGCACCCGCCGCTGCTCCAACCGCCTTGCTGACGGGATTCGAATCATTGTTGCCATCTGCGGCAGCAGGCTCGGCGCCGGCTATTGGTGCCGCCCACCCGGCAAGGACGGTCGCCGCTGCTGCCGCGACGACAATCTGCCCCCCACGGTTAGGACGCCGCTGCTTGTTGTGCTTTCCCATGATTACCCCTCGATTAGCGTGCGAAGTTGTTGACCCCCCGGCTGAGCAAAGCCTCTCACATGAATTCGAATCTGAACAGCACATATTTTTTTTGTAAGATTTAGCTGAGATGTGGACGTAAACCGACGTTTTTACGCGCGCGTCCGCGAAGCCCGCAAATGATCTTGAAACCGCCTTCAGATGATCATGATCCGGTCAGCAAATGATCATGAATGGCGGTTCAGGAAAGTCCGCTCCAGCGCAGCTCCCTGCAGCGCATACAACTGCTGGGTAGTTACCCACTCCGGCAAAAACGAATCGAAGCCGTGGCAGGTGCGGCCGAACACGTGCATATCTGTCGCGACGCCGGCCCGCAGCAGGCGGACCGCGTAGTCGATCGCCTCATCGCGCAGCGGGTCCAGCTCAGAACAGGTGATGAGCGCACTCGGCAGACCGGACAAGTCCTCGCGGCGAGCCGGGACCGCGTCGGCGTGGCCGTCGCCGCCGGAAAGGTACAGGCGCCACATCGTCGCGACCGCCTGCCGATCGAATCCGGGCGTCGCGTCGAATTCCTCCGTCGACGGCGTCGGCCGGTCGTCGAGCACGGGCTGATGCAACAGTTGGAACACGATCCGGGAAGCGCGACGCTGTGCCAGGCAGGCCGCCAACGCGCCGCCCGCACTGCTGCCCGCCACCGCTAAACGATCCGCGTCGATGTCCAGCTCGTCGGCGTTGTCGACAGCCCAGTCGAGAACGGCCGTCGCATCATCGATGGCGGCGGGGAACGGATGCTCGGGGGCGAGGCGATAGTCGACGGAGATGACGGTGCACCGGCCGCGCCTGGCCAGTTCCACGCACTGACGGTGGTCGATGTCGAGGTTGCCTACCACGAATCCGCCTGAGTGGCAGTAGATCACCGCTGGCGCGCGTGACGGGCCGCCTCGATAGAGGCGTACACCCACGGTGCCGTTCGTGGCCTCTTCGACGCTCACATCGGTGACGTCGATCGTGCGTATCTCATCACGACGACGCCGGTTCAGCGACTCACGAAATACGGGTAGCACTTCTGCCGAGAGATTGACGCGCATTCCGGCAAGATGACGAAGCGCCGGGTCCAGCCTGTTCGCGATGTCCACGGTCAACGACGCTCCGCCGTGAGCGTTCCGACCTCGAGCGCGGACTCCGGCGAAGGGGCCGTGAAGGTGAAGTCCGAGGCGTTGAACCGGCGAGTCATTCGCCAGAACGCGAAAGCGCTGCGGGGCCATTGGGTGACCACACGACCGTTGGCGGCGCGAAAGTAGTTGTGACAGCGCGTCAGCCACACCGTGCCCTGCATCCACCCGTCGATCTTTTCCATGAAGTCGGCCATGGTGTCCTGCCGAACTGCGATGTATGTCTTGCGTTTGCGCCGCATGTGCTTCACAGCGCGAACGATGTAGCGGGCCTGTGCCTCGAGCATGAAGATGACGCTGTTGGAGCCGACGTTGGTGGTGGGTCCGTACAGCATGAAGAAGTTGGGGTAGCCGGGGACGGCCATCCCGAGGTACGCGTACGCCCCGTCGGCCCATGTGTCGCGCAGTGACGCTCCGGCCTCACCGACGACGTCGATCTGCCCCAGATAGTCGGCGGCCGCATATCCGGTGGCGCAGAGCACAACATCGACATCGAGTTCCGTGCCGTCCTCTGTCACCAGCGACCGGGACTTCAGATGACGCGCCGGACTCGACACCACCTCGACGTGTGGCTGTGTCAGCGTCTGCAGGTATTCCGTTGCAAACACGAGTCGCTTGCAGCCGAAGGGATGGTCGGGGGTCAGCCTGTCGCGCAGGTCGTCGTCGGTGACGACCGATTCGAGTTGCTGCAGCGCAATGCTCCTGAACTCCTGCGTCTTGTCGCTGCCGTGCTCGATCACCCCGATGTTCGACTCGCTGCGCAACCAGAGCCGCGTCCGGTAGATCTTCTTGGCGAATGGCACGTAAGCGAACAGCCACTTCTCGCGCACGGTGTAGGCACGATCAGGCTTGGGCAGGATCCACGTCGGCGAACGCTGGACCGAGTACACCTTCTTGGCGACCTTGGCCACCTCTGGAATCAACTGCGATGCAGTGGATCCGGTACCGAGGACGGCCACACGCGCGTCGCGAAGGTCGACCGACGAATTCCAGCGGGCGGTGTGCATGACGATGCCGGTGAAGGGCTCCTGCTCGACGAGGTCGGGCAGCACGGGTTGCGTGAACAATCCGACGGCCGACACCACGATGTCGAAGTTGAAGCGCTCCCCGTCCCGCGTCGTCAGCGTCCAGGCGTCGCGGTCGGCGTCCCAACGGGCGGCAACGATCTCGGTGCCCAGTCTCAGGTTCGGACCGAGCCGATAGCGCTCGGCACACTCCTCGAAGTACGCGAGGATCTCGCGCTGGCCCGACCACAGCCGCGACCAATTCGGGTTCAGGTCGAACGAATACGAGTACAGGTGTGATTTGACGTCGCAGGCCAGTCCCGGATAGGTGTTGATTCGCCACGTCCCGCCGACCCCGTCTTCCCGGTCGAAGATGGTGAAGTCGTGAAAGCCCGCTTTGCGCAGAAAGATTCCGAGCGCCAGGCCGCCGGGCCCGGCGCCGATGATTCCGACGGAGAGTGACCTGGCCACCGGCGTCATCCGATCTTCAGGATCTGACCGCCGTCGACGACGAGCTCGGAGCCGGTGATGAACGACGCCTGCGTCGAGGCCAGGAATGCCACCGCGTCGGCCACTTCGCTCGGTTCGCCGATGCGGCCGAATGCCGCTGTGCCGGCGAGCCGCGCCTGCGTCTCCGCATCCAGCATCGGTGTCGCGATCGGCCCCGGGAACACGGCGTTCACCCGGATGCCCGCCGGTGCGAGCTCGGCGGCGACCGCCTGGGTGAGTCCGCGCAGTGCCCACTTTGACGAGCCGTATGCGGTGTGGTTGGGGAACGGCCGGATCGCACCCGTGCTGCACGTGTTGACGATGGCCGCGCCGTCGGCCACGCGCAGATGCGCCAGGCTGGAGCGAATTCCGAGGAACGGCCCGAGGCAGTTGAAGCGCCAGCTCGACTCGAAACCGGCGGGAGTCTCGTCGTCGAGCGACGCGCGGTGCAGAACACCCGCATTGTTGATCAAGGTCGTCAGCGACCCGAACCTCTCGACGGTCTCGCGCACCGCGGAGTTCCACTGCTCTTCGGAGGTGACGTCGAGCGGGACGGCTGCGACCCCGTCGAGGCCGTTGACGGACTCCGCCAGTTCGTCGGCGCGCACATCGCAGGCGGCGACCCGATACCCGTCGGCGTGCAGTCGCTTGACGATGGCCGCGCCCTGCCCCCGTGCCGCGCCGGTCACCAGTGCGACTCGGTCGGTCATTGCGCCTCCTTCAGATGTTCGGCGGCGCCACGCCGTAGGGCCTGCGACTCCGAGGCGAGGGTTATCATCCGGAATCCCATCGCCGCTATGGCCTTTCCGGGCTTACCGGCGTTGGCGTGAACAGCAGCGACGAGACCGGCGTCTGTCGCGGCAGACTGGATGTGGGCGATCGCATCCAGCACGGCAGGTGTGCTCAGGCTCTCGACTGGGCGGTGACCCAGCGAGATCGCCAGATCGGCTGGACCGACATAGACGCCGGAAAGGCCCGGCACAGCGCAGATCTCGGTGACAGCCTGCAGGCCCTGGGCCGTTTCGATCATCGCGAAAACGCTTGCCCTCGCCTCGTGTTCGGCCGGATCGACCCCGAGGCTCGCGCGCAGCGGCCCGAAACTGCGCACGCCCGCAGGTGCGTACCGGGTGGCGGCCACTGCGGCGGCCGCCTGCTCGGGTGACTCGACCATCGCAACGATGACAGCGTCGGCACCTGCGTCGAGCACTCGGCCGATCGCCGCGGGGTCCGCCGACGGCAGCCGCACAGCGGTGGCAATGGGGACGTGTTCGAGCCTGCGCAGCAGCAGTGCCACGTCCGCGTCGTCGAGATAGCCGTGCTGGAGGTCGAACCCGACGTAGTCGTATCCGGCCGCGGCGAACTCCTCGGGCCCGATGACGGTCGGCCCGACCACCCAGCCGCCGAATATCCGATCCTTGGCGGCCAGCGCTTCCTGGAGCCTGCTGAGTGTCATCGAACGAGCGCAATCTTGATGCGGTCCGGTACTGGCCTGCATGCGAGCTCGAAGGCGTCCTGTACCCGGTCGACATCGAACGTGTGGGTGACGTAGGCAGGCAAGAGGTCTGGATGTTCTCGCGCGAACTCGTCCGCGGCGCGCAGCATGCGACGACGGTCCAGCGTCACACCGGATTTCAGCGTCAGGTTGTTGCGCAGCATGGTGCGCATGCTGATCGGATAGCTGTCGTCGTCGGCGACACCGAAATAGAAGACGGTTCCCCCGAACGCGGCCGCCTCGATCGCATGGCCGAGGGTGGCAACCTGATGACCGACGGCTTCGACCACGATGTCTGGTTTGTCGCGCGCATCGAGATGGCGGACCCAGCGGTCGCTGGTGGCACGCACGATGGTGTCCACGCCGAACTCCTTCGCGACGCCGTCGCGATCGATCGGGTCGACACCGGTCACCCGGCGGGCGCCTGCCACCTTCGCCGCATAGGAGAACAGCAGGCCGATCGACCCCTGGCCGATCACGGCGACATGACGTCCCGTCAGCGCCGGAAGTTGTTCGATCGCGTACAGCACGCAGGCCAGCGGTTGCAGCGCCACCGCATGCTGCGGTGACAGCGACGGGTCGAACCGCGCGAGGCCGTCACCGTCGGCGACGACGTATTCCATCAACCCGTCGAACCCCGAGGCCCAACCCACGACGCGGTCGCCGACGCCGTGGCTGCGGTGTCTGGCTTCGACGACCTCTCCGACGATCTCGTGGATCGGGAAACCGTCCATGTCGGCCACACTCGTCCCGGCGTCACGGGCGAGCCTGCCCTGAAAACCGCGGAAGCCGGGAAGGTCGCTGCCGCACACCCCCGCCGCCATGAAGCGGACGAGCACCTGCCCGTCGTCCAGCGAATCGCCCGTCTTTTCCGGAATGTCGCTTCGTTCAAAGGTGTACGGGGCCACCAGGCGATAGGACCACACCTCAGTCGCCCTCCGCCGCAACCTCGACAGGGACGCAGTTCCAGCCCCATTGGAAGCTCGACGGCGGCCGGGCCGCCGACTCGCTGACGACGTGGAAGTCGCGCACCCGTTTCAGCCACTCGGACACCAGGATGGTGATCTCGAGCCGGGCCAAGTGCACGCCGAGACAGAAGTGCTGCCCTCGGCCGAAGGCCAGCAGGCGCTCGATCGTTCGATCCCACACGAATTCGTCGGGATGGGGGTACTCGCGCTCGTCGCGGCTGGCGGAGGCGAGCAGCGTGATGATCCGCTGACCCGGTTGGATGGTGGTGTCGTGAACGGTGAATGGTTTGCGCACGGTGCGCGCGAACCACTGCGCCGGTGCGCAGTAGCGGATCATCTCCTCGCGTGCCTTCGGCACCCGTGCATCGATGTCGGCGCGGACAGCGGCTAATTGGTCGGCCCGCACGCCCAACTCCCACAACCCGTGCGCGACGATCTTCGGCACGGTTTCGGTGCCGCCGATGAAAACGCCGAGCATCTGGGTCGCCGCCTCGAGGTCGGTCAACGGCGAGCCGTCGGGAAGCCGGTAGTCGATCAGCTTCGCGGCGATCGGCAGGTCGGCGGCTTCACCCGCACGGGCGCGCGCCACGATCGGGGCCAGATATTCGAGATATCCGGGGCGGGCGTTGGCGACCTCGACCCCGCTGCCGGGCTGGGCGAGGCTTCCCGCGTTAACGGTGGCCAGTACATCGGCGGCCGAATCGACGGGTAACCCCAACAATTCGCACACCACCGACGCTGCGACGATCCCGCCGTAGTCCTGTGTCAGATCGAAGGTTCCGCGGGGCAGCAGTTCGTCGAGGCGCTCGTTGGCCAGCTCGCGGATGCGCTCGGCGAGCGCTGCAACCGACTTCGGCCGGAACGGGACGGAGGTGCAGCGGCGCACACCGTCATAGATCGGGTTGTCGAAGTTCGCGTGAAACGGCATCGGATGCAGCGGCGGGTCGGCCACCGGACCGTCGTTGTGCGCGGCCAGAACCGTTGCGGCGGGCAGTGTCCCCTCGGACGCGACGAACGTGCCGTCGTTGACTTCCAGCACGTTCCAGATGTCGGAGAATCGAGACAGCGCGTAGGTGTCCCACTTCTCGACGTAATACACGGGGTGTTCGTCGCGCAGGACGCGGTAGTACGGAAGCGGGTCGGCCATCACCGCCGGATCGAAAGGATCGTACGAGAAGTGCTGCCGCACAGGTGTGGTCATTGCAGCGGCGACGGTGGTAGCGCCTGCAGGATCGAGTCCTCCCAGCCGTCGCGCAGTGCGGGTGCGACGCTCATCCAGGTGACGATCTCGGCGGGTGGGCTGTCCTTCCAGGACGGGTAGTGGTTCTCGAAGCAGTCCCAGCCGCCTTCGAGCGCCCAGTAGTGGATGACCTCGTTGAAACGGAAGGTGGTGATGAACGAGCCCAGCCACATCTTGCCGGTGCTCTCCGACCATGGAACGTACAGCCGCTCCAGTTCTCGGATGTAGTCGTCCTGACGGCCGGGCTTGCTCTGCATGATCTCCTGGATCACCAGGCCCGCGGTGAAGTTCGCGTCTTGGAGTTGGGCCAGCGTTCTATTGCTCCGGCCCGCGTACATGATGCGGCCCTCACCCGATGCGCCGATCGCGGACAGAAAGGCCGACCATTTCGCCTGCGCCGCCTCGTGACTGCCGCCGCGTGACTGCGCGCGCCCGATGCGGGCGTAGTCAGCGAAGGCGTCGAGCTCCCAGATGACGGTGACCTGAGGCCAGTGCCCGTTGAACGGCGTCGTCTCCCAGATGGCGAACAGCCTCGCGCCGAGTTCCTCCATCATCGGCTGATAGACGTCGACGAATGTGGCGGTGAACTGCTCGCTTGCCCCCGATCCCAGGTCGATCGTCTCGTGCAGGTAGAGGAGCGTGTGGCTGTGGTACTTCTTCATGGTCATGCTCGATCACCGCAGGCAGTTGACACTGGCACCCAGCGAGCGTGACACTTACCGCGTGTTTTGTAAAGGTACCGAATGGCCCTGAAGCCGCTGGCGAACGGTTTCTGCTTCGGTGAGGGCCCACGCTGGTTCGAAGGTCTGCTGTGGTTCTCCGACATGCTCGGCGAAGCGGTGCACACCGTGGACCTGCACGGCGACCTGACCACGCTGCCGCTCGCCGGACACGCCCCTGCCGGGTTGGGGTTTCGGCCCGACGGGTCGCTGCTGATCGCCTCGACCGAGCATCGCACGCTGCTGCGCTATGACGGCGAGACGGTCGCAACCGTCGCCGACCTGTCGGATGTGGTGCCGGCGAACATCGGCGACATGGTGGTCGACGGGCACGGTCGGGCGTACATCGGCTCCCAGGCGTTCGAGGGCGGCGTCATCGTGCGCGTCGACCCCGACGATGCGGTCACCGTCGTCGCCGAGGACCTCGACTTCCCCAACGGGATGGTCGTCACGCCGGACGGGTCGACGCTCGTCGTCGCCGAGTCGGTCGGCAGGCGATTGACCGCGTTCGCCATCGGCGCCGACGGGTCGTTGTCGGGGCGCCGGGTCTTCGCCGACGGACTCGACGGGCCGCCCGACGGCATCACGCTCGACCGCGAAGGCGGGGTGTGGGCGGCGATGACGCTGGCGCATCAGTTCGAGCGAATCGTCGACGGCGGGACCGTCACCGACCGGATCGACATCGGCGACCGCACAGCGATTGCCTGTGCCCTCGGCGGTCCAGACCACCGCACCTTGTTTCTGCTGTCGAGTACCGACGCCTATCCGCAACGGCTCATCGGGACGAAAATGTCCCGGCTGGACGCCACCACCGTCGAGATCCCTGGAGTGGGTTCACCGTGAGCGACTCGTACTACGAACTGATCGACGACGCAGACCCGCGGGGAGAGCGATTCCTCGCAACCGACTTGGTACGCAGCACATGGTCGGCGACGATTCAGCATGGCGCCCCGGTGTCGGCGCTGTTGACCCGCGCGCTCGAGCGGTGCGAGGCACGCGACGACACCCGCCTGAGCCGCGTATTGGTTGACCTGTTGGGACCTGTGGCCGCCGAAGGCGACATCTGGGTGAGCGCCCGGCGAGCGCGGTCAGGCAGGCAGATCGAGCTCATCACCGCCGAAATGTCGGGGCTCGGGCCCGACGGTCAGCCACGTCCCGTCGCCAAGGCGAGCGGCTGGCGGCTGCAGAACCTCGACACCGCTGAACTCGTCCACGCCCCTGCTCCCCCACTGCGACCCGTCGACGAGGCGTGGAGCCGCGATTTGAAGAAGGACTGGGACCGCAACTACGTGCACAGCCTCGACTGGCGGTGGCTGACCGAGCCGCTCAACGATGGGCCGGGCGAATCCTGGATCAAGCCGGAGGCCGATCTCGTCACGGGCGAGACCATGACTGCGCTCGAGCGGTTGTTCTCGGTCGCCGACTGCGCCAACGGAATCGGATCCAAGCTCGACATCAGGAAATGGATGTTCATGAACACCGACCTGGTCGTGCATGTGCACCGGGTGCCCGACGGCGAGTGGGTCGGCGTTCGCGCCGAAACCAACTACGGACCTGACGGTATCGGCGCCACGATCGGCACGCTGTTCGATGAGTCGGGCGCCGTCGGCGCGATTCAGCAGTCCGTGTTAGTGCGCCCGGTGCCGGGCCGCTGAGCCGCCAGTCGGGAAACCCATCGATTCTGCGGGGAGATCGCGATATTCGCCGAAATGGCGATCTCCCCGCAGACTCGATGAGGCGACGGACGCGTCAGTCGATCAATCGCAGAGCCGCTGCGGGACACTGGGTCACGGCCCGCTGCATGCGGTCGCGGTCCGACTCCGGCTGCTCGTCGCCCTCGATGCGCACGGTGCCGTCGTCCTGTACTTCGAACACGTCCTCGGCGATCGATTCGCAGATCCCGTGCCCCGTACACTTGTCGAGGTCCACTTCCACGCGCATGATCACTCCTACCGAACGTGGGCTTCGACGCGTTTCACGCCGTGCACGAAATTGCTGTAGAGCAGATCGGGCTCGCCGAATTCGACGGTGGTGAGCCGGGTCAGCAACTCCCGGAACAGGTTTCGCAATTCGGCCTTGGCGAGCTGGCTGCCGAGGCAGAAATGCGGGCCACCGCCGCCGAAGCCGAGATGCGGGTTGGACGTGCGGCGCAGATCGAATGCCCCCGGGTTGTCGAAGGCTGCCTCGTCGCGGTTCGCCGAGCAGTAGAACAGCCCGACTTTGTCACCGGCGGCAACAGGCTGGCCGTTGATCTCGGTATCGACCGTCGCGAACCGCGCGAACTGGATCACCGGCGATGCCCACCGCACGAATTCCTCGATGGCAGGACCGATTCGGCCCTCGAAGTCGTCGGCCAACCAGTCGCGCTGCGCGGGGTTGTCGACGAGCGCCATCATCGCGTGCGTTGTGGCCTGCTTCGTGGTGTCGTTGCCCGCCGACGCCAGCAGGATGAGAAACGCGCCGATCTCCTCGTCGGTCAGCTTCTGCCCGTCGACCTCCGCGTTGACCATGCTGGTCATCAGATCGTCGCCGGGGTTGGCGCGGCGGAACTTCGCCAGCTCGATGCCCGTGTTCGACAGCAGGGTGATCTGCGCGACGGGATCGGCCGCGCGTTCGTCGGCGCCCGCGTATTCCTCGTCGCTCATGCCGAAGAGCTTCTCGGCGGCGTAGGCGACGTCGGGCTGGTCGGCGGTCGGCACGCCGAGCATGTCCATGATCGTTCGCATCGGCAGCTTCGCCGAGCAGGCGGAGACGAACTCGACGTCGCCCGCTCCGACGAGGTCGTCGACGATGGCGACCGCGTTCCGGTGGATCTGCTCGGAGATCTGGCGGACATTGCGCGGAGTGAACGCCGAGCTGATCAGGCGCCGGTACACCGTGTGCTGCGGCGGATCCATGCTCAGGAAGAACGACGCGAACCGCTGGATCTCGGCGGGCATCGGATTGAGCGCCACGCCGTCTGCGGACGTGAACAGCTCAGGATGCTGGCTGACGAACGCGATGTCGGCGCGCCGCGTCAGCGCCCAGAACCCCGGTTCCTCCATCGGGAACATCGATTCGAACGGCCGGTGCCAGGTCAGCCCGTCACCGGCGCGGAGCTGCGCGAACGTCTCGTCACGGACAGCGAAAGGCCGACTCCAGAAGTCGTGTGACGTGAGGTCGACCTCGCTGTGCTCGCGCGACTGGACGGTGGCTGCTGTCACAGATTTAGCGTGACATTTCGACGGATATTTGTAAAGCTGTGTCGATGGCGGGCGCGGCGGTCGACGAGG
>JADMIO010001308.1_pt1 | contig 18396 bp, 15 predicted proteins | sample 8958161 | NCBI WGS metagenome assembly JADMIO01 (sample SAMN16585339, study PRJNA669376) | soil metagenome | isolation source: Crop rotation soil | place: USA: Cullars Rotation, Alabama | collected 2011 | reverse complement strand
AGGTGAGCCAGTGTGATTACATTTGCGGCCTAACTGTGGCCAGTCCAGTTACGCTGGAGTCACTAGTATTTAGGTGACACTATAGAAGCGGCCGCGACAACTTGTCCACGTGGAATTCTAAGCTTAGGATCCCAATGTGCTGGAAAGGCGGTCGGCGAAGGGCACATCAGCACGGTGGCCTTCCGCGAAGGCATCGCCCACGACGACGGCAGCTTCGATCTGTGGCCGCAGAGCGCCTTCGCCACCTCGGTCGAACTCGACGACGCGACGCTGACCGACGCCGACAGCGCCGTCACCGTCCACCGCCATCCCGAGAGCAACCTCTCGAACACGGTGATCTTCCCGATCACCGAGCAGCAGCGCAATGGCCTCGAAGACCTGCGCCTCGTCCGCTTCCTTCACGACGACGGCAGCTACGAATGGATCGGCACCTACACCGCCTTCTCGGGCAGCTCGATCCGCTCGGAGCTGCTGCGCACGCGCGATTTCCGCAGCTTCGTGCTCGAACCGGTTGACGGCGCGGCCGGGCGCAACAAAGGGATGGCGCTGTTTCCCGAGAAGATCGGCGGCCGCTACGCGATGATCGGGCGGCAGGACGGCAAGAACCTCTACCTGCTCTATTCGGACAGGCTCGACCAGTGGGACGACGACGGCACACTGCTGATGGAGCCCAGGTATCCCTGGGAATTCATCCAGATCGGCAACTGCGGCAGCCCCGTGCTGACCGACGCGGGCTGGCTCGTCATCACCCACGGGGTCGGCGCGATGCGCAAATATGCGCTCGGTGCGGCGCTGCTCGACCGGGACGATCCGAGCAAGGTGCTCGGCCGCACCCCCGAGCCGGTGCTGACCGCCGAGAACGCCGATCGGTCGGGCTATGTCCCCAACGTCGTCTACACTTGCGGCGTCATGAAGGTCGGCGAGCAGCTGCTCGTGCCCTACGGCATCTCGGACAGCGCCGTCGGCTTCGCATCGGTGGCGATCACCGACCTGCTGGATCTGCTGGTCTAGCTAAGCCGGGCCGAACACGCCGCAGGCTATCCGGTCGCCGCTGTCGCCCGAGGGATCGGTCTTCTGATCGTCGGCCTTGGCGTGGACCACCATCGCCGATCCGTCGGCATCGAGCAGCCCGTCAATGGTCGCGCCCTTGAGGAGGTAGGCAACCATGCCGCGGCCGTCTTCGCCGACGGTCAGGTTGGGCATGTCGCCGGCATGCTGGCCTTGCGGATTGTCGAGGCCGTGCTGCTTGTTGCCGGGGTTCCAGTGGCCGCCGGCGCTTTCGAACTTGGGTCCCTCGCACTTGCCGGTCATATGGACATGCACGCCGTGCTGGCCCGGCGGCAGCCCCTCGACGCGCAGCGACAGCGTCACGGCGCCTTCCCCCGGTGTTGCGGTGGCGGTGCCGACCGCCTTGCCGTCCGCGGTCTGGAGATTGGCGACGGCGGTCATCGGGGGCGCGTCACTGGCGGCGGTCGCCGCGTCTGTCGACGCTGTCGGTTGCTTGTCGGCGTTCCCCGATCCGCATGCGGCCAGTGACATGATCAGCGCAATAGTGGTCCAGCTGGTCGATCTCATCGTCCACTCCCGTCTCTAAGGAATGTTGGAAAACTGTCGGGCGTGGCGGTTCGTTCCGTCCCGCGACAATTTTCCGACCGTATCACGTCGCAAACTATCTATTGCAAATGATAATCGTTCTCATTAGTGACTGAGTCGTCGGAACGGTCGCTCGGCCGCTCCTGCGCTCCATCGGTTCCTGACCGATGAACCTCTCCCAAACTCGGGCCGGAGTGCAGCCATGGCGCTCCGGCCCCTCCTTTGTTTGCTTTCGCCGCGCGGCCAGTCGATCGACCGATCGTCCAGCAAACCCGCCACACGCCGCCGCAGCGGCGGAATCGCTTTGACAGCCCCGTGTCGAACACGCAGACTTTTCGCGTCACCGGCACAAGCGGTGACCGGAGGAGAGAGGGAGCGGCTAGCAGATGGCCGAGCACGCCGCAGCGACGCGCGCCGACGATCCCGTCGCCCCCGAGCTCCTGCGCATCGCGCTCGAGGCGATCGGCCAGGAGGCCGGCGCCGCAGTCGAGCAGACGGCGATCAGCCCGATCGTCACCGAGAGCAAGGACTACTCGGTCACCATCCTCGACAGCGACGGATCGGTGCTGTCGGGCCACAGCGCGATGGACATGCAGATCGGCATCGCCATGCATGCGGTGCGCAGCACCATCGCCGCGCACGGGGACACCATCGCCGAGGGCGACGTCTTCATCGCCAACGATCCGCACAACGGCGGCGGTGTCCATCCGCAGGACGTGGTGATCCAGCACCCGGTGTTCTTCGCCGGAATCCGCGTCGGCTGGATCGCGCTCCACGCGCATATGATGGACATGGGCGGGATGGTCCCCGGCTCCTCGGCGGTGAAGGCGACCGAGTGCTATCAGGAGGCGCTGCGGCTTCCCCCGGTCCGGCTGATCCGCCGCGGTGTCGAGGTGGCCGACGTCTGGAACATCCTCAAGATCAACATCCGCAGCGCGGACCTCGTCGAGATGGACATCCGCAGCTTGGTGATCGGCGGCGGCGTTGCCGAGCGCAAGCTTGCGGCGCTCGTCGGCGAGATGGGCCTCGCGGCGTTCCAGGCCGCTTCGCGCACGATGATCGCCCAGGCCCTGGCGGTGCTGCGCGACCGCATCGGCGCGATCGAGGACGGCAAGTACAGCGCCGTCGCCCGCGTCGAATACCGCGAGACCCTGCTGCGCATTCCCTGCGAGCTCACCGTCAGCGGCGACCGGCTGAGCTTCGACCTCACCGACGCCCCGCCGCAGGTGCCGCACTTCTTCAATTCCAAGGTCTACATCCTGCGCGGGGTGATCGCCCCCAACCTGCGGGCGCTGATCGCGCCCGGCCTGCCGATCAACCAGGCGCTGTTCGACGTCGTCGAGATCGTCACCAGGCCCGGCACGCTGGTCGACTCGGTGATGCCCGCGCCGATCGCCGCGGCGCATATGGACGCCACGATGGCGGTCAACGCCGCGGCCTGGCAGTGCCTCCAGCTCGCGATCTACGCTTCGCCGGGTGCCACCGGGCGCGACTACATCACCGCGCCGGCACCGGCGGCCTATGGCGTCGGACGTTGGAACTACATCGAGGCCGACAGCGGGCATCGGCGCATCTACACGGTGCTCGACGGTTCGATGTGCGGCAGCCCGCCGGGACACGACCGCGACGGCATCGACATCAAGTCCGCGATCCACGGCTCGGGCAGCAAGATGGAGCTCGCCGATGTCGAGGTTCTGGAGGCGGCCTACCCGATCCTGTTCCGCGACCGCGGCGTCACCGAGGGCGCGCACGGCTACGGCCGGTTCCGCTCGGGCGCGGGCTGCCGCGAAGCATTCCGCCCGCACGGCATCGACGAGTTCGTCGGCAACCTCACCGGCACCAAGGCCTGGTTCCCCGCAGCCGGCGCGGCGGGCGGCCTGCCCGGCACGACGATGCGCTACGTCCTCGCGCATGCCGACGGCAGCCGCGAGCCGCTGCACATCCAGGCCGTCGGGGTGAAGCTCGCGCCCGGTGACCACTTCGAGCTGCACTGCGCGAGCGGCGGCGGCTTCGGCGATCCGCTCGACCGCGATCCCGCGGCGGTGGCGGAGGATCTGACGGCGGGGCGGATCGACAATGCGATCGCCGCGGACATCTATGGCGTCGCGCTGGCGGGCCATGCGGTGGACTTCGCGGCTACCGAAACCAGGCGCGAAGCCCTTCGCCGCGACCGCCTGACCCGCGCCAGGCCCGCCACGGTTCCAGCCGCGCGGAACGAGCTTGCGCTCGACGGTCCCGCATCCCCCCTCTACCCCGGCGTCGTCCAGCGCGGCGACATGGCGCTCGCCGAGGCATCGGGCGCGCTGCTTGCCGTGGCGCCCGGCAACTGGCTCGATGGCTGCCCGGTGCTCGACGTCCTCATCGACGATCGCGCCGGTGAGCTGGTCGTGCGCCAGCATCTCGATCCGCTGACCGGACGCATCCTCTTCGCCGATGTCACCTTTGCCGAAGACGAGCCCGGCATCGCCATCAATCCCGAGCGCTGGACCCGCGCCGGACCTCACGCCGTTTTCGAGGAGGCAGCCGAATGAGCGACGCCGCAGCGATGGACCACGCCCAGATCGGCGAGCTGTTCCAGATCGACGGCAATGCCGCGGCCGGCGGCGGGGTGGTCGACGATCCCTGGCCGGTCTGGGCCGAGATCCTCTCGCGCGGCGGCGTCCACAAGGGCACCCTTGCCGAATGCATGGGGCTGCCGCCCGAAGTCAGCGGCGGCGGGCTCTACATGCCGGGACGCGCCTACTACTCGGTGTTCAGCTTCGCCGGGGTCAGCGAGGTGTTCACGCGCAAGGACGATTTCGATTCGGGCGCCTATGCCGACATGGGCACCGTCGACGAATTCGGCGACACCATCCTCAACATGGATGGCCTGCGCCACCGCCGCTACCGCGACCTCGTCCAGCAGTATTTCCAGCCGACCCAGGCCGAGGAATGGTGGCGCGGGAAGGTCATCGCCGAGCTGGTCGAAGGCCTGATCGCGAGCTTCGAGCACGAGGAGAGCATCGATCTCAACGCCCGCTTCTTCGCGCCGCTGCCCCTGAACACGGTGACCAAGGGCTTCGGCATGTCGTTCGAGCAGGGCCTCGAGTTCCGCGGCCACATGCTGAGCAGCCTCCATGCGACGAGCCTCGAAGGCCGGCACGAAGCCAAGGCCGCGGCGGGCAAGGTGCTCGAGCAGGTCATCCGCGGCCGCCGGGCCGATCCGCAGGACGACCTGATCTCGCGTCTCGCTCACGCCGATCTCACCCAGGAGGACGGCTCCACCCGCAAGCTGACGATCGAGGAAATCGCCTCGTTCTGCCGCCTGATCGTCTTCGCCGGCGGCGAGACCACCTGGCGGCAGATGGGCAACGCGCTCTACGCGCTGCTCAACCACCCCGAGCAGCTCGCCCAGGTCATCGCCGACCGTTCGCTGCTCGGCCAGGCCGTGCTCGAATCCGTCCGCTGGCTCCCCGACCCGCTGTTCCCGCGCAAGGTCAAGCGCGACACCGTGCTGCAGGGGGTCGAGCTGCCGGAAGGCGCGCATCTCCACCTCTGTCTCGGCGCCGCCAACCGCGATCCGGCGCGCTGGGAGGACCCCGAGCGGTTCGACATCCACCGCCCGTTCCAGCGCTCGGTCGCTTTCGCCGCCGGCGCGCACTCCTGCCTCGGCCAGCACGTCGCGCGGCAGGAGATCGGCGCCGCGCTCGGCGCCTTGCTCGACCGCTTTCCCAATATCCGCTGGGACCCGGCCCATCCGCCCGCGAAGCTCTCGGGCAGCCTCGCCCAGCGCGGCCCGGGCCCGCTGCACGTGCTGCTGAATTGAGGTGAGGCGATGAGCGAAGCGCTTGCCTTCAGCGACGAGGACTATGCCGAGCTGTTCCAGATCGAGCGCACCGCCGAAAGCGGCGGCGGCATCTATGAGGATCCTCATCCCGTCTGGGCCGCGTTGCTGGCGAAAGGCCCCGTGCACAAGGGCACGCTGGCCGAATGCATGGGCCTGCCGCCCGAGCGCAGCGGCGGCGCGCTCTACATGCCGGGCCGGACCTACTACACCGTCTTCGGCTTCGCCGCGGCCAGCGACGTCTTCGTGCGTAAGCATGACTTCTCGTCCGATGCCTACGTCGAGATGGGCACGACCGATTTCCTCGGCGAGACCATGCTCAGCATGGATGGCTTGCGCCACCGCCGCTACCGCAACCTGATCCAGGAATACTTCCAGCCGGCGCAGGCCGAAGGCTGGTGGCGTAGCGAAGTGATCGTCGATCTGGTCGACGAGATGGTGGCGAGGTTCGCCGGGGAGGACAGTGTCGATCTCAACGCCCGCCTCTTCGCCAAAGTGCCGCTGCACACGGTCACGCGCGGGTTCGGCCTGTCGTTCGATGAGGGCATGGCGTTCCATGGCCACATGCTCGAAAGCGTCCAGGCGCGGACCCGCGAAGAGACGCTGGCGGCGCGGGGCCGCGCGGGCAAGATCCTGCAGGACCTGATCCACGACCGCCAGGCGAACCCGCAAGGCGATCTCGTCTCCCGGCTCGCCCAGGCCGATCTCGAGGAGGACGACGGCTCGACCCGCAAGCTGACTGTCGAGGAGATCGAGGCCTTCTGCCGGCTGATCGTCTTCGGCGGCAGCGACACGACCTGGCGTCAGTTGGGCGTCGCGCTGTTCGCGCTGCTCAATCATCCCGAACAGCTAGCCGAAGTGATCGCCGACCGGTCGCTGCTCGACGCCGCGGTGCTCGAATCGGTGCGCTGGTATCCGCAGCCGCTGTTCCCGCGCAAGGTCATGCGCGACACCGAGCTGCACGGGGTAGCATTGCCCGCAGGCGCGCATATCCATCTCTGCCTCGGCGCGGCCAACCGCGATCCGGCGCGCTGGGACGATCCCGATCGCTTCGACATCCATCGGCCGTTCAAGCGCTCGCTTGCCTTTGCCGCGGGCGCGCATTCGTGCCTGGGCCAGCATGTCGCCCGGCAGGAGATCATCGCAACGCTGAACGCGCTGTTCGACCGCTTCCCCAACATTCGCTGGGACCCGGCCTTCCCGCCGCCCAGGCTGACCGGCAGCCTCGTCCAGCGCGGCCCCAGCGCGCTCAACGTGCTGCTGCATTGAGGGAACCGCGGCGATGAAGCTCCGCATCCGGAAAGACCTCTGCTGCGGCGCCCAGCTCTGCACGCAGGTCGCGCCCGACCTCTTCCGGCTCGACGAGCTCGGTTACAATGTGTCCGACGGCGACGAGGTGCCAGCCGGACACGAAGAGCTGGCGAAGCAGGCAGCGCGCAGCTGCCCCGAAGGCGCCATCTCGCTCGACAGGAGACAGGACAATGGCTGACAGGCTCGTGATCCGCGGCGGAACCGTCGTCGACGGCACCGGCGCGCCGCCGCGCAGCGCCGACGTGCTGGTGGAAGACGGCAAGATCGCCGAAGTCGGGCGCGTCGACGCGCCCGGCGCGCGCGAGGTCGATGCCGACGGGCTGCTGGTCACGCCGGGCTGGGTCGACGTCCACACCCATTACGACGGCCAGGTCTATTGGGACCCGCTGATGACGCCGTCCTCATGGCACGGCGCGACGACGGCGATCATGGGCAACTGCGGGGTCGGCTTCGCCCCGGCCCGGCCGGACCAGCACGACTACCTGATCGAGCTGATGAAGACGATCGAGGACATCCCGACCGAGACACTGCGCGCCGGCATCCCCTGGGGCTGGGAGACTTTCGCCGAATATCTCGACTGCCTCGACCGGACGCCGCGCGCGATCGACGTCGGCGTGCTGGTACCGCACGGCTCGGTGCGGATGTACCTGATGGGTGAGCGCGGCGAGAAGGGCGAAGCGACGCACGCCGAGATCGCGGCGATGGCGGCGATGATCGGCGAGGCGATCGACGCCGGCGCGCTCGGCTGCTCGGCCAACCGCACGCTGCTCAAGGACGGGCTGGTCCCCGGCTCCTTCGCTTCGGACGAGGAGCTGCTAGCGATCTCCAAGGCGGTCGGCCGGCGCGACGGCACGTTCCAGACCAACGCCGCCTCGTTCTACGGCCCCGAGGAATGGGTCGGCTACGAGGCCGAGACCGACCTCATGCGCCGAATGAGCCTTGCCGGCAACGGCATGCGGATCACGTTCGCGCTGATCGAGGACCACCAGTACCCCGACCGCTGGCGCACGATCCTCTCGCGGATCGAAGCGGCGAACCGCGAGGGCGCGAAGATGAGGCCGCAGGTGCTGGCGCGGCCGCTCAACGCGATCATGACCCTCGCCGGCCGGCATCCGTTCGATCGCATGCCCGGCTATGCCGAAGCCACAGCCGGTGTGAAGAATACCGCCGACCTCGCCGCCAGGCTGCGTCAGCCCGAAGTGCGCGAGAGCATCCTCTCGGTCGCGCGCCAGGCGCTGGCCGAGCGGGCCTGGTTCTTCGATACGATGTATGAGATGACCGACCCGCCGAACTACGAGCCGGAGACCAGCCAGAGTATCGGCGCCGAAGCGCGCCGCCGCGGCGTGCCCTCGATGGACCTGTTCTACGACCTGATGACCGCGGGCGCGGGCGAGGCGATGTTCCTCGCGGTCGTCGCCAACTACGCGAAGGGCAACGGCGACACCGTGCTCGAGATGATCCAGCATCCCGACACCGTCATCGGCCTCGGCGACGGCGGCGCGCATTGCCTGGGCCTGTGCGACGTGACCACGCCGACCACCCTGCTCACCCAATGGGTGCGCGACCGCACGCGCGGGCCGAAGCTGCCGGTCGAGATCGCGGTGCGCGAGCTGACCTCGACTGCCGCGCGCGCCTTCGGGCTCTACGACCGCGGCATACTGGCGCCGGGGATGCGCGCCGACATCAACCTGATCGACCTCGACCGGCTGCGCATGGGCACGCCCGAATTCATCCACGACTTCCCGGCGAACGGCCGCCGCCTCGTCCAGCGCGCCAGGGGCTATGTCGCGACTTTCGTCGCCGGCGAGCGGATCTTCGCCGACGGCACCGAGACCGGCGCCCGCCCCGGCCGCACAATCCGCAAGCAGCCGGTGCGCGAGCCGGCCTGAGGAGAGAGACGATGAGCGCGCACCACGGTCCTTTCGATCCGCTGGCGATCAAACGCCAGCTCGACCATCCGGTGATCGATTCCGATGGCCACTACGCAGAGTTCATGCCGGTGCTCGGCGAGCAGTTCATCGAGCTGGCCGGCCAACTCGGCGGCGCGAAGCTGCAGGCCGATTTGGCCGACGCGCCAGACCTGCGTTCCTACCTGCTGTCGCGCACTTCGCCGATCGGCCAGGCCTTCGGCGCCTCGCGCTGGGGCCGCGAGACGCCCGAGGAGCGCATGGACAACTGGACGCCGGTGCCCGGCTGGGGCCCGCCGCACAGCCACCCGCTCGATCGCGCGACCACGCTGGTGCCCAAGCTGCGCGCCGAGCGGCTCGAAGCGGTCGGCATCGACTTCTCGGTGCTCTATCCGAGCTCGGCGCTGATCTTCCCGCATATCGAGGACGCCGAGCTGCGCCAGGTGATCTGCCGCGCGCTCAACATGATCAACGCCGAGGCCTATCGCGACGTCCGCGACCGGATGACGCCTGCGGCGCTGATCCCGATGCTGACGCCCGAGGAAGCGGTAGCCGAACTCGACTTCGCGATCGGCGAGCTGGGGCTGAAGGTCGCCATGTTCGGATCGGTGGCGCGGCCGATCCCCAGCATCCACCGCAGCCACCCGGAACTCTACGGCTCGGCCTTCCGCCTCGATTCCTTCGGCATCGACAGCGTCCACGACTACGATCCGTTCTGGGCGCGCTGCGCCGAGCTGAAAGTGCCGCTGGTCTCGCACGGCACCAACGCCGCGACCGGCTGGCGCCGTTCACCGAGCAACTACATCTTCAATCAGACCGGCAGCTTCTCGGAAGCCGGCGAAGTGCTGTGCCGCTCGCTGTTCCTCGGCGGCGTCACCCGGCGCTTCCCCAGCCTCAAGTTCCAGTTCCTCGAATGCGGCGCCGGTTGGGCCTGCACGCTCTACGCCGAGTTCGTGCATCGCTGGGAGAAGCGCAACCGCAAGGCGATCCGCGGCCATCTCGAAGCCGCGCAGGCGACCGGCCCCGAGTTCCTGCGCCTGCTCGGCGCGCACGGCGACGAGCGCATGCGCCGCAAGCTCGAGGACCTGCCGCACGGCATCATGCTCCAGCTCGGCACCACCGAGCCGCCCGACGACTGGGCCGCCTGCGCGATCGAATCCGTCGAAGATGTCGCCGAGCTGTTCGTCGATCGCTTCTTCTTCGGATGCGAGGCCGACGATCCTTCGATCGCCTGGGCCTTCGACACGCGGACCAACCCCGGCGGAGTCAAGCTGCGCGCCACGCTCGGCTCGGACATGGGCCATTGGGACGTGCCCGACGCCGCCGGCATCCTGCCCGAGGCCTGGGAACTGGTCGAGGACGGGCTGCTCAGCGTCGAGGACTTCCGCCGCTTCACCTTCACCCATCCCGCCGAGTTCTTCGGCGTCAATCCCGACTTCTTCGCCGGCACCACCGTCGAGCCCCACATCAAGGAGATGGCACTATGAGCCCCACCGCGGTGGCAACCGACATCCGCTTCGAGCCGGCCACTGGCCTCGTCGGCGCCTGGGTGCACGGCGTGTCGCTCGACGAGCGCGATCCTGAGGTCGCCGGGCTACTCGAACGCAGGCTGCACGAGCACGGGGTGCTGTTCTTCCAGTTCGACCATGCCCTGACCGGCCCCGAATTCATGGGCTTCAGCACGATGTTCGGCGAGCCCGAGGACGGCTACCGGCTCACGCTCAAGGAAGAGACCGACTCGCCCTACATCGATTCCGACATGGCGCCGATGAAGGAAGTGCGGATCAACTACTGGCATTCGGACGGCACCGCGCTCGAATGCCCGCCGCAGGCGGCAATGCTGACCCCGGTCGAACTGCCGCCCGCCGGCGGCGACACGATGTGGGCGAGCATGTACGCCGCCTGGGATGCGCTCTCACCGCACTATCAGAAGCTGCTCGAAGGGCTCGAGGTGCAGCACGGCACCGCCCGCCTGCCGTTCCTGCGCGAGACGCCGTCGATGGTCCACCCGGCGGTGATCCGCGACCCGGTGACCGGCCGCAAGCTGCTCTTCGTCAATTCGAACTATTCGGAGCGCTTCGTCGGCATGAGCCTGAAAGAAAGCGACGCGCTGCTGCAGATGCTGTTCGACCACATCAACACGCCCGAATTCCACGTCCGCCTGCGCTGGCGGCCGGGGATCGTCGCGGTCTGGGAGGAACGCGTCGTCCAGCACCGCGGGGTGGCGGACTTTACCGGGCCGAGGAAGCTGCGGCGGATCACTTTCAAGGGCGGCAAACCGAGCGCCTAGTTTCTCCCCTTCGCAGGGGGAGCGAAACCAGGCGGATCCTGATTTTCGGCACGTTGTCCGAATTCCGAAGTTGACAGGTTGACACAGTCCTGAGGAATGAAATCGCCCTCCCCCGGGCTCGCGCGTCCATCCGTCACGCCGGGTGGCGTCGACAAAGCCTTCGGGATCGCGAGACAGGTCCATGATCAGCGGCTCCGCAAGTGAGAAAAATGCGAATCTTTTCCTGACACAGCGAGAAGAGGTTCCGTTACCGCCGTCTCGCGCCGGAGGGCGGTAGCCAACACCCTCCTTCCCACATCGTCATGCTGAACTTGTTTCAGCACCCATCGGGCCTCACGCTCGGCAAAGGGGAAAAGGCGCAAACGGCTCGGTTCCGCCTGTCCGGCAAGCGCCGAGCTACCGGAAGAATGGACCCTGAAACGAGTTCAGGGTGACGGCGAAGGATGGTTGCGGCGCATATGCGATAGCCCTGCCCTTACAGGGGAGGAATTTTGCGCGTAACACCCGGACGAGCCATGTCCGAACCTTCCGCGCGCATCGATCGGGATTTCGCCCGCAACATCGACTGGAACCTGCTCAAGATCTTCCTCGAGATCGTGCGGGCCGGCGGCATCGGTTCCGCCGCGCGCAGCCTCAACCGCCAGCAACCGAGCGTCAGCGCGGCGCTGAAGCGGCTCGAGGACCAGCTCGGCGCGCGGCTGTTTGAGCGCTCGACCGCCGGCATCCGCATCACCCCCGCGGGCAAGTCGCTGCAGGCGCTCTGCGAGGACATGTTCGAATCGGTGCGGATGGCGCAGCACCAGCTCGCCCAGGCGACCAAGCGGGTCTCGGGCGTAGTGCGCATCCAGCTGATCTCCTCGGTGATCTGCACCGAGCTCGACGAGGCGATCGCCTCGTACCACCGCCGCCATCCGGCCATCGCCATGGAGCTGCGGGTCTCGCCCTGGCGCGGCGTGCTCGACGCGCTCGAGCACGGCGAGGTCGAGGTCGGCATCGGCTACGAGGGCCATGTCGGCGTCGAGCTGATCTACGAGCCGATGTTCGTCGAGACCCAGCAGCTCTACTGCTCACGCTCGCATCCGTTCTACGGCCGGCGGATCGAGCGCGTCGACAGCCTGCGGCGCGAGCCTTTCGTGCTGACCGGCGCCGACGAGCCCGAAGCGGTCACACGGCTGCGCCACCGCTACGGCCTCGGCGACGAGCGCGCCGGCCAGGCAGAGGACGTCCACGAGGCGCTGCGGCTGATCACGCTCGGCGTCGGCGTGGGCTTCCTGCCGGTCGGCGCGGCCGAGACCGCAGTCGCCTCGGGCCGGCTCTGGCCGCTGCTGCCCGACGAGATGCAGCCGTCCTACGAGATCTTCCTGATCTCGCGCGCCGACCCCTCGCGCGACACGGCAACACAGCTGTTCCTCGACGAGATCCGCCGTCGGCTGCGCGCGCGGCATTCATAGATTGAAACTATGAGCTTCATCGAAATTTACCATCTAGTCTTATGAGTGGGCTCGGTTAGCTTTTTGCCGCAGTGCAGCATGCGGAGCGGTGATGAGCGTTGGCGGAGAACGGTGCGAGGGCCTCTGGCAGCGGCTGTTGCTGGCGCGGCCCGACGAACCCGTCGAAACGCTGGTTCGGACCACCTGGCTACAGGGTCCCGCACTCTATGTCGATCTGCGCCAGCCGCCGGCGATCGGCGCGCAGGTGCAGGCGAGCTGCCTTGCCGAAGTCCAGCCGCACGAAGCGCGGATCATGGCCTGCCAGGAAGGCTTCGCTGGCCGGCTCGTGCTGTCGGGCGATGTCGCCGAGTGGAAGCGCCATGTCGATTTCCAGCCGCTCGGCCCGCTCGGTGACCGCGGGCGGCTGGTCCGCGAAGGCGATCTGCTGATCGAGCACGGCGTCGAAGCGCAGTACGTCGAATACTGGCAGCTCGATCGCCAGCCGCCGGGCTCCGCCTGCGCGGCGGCGCAATTCGTCTCCGAGAGCGACGGGCGGGCGGTCTATCTGGTCCAGTACGGCCGCCATTTCGCTTATGCGCGCGACCGCGGCTTCGCGCTGCCGCCTCATGCCGACCTCGCCGCGCTGCTCTGCGACACCAATGCCGAACAGGCGCAGGCGCTGGTCGACTGCGAGATCTCGCTGGGCACGGTGACGCCGCAAGGCTGGCGGATCGATCGCTCGACGCTTCCGTGGCGCGAGGGCGCGCTTCTGCTCGGGCCCGAGGCCATGCTCGAACGCGCGCTGCTCGAAGTCGCCGATGTCGATGCCCAGGGCCTGCCACTGACCCGGCGGCTCAAGCTCCTCGGTCTCCACGGCACGTTCGACTTCGCTTTCGCCGAGGCGCCGGTTCCGTCTCCTTCACCGGCAGTAACATCGATCCCGGTGGTGGACATTTCGGCGCTCGGCTCGGGCGATCCCGCAGCCGAAGCGGCGACGGTCGAGCAGTTGCGCGCGGCGGCGTCCGAAGTCGGCTTCCTCCACGTCACCGGCCACGGCATCGCGCCCGCGGTCGTCGAGCGGCTGCAGGCGGCGGCGAAGCGCTTCTTCGACCAGTCGGTGAAGCGCAAGCTGAAGAGCTACATCGGCGATTCGACCAATCACCGCGGATACGTCCCGGTGGGCGAAGAGAATTTCATGCAGGGCAAGGACCGTAAGGAAGCCTTCGACCTCGCGCTCGACCTGCCCGCGGAGCGCGTGGCGGCCGGCCACCCGATGCTCGGCCCCAACCGCTGGCCCGATCTCCCCGGCTTCCGCGAGGACGTGATGGGCTACTACGCCGCCGCTTTCGCCGTCGGCCGGCGGCTGCTGCGCGGCTTCGCCATGGCGCTCGGTCAGGCGCCCGAGGCGCTCGACCATCTGGTCACGGCGCCGCCGAGCCAGCTGCGCCTGGTCCACTATCCCTGCCAGCCGGGGATCGAGGACGTGCCCGGCATCGGCGCGCACACCGACTACGAGTGCTTCACCCTGCTGCTCGCCACCGCACCCGGGCTGGAAGTGATGAACCAGGAGGGAAAATGGGTCGGCGTCGAGCCGCTGCCTGGCGCGCTCATCGTCAACATCGGTGACATGATGGAGTTCTGGTCGAACGGGAAGTTCGTCGCCACCTCGCACCGCGTGCGCAAGGTGGCCGAGGAGCGTTATTCGTTCCCGCTGTTCTTCGCGCTCGACTACGACGCCGAGCTATCGGCGCTGGGCTACCCCGACATGCCGATCCGCACCGGCGAGCACCTCTATGCGCAGACCGTGCAGACCTTCCGCTATCTCAGGGAACGCTCCGCGCGCGGTGAGGTCATGCTGCCCGAAAGTTCGCTGCCGCCGGCCTCGTTCGGCCAGCAGGCGCGGCACCGCAAACCAAACATCAAACACAAACCACACATCACACAATTGCACTGATCAAGGGGGTCTGAATGCGACTGACAAGACGAAAATTCGTGAATGCGGTGGCGTCCGCCAGCCTGTTGCTGCTCGCCGCCTGCGGCGGGACGAAGGAGGAAGGCGCCGCCACCGAAGCCGCGACCGAGGCGCCCAAGACCGAATTCAACATCGGCTGGTCGATCTACGCCGGCTGGATGCCCTGGGCCTATGCAGAGAAGACCGGCATCCTCAAGAAATGGGCCGACAAGTACGGGATCAAGATCAACCTGATCCAGGTCAACGACTACGTCGAATCGATCAACCAGTACACCGCCGGCAAGCTCGACGGCGTCGCCTCGACCAACATGGATGCACTGACCATCCCGGCGGCCGGCGGCAAGGACACGACCTCGCTGATCATCGGCGACTATTCGAACGGCAACGACGGCATCGTCATCAAGGGCGCCGCCGACATGGCGGCGATCAAGGGCAAGACGGTGAACCTCGTCGAGCTGTCGGTCTCGCACTACCTGCTCGCCCGCGCGCTCGAGATGAACGGGATGAAGCTCGCCGACGTCAAGACGGTGAACACCTCCGATGCCGACATCGTCGGCGCCTTCGCCACGCCCGATGTCGTCGCGGTGGCGGCGTGGAATCCGCAGCTGGCCGAGATCAAGAAGGCGAACGGCGCCAAGGAAGTCTTCGACAGCTCAAAGATCCCCAACGAGATTCAGGACCTGATGACCGTCTCGACCGCGACGCTCAAGGCCAATCCGAACCTCGGCAAGGCGCTGGTCGGCGCCTGGTTCGAAGTCATGGGCATCATGATGAAGGGTGACGCCAAGTCGAAGGAGGCGATCGCCGAGATGGCCAAGCTCGCGGGCACCGACCCCGCGACCTACGAGGCACAGCTCAAGACCACCTTTCTCTATTACAAGCCCGCCGACGCGGTCGCCTACAACATGGGTGCCGACATCGTGAAGCATGAGGACGCGGTGCGCCAGTTCAGCTTCTCGAAGGGGCTGTTCGGGCCGAACGCCAAATCGGTCGACGCAATCGGCATCGAGTTCCCCAATGGCACCGTGCTGGGCGACAAGGCGAACGTCCGCCTGCGCTTCGATCCCAGCTTCATGCAGATGGCGGCCGACGGCAAACTGTAAGGACAAACCGTAAGGACTGGGGGGTCCACAGGGAGGGCTCCGGCGAAGGCCGGGGCCCTTTTTGCGTTGGGGAACTCCCAACCCCGCTCAGCCTGAGCTTGTCGAAGGCCGCGCGCCATCGCGCGGCTGGATCGTCTGTCGGCGTAGGTGCTTCGACAAGCTCAGCACGAGCGGGTGGAGATATCGGGACAGGTCTGACTGGCAGCGGTGTGAAAGGGATGCCCTTCTGCACCCCAACCCCGCTCAGCCTGAGCTTGTCGAAGGCCGCGCGCTACCGCTCGCCCCACGCGGCCTGCCCCCACGCGCAAGTTCCGAGATCTTCTCCCAGTCTCCCGCGATCAGCGCTTCCTTCTTCGCCCGGCTCCAGCCTTTGAGCTTCCGCTCCACGAAGAACGCGTCGTCGCGCGTCTGAAAGCTGTCGCACCAGACCAGCACCACCGGTCTGCGCCTGGCGGTGTAGCCGCCCAACGCGCCATCTTGATGCTGCGCGAGCCGATGGTCGAGATCGTCGGTATGGCCGGCGTAGTAGCTGCCGTCGTTGCAGCGCAGGAGGTAGGCGTAGAAGGCCATCCCTTGAATCTACCGTAGGCGCGCGGCCTTCGACAAGCTCAGGCTGAGCGGGGTTGGGTGCACAAGGGCAGTCACGTCACGCCGCTGCCAGTCAGACGTGTCCCGATAACCCCCACCCGCTCGTGCTGAGCTTGTCGAAACACCTACGCCGACAGACGATCCAGCCGCGTGATGGCGCGCGGCCTTCGACAAGCTCAGGCTGAGCGGGTTAGGTCCTAGCGCCCCTGCGCGCGCCACCGTTGCACGGTGCGTGACATCATCTCCTCCTCACCGCCGCTGCCGTTCCACAGCTGAGTGAACGAAGGGTCTTCCGAGGCCGGGCGCTTGAACTCCTCGAGCTCGTCGAATGTGACGCGCATCGGGATCGAAACGCCCTCGCCGCAGATGATGCATTCGCGGTTGCGCAGCGCCGGGATCGAGTCGAGGAAGCCGCGCGCACCTTCGGGCATCGCCGCCTTGACGAAAGATTGGTCGCGCTCGTTGTTGAGACGCATCGAGATGATCGTGCCGCACTGCGAGAGCACGCCTTCGGCAAGGTCCGATGGTCGCTGGGTGATGAGGCCCAGCGAGATGCCGTACTTACGGCCTTCCTTGGCGATGCGCGAGAGGATGCGGCCGACCGACGAGCCATCGGCGTTGCGCTCGTTGGGGACGTAGCGGTGCGCCTCTTCGCAGACCAGCAGGATCGGCCGGGTCTTTTCCTCGCGCGCCCAGATCGCGAAGTCGAAGACCAGGCGCGCCAGCACTGCGACAACGGTCGAGGTGATGTCCGAAGGGACACCCGAGACATCGACGATCGAGATCGGCTTGCCGCGCGCCGGAAGGCGGAAGATCTTGGTAAGGAACTCGTTCATGGTATCCCCGACCAGCATGCCCGAAAACATGAACTGGTAGCGCGGATCGCCCTTGATTTCGTCGATCTTGTTCTTGATCCGCAGGTAAGGCGCGCTGGTGCTCGACTTGTCGAGCTTGCCCATCTCGTTCTGGATGATGTTGGTCAGGTCCGAGAGGAGATAGGGGATCGGGGCATCGACGGTGATCTTGCCCATCTGCTCGGCGAGGCGGTTCTTCATCCGCGCTTCGAGCAAGCATTTCGAGAGGATGTCGGCGTCTTCCTGGCGATCGTTGCCCGAGGAGGTGAGGAAGACCTCGCAGTGCTCCTCGAAATTCATCAGCCAGTAGGGCATCTGCAGGTTGGTGACGTCGAGCACGAGGCCGGTGTTGCGGAAGGCCGCATTGTATTCGCCGTGCGGGTCGATCATCAGGATGTGACCCTCGGGCGCGGCCTCGCAGATGCGGTGGAGGATCAGCGAGGCGCTGGTCGACTTGCCGGTACCGGTCGAGCCGAGCAGTGCGAAGTGCTTGCCGAGCATCGCGTCGACATAGAGGCCGGCGCGGATGTCCTTGGTCGGATAGACGTTGCCGATCTGGATGCTGGCGCGGCCGTCACTGGCGTAGATCTGGCGAAGATCCTGGCTGGTCGCGGGATAGATCAGCGCGCCGGGGATCGGATAGCCGGTGACACCGCGGCGGAAGGCGTGAATTCGGCCGGTAAGGCGCTCCTCGTCGCCTTCGCCGAGGAAGTCGACCTGCGCCAGGATGCCGCCCGAAGTCTTCGTGTCCTGCCTCTGGCCGCGCACGCTGGCGAGCAGCCAGCTGTTGCCCACGCGGATCTTGATCTGGCTGCCGACCTTGCCGGCCATTGCCACGGCGGGATCGGCATCGTCCGCGCATTGCGTCAGGCGCTGCAGATCGAGCGCGATCTGGCTGCCCGCGCCCGATATTTCGAGGACGACGCCGATGGGCTCGCGAGCGTTCTCCACGGGCCGGACACCCCCGTTCGATGCCATGTCCCGGAGAGGCGCCGGTCTGGCACGGTCAAAGGCATTGGCGCTGAAATCGTTCATCGTTGCGCACCCGTTACGATCGCATTTCGGGTGTAATGGGTAGTCCGCCGGGGTTAATTTATGGCTAAGCACGCCCTGCGCGGGCTAACGCAATGCGAAAAGTCGGCCTGCCAGCCAGCCCATCGCCAGCGAGATCGCAACCGCCAGCAGCCCGTACCAGAACGATTGCTCGTCGGCGAAACGCGCGACGGCGCCCTCGAAGCCGAGCTTGCGCACCTGGACCGAGCTACTGGCAGAGGCCACCACGCGGCCTTTGGAGATGGCGAAAGTCTCCGCCACATAGGTCCCCGCCGGCACGTTCGAGGGAAGTGACAGCCGCACCTTGTAGAGCACCTGTTCGCTGACCGAGACGGCCCCCTCCTTCTCCTGATAAAGTCCGTCGCGGGTGTTGAGATCGACGAGCCCGGCCGAAAAGCGCGCTTGCTGCTTGGGATCCTTTCCAGCACAGTGGGATCCGAAGCTTGGAATTCACGTGACTTGAAGTCGCGGC